>WFLX010176882.1_pt1 | contig 21798 bp, 20 predicted proteins | sample 4967041 | NCBI WGS metagenome assembly WFLX01 (sample SAMN12857096, study PRJNA449069) | gut metagenome | isolation source: stool from male and female vole | host: Microtus ochrogaster | place: USA:Florida | collected 2017
AACTATTTTATCCTGCTCGCCTTTTGAACTTTGCGCTTTTGTATCCATATTTATTTGGAATTTAGTGTAACAAGATCATTTAACAACAAACACGCCAACGGTTGTCACAACTGAAGTCAGCAACGAGGCTACCGAAATCCAGAAGCCGGTAGACAATACATTGTTACCATTAGCCGTAGTCTGACGTTTTCTTATATCGTTTGGCTCGACATAGATAATATCGCCCTGTTTCACATAATACGCAGGAGATTGTGTCAATTCCGTAAGATTGGTTAAATCCACTCGATACGTATGCAAACCGTCTTTCCCTTCCCTTATTACCGAGATATTGTCTCTCCGGCCTTGTATGTCCAGGTCCCCAGCCAAGGATAATGCCTCCAATATGTTTAGTCTGTCTTTATTAAGCTCAAATTTTCCGGGAGACTTCACTTCCCCCATCACTGAAAAGCCTATATTCAGAAATTCCACTGACACAACCGGATCCTTTACAAGACTCTTACCAATCAAATCACCCTTGATGAAAGCGGCGAGTTCACCACGCGTCATGCCTGCCACATGGAGCATCCCCAACACCGGAAAATCTATGTCGCCGGCTTCATTGACAGTGTAATTTGACATGCCTTCGTAGCCCCCGGTGTAAGAACGTGACTGGACATTCCCGCCTTGAAAATTAGATGTCTGCCCAACACGTGTGGAGTTGACCGTCAGATTGAACAATTCAGCCAATGCAGGATCTTTTGACTTGACCACTATTGAGAGCTTGTCGAAAGGCTCTATCTTTATCTGCCCTGCTGTCGGAGAGAGGGGAAGCACGGTCTCATTGACATCTTGAAAATATGCCACATTCTGTGGGGTTTTACACCCGGCAAAGACAATACACAATAATGCGGCTATTGCGATCTGTCCCAGCAGTTGGAATCTACTTCTCATTTTTATATCTATCATGATGCTTTTGTTTTTATGCTGTTTAATTAGATACCTGCTCACCCACTCTGCGCGCTTGATATGTAATGGTTTAAGCAAAATCCATTTCTATCAATGGCATGATCGTAAGATCAAGACAGACAGTCAAGGAGACATNCCCTTTTCTGAGGTAAGGATTCTGAAGCATATGTTATTNTTTGCAAAGTTAATGCTAAAAAATATATTATCAAAGATTCAGGGTCCTTTACTTNTCTTCTAACGTTTTTTTTAATATTTTATTGAATTAATCCATTATTTTTGACTAACTTTGCATTNAATTTAATTATTTACCAATNGTGCCTGACAACCCTATGTCTATCATAGTTAAACAATATTTTAAATTTCTCAAAATTGCTCTTTTATTCATGCTTATAATGGTTTCATCACCATTGGCAAAAGGAGAGCGCCTTGATTCAATAAGGTATCTTGCGGAAGGGAGGGCCACTTTTTCATCCGGGCAGAACACTCCTTTTTGGCTGATGAATAACTTGCAGGGACTTGGCTCTCCACGTAAGGACAACGGCTACATTCGGGGAGCGGTTTTTAGAGATCTCAACAGATCAAAAAGATTTTCATGGGGAGGTGGCATTGATCTTGTAGGAGGATGGAGAATGACTGCTCCATTCTCTATTCATCAATTATATGGAGAGCTCAACTATCGCTCTTTAACCGTCATGTTAGGAAGTAAAGAGATCTATGGCGACTTTAATGATCCACGTCTGTCTTCCGGCAATCTACTGTATTCAGGTAATGCAATGCCAATCCCTCAGTTGAGAATCGGGATATCTGAATACGCCCCCTTTTGGGGCACAAAGGGATGGTTTAGTGTAAAAGGCTATTTTGCGTTTGGCATGTTTACCGACTCAGGGTGGCAGAAATCATGGGCGNCCGCTAACACAAAACGCACTGAAGACGTACTGTTTCATTCCAAGGGATTATGGCTACGTGGAGGAAAACCCTCTGAATTTCCCCTCACTGGAGAAATAGGTATTGAGATGGCTTCTCAATTTGGAGGCACCTCGATCACAGGAGACCGCATCATCAAAATGCCTCATAAACTGATTGACTGGGTGAAAGCTTTAATCCCATTTGCCGGCGGCAAGACNACCCCAATAGACGAGCAGATTAATGTGCAGGGTAACATGCTCGGGGCTTATAACTTTGCCGTCTCATGGCTGCCTCAGGCTGATTGGAGCATAAAGGCATATTTTGAACACTATTTTGAAGACCATTCCCAGATGACATTCGAATATGGTTGGAAAGATGGGCTTTGGGGAGTGGAGGTTCAACTCCCTAAGAATCCTTTTGTATCAACTATTGTCGGAGAATTCCTTACATCAAAAGATCAGACNGGAGCAGTGTTTAATAATAAGGAACCTCTGATCCCGGAACAGGTTAGCGGACGTGATTTCTACTATGATCATTACATTTATTCGGGTTGGCAACATTGGGGAATGGGCATTGGCAACCCTCTGGCCATTTCACCCATTTATAACAAAAACCATTTGATCGCTTTCCTTGACACAAGAATCGTGGCTTATCATCTGGCATTTGCCGGTAATCCTACAAGCGATATAGGCTATCGGTGCCTTTTCTCTTTCTCAAGAAATTGGGGCACCTACGGCAAACCCTTACCCGATGTGCTTAATAATTTCAATTCTTTAATAGAAGTGGAATGGAGACCAAAGAAACTCTCCGGCTGGTCAGCTAAATTAGGGATTGCCTCTGATGCCGGCGAACTCCTGGGCAAAAGCGTAGGGGTTATGTTAAGCATAAGTAAATCCGGAATTATCTCTTTTTAATTATCAAACTCTATAACTATATGCAAACANTATATAGGAAGNTCCTNCCCTTNTTTTTCTCTGTCTTTGCAATCACCNTTTTATCACATTGCCAGAAAGCCCCCATTAATGGACATCTTGATGGCCAATGGCAAGTTATGGAAGTATATCCCACGCCAGAGACAATAATTGATCAACGACTTTACTATTGCTTTTATATGCACACTTGCATGCTGACATACTATGGAGGTGAAATGGCAAATGGCAATTTTCAATATTCCGACAACTACCTGCAAATGGATTTCCCACATCCTAACATTCTTCCAGCTGAACCAATTTTTAAACAATATGGCATTAATTCAAACCCTGTAACTTTCTCAATTGAAACATTGACAAAAGATAAGTTGGTATTAAAAGACGGGGAGACAACCGTCACCCTACGCAAATTTTGACATCATAAATATCCTTAAATACATAAATGTCCTTACATAGAGAAGACTTCAACTATTTACTGTGAAGCCCACAAATGATTTTATCATAAATTTTAATCACATTATTTACATCAAATTGCTTTTCTGCTTTTTCCCGGCTCTTCCTACACATTTTTTCCCTCTCTTCCACCGACAAATTGAGAAACTTTTTTATTGCGGCTGTCAATGAGTCACTACTTCTCGCCTCACATAAAAAACCATTTTCTCCATCATCAACAGTTTCTCGACACCCTGATATATTGGTGGTTATTATAGGCTTACTCATTGCAAGAGATTCCATTAAAGTGCGTGACATGCCTTCATGATACGAGGGCAGAATAATGCAATCGGCTTTTTTAATATAGCTGATCACATCATTTGAAAAGCCATGATAGTTGATAATTCCATCTTTTTCATCAGCCAGTACCCTTTCCAGAGGCACATACTCAGGATAACTATCATCTATTTCGCCAAGCCATTCAAACTTAACATCAGGATATGCCAGCTTAATGCTTTTAGACGCATCTATCAATTCTTGATACCCCTTATCAAACAAAACTCTACCTATTGTCAAAAACCTAACCATAAAAACTATTTAAACTTATTTAAATTCACGCCTTCTCCACCTTCTAACAATATAATCTTATCCGGATTTACGATACCCATGCTGATGAGTCTATCCTTATTACCGGCGTTTAAGACTATAACATTCTCATTGAATCCCAATGCTATCTTATACAAGAATTTTGCAACCTTACTTCTAAAGTCATCATGATTAAAGGCATAGCCCATTCCTGTGACCATTGCCGTAGAGGGAATCTTCAGAATCTTTGCAGCAATTGATCCATATACGTTTGGTTTGATAGTATAATGAAATATATAATCAGGTTTAGTCTTTTTATATAGTCGGTAAATACTATAAAAATATTTGATGTCAGCAATTGGATTCATGCCACATCTTTCTATTTCAATAGGTACAATNAGCTTGCTATCGGTCGATTCTTCNTTGCAATCTNTAGNNGCAGCAAGTANTACCTTATGTCCTACANACATAAAGTAATCTATCACTTCNCCTCTGAAANTAAGAAGATTTCTTAATGAATTGTCACAAAATAATATCTTCATTATCATATATTAATCAGTTGGATAACTCCAATGTTTCTGCACTATATTATTTTGAATAGTCATTCATTTAGAGAGATTTTTCAGTCTTGATTTTATTTTTATATAAAACCTTTTTTAAATACCCTGTCAACCTTGGCCCACCAAGGGCAAGAAGTATTTTTCTTCCATATTTTCTCATCGGAGATTGCCACGTCTGATTATACAAATGGATTGATCTTGTTTTATCGNTTATCCTCAATTTTCCATCAATTGTANACAACGGACAAAAATATTCNGGAGGATATATAAATATANCCTCTACTTCCTGAATATTTTTATCATTGTCATTAAGACCATATTTTTTGAGTAATTTGGTAGTATGGGTTACTATAGTCTCGGGAGTATGTTGGCCATCAGGCGATTTAAACGATATACTCCTATAATAATCAAGCAAGGTTGCCAACACCCGGTTCCCACATTCCATTGCCATANCTAAGCCAGGGGCAANCATTACCGGCCTNTNNGACCCAACAGTTTCAAATCCCATAAATTGNCCCTTCTCAATTATATCATCAAAACAACGGATAACTTCCACATCTGTATCAAAATAGACACCACCTTCACGATTCAATATATCAAATCGGGCAAAATCACTTACAAACGCATACTTTTTTGCTGCGTACGCATCGCGTGTATAGGGAATAATATTTACATCATAATTAGACTCATCCCATCTCTTGATAGTATAGTCGGGGAAATATTTTTTCCATGATGCTATGCACTTCTTAGCTGATTTCGGTAGAGGATTACCACCAAACCAACAGTAGTGAATTGTCTTAGGTATCATTTTTTACATACAGGTTTAANNGCAAATGCAGTCCCGGTGTCTCCANCAAACCTGAATTTTACNCNTTGTANAAATATCATANCTCTCTGANTTCTCGCCTGAGCCATTTATATAACGGTTAATTCCACCACATATTTTATTAACATTAATTAGGATTATGCCAAAAATCCGAAAAACATGGTGTAATGCCCNTACCCNNATCTCACAATCAAATCCACTCGTTTTAAACAAACCCAATCATTGATCAGCTTCATCTTCTTCCACATAAGAAGGGAGTGGGGAATCCGGGTCAGATATTTTCATTTTGACACGCGTCCAGATATAATTCGGGAGGCAACGCCAGGCTCCTACAAGCAGATTCCAACGCCAGTCAATGACAGCCACTCTTTTCTTTCTGACTATGGCCCTTAGGATTTGTGGGAGCACCTGGTCAACCGTCATTTCCATCGGGTAGATCTTATCTTCCTCAATCAGTGGTGTTCTAACCCAACCCGGACGTATATCTGTAAAAATGATAGAATTGCCTTCTTCATGTGAAAGTTGTTCAAGGGCAGTAAGATACGTCTGATCAAATTTCTTTGTGGCCGAATAAGCCGACAGCCGTCCAATGCCATTAGTACCTGCCACAGAAGTTATGGCAGCAATCTGACCTTTACCTCCTCTGTGAAGGCAGAAATAACGATAAGCCGCACACACCATTCTCGCAAAACCTGCTGCGTTCGTATTGATAATCTCCACCTCCCTCTCTGGCAAAAGTGAGAGGTTTTCATANCCAATGCCGGCCACATGGANATNAATATCCATTCCTCCCATTTTCTNTANCAANGAGAAAAGATGATCTGTGGCGCTTGGCTCCGTTATATCAATTCTCACATACTCTACAAATTCCGGATACTTCTCCTTCAATACTGCCATAGATGAAGTGCTCCGGGCACCCAGCCCAACTTTCACACCTCTGGAAGCAAGAGCCTCTGCAAGAGCATAACCTATACCGGAGGATGCTCCCATAATAACAATCTTCTTCATAACTCAGAATTATCCTTCACCACCGGCAAACTCCATAAGATAAGCCTTTATAAAAGCATCGATATCCCCATCCATCACTCCGTTTACATCCGAAGTCTGATAGTTGGTGCGGTGGTCCTTGACACGGCGGTCATCAAATACATAGCTACGTATCTGACTACCCCACTCTATCTTCTTTTTCCCGGCCTCAATCTTGGCTTGTTCCTCCATCCTGTGGTTTAACTCTTTCTCGTAAAGAATTGACCGGAGTTGACGCATCGCGTTTTCCTTGTTTTTAGGCTGATCGCGTGTCTCTGTATTCTCAATAAGAATTTCTTCCTCCTCACCGGTGTAAGGGTCTTTATATTGATACCGGAGACGCACACCCGACTCTACCTTATTTACATTCTGACCGCCGGCGCCACCTGAACGGAAGGTGTCCCATGACACCCGTGCCGTCTCTACATTTATCTCAATAGTGTCATCCACCAATGGTGTCACGAAAACTGAGGCAAATGAAGTCATCCGCTTTCCCTGGGCATTGTAAGGACTCACTCTCACAAGACGATGCACACCATTTTCACTTTTCAAGAAGCCATAAGCATAGTCTCCCTCAATATTAATAGTCACAGACTTAATCCCTGCGTCATCACCGTCAAGAATCTGTGCTATTGAGGTTTTGTAACCATGCTTCTCTGCGTAACGTAGATACAGGCGCATGAGCATTGATGCCCAATCCTGACTTTCCGTACCCCCCGCCCCGGAATTTATCTTAAGCACAACCCCGAGCTTATCTTCTTCGCGACGAAGCATATTGCGCAATTCAAGTTTCTCAAGCGTCTCCATCACTTTTGCATATTGCTCATCAACCTCCTCTTCCGTCACCAGTTCTTCCTTCACAAAATCGAAAGCCAACTGCAATTCCTCTACCTGCTTCTCAAGTTCAGTGTAGGAGTCAATCCAAAAGTGAAGTTCTTTAATCTTGCGCATCTGAGCCTCAGCTTTTTCCCGGTCTTCCCAAAAATCTGCCACATGGGTGCGGAGTTCTTCCTCCTCCACCTCAATCTTTTTGGTATCGATGTCAAGATATCTTTTCAGCGCTGTCTGCCGTTCCTGCGCTTCTTTAAGTTGTTCGTGAGTTATCATTTTGTCAATAATTGTTCAATAAGCATACATCGCCTCTATCTCCTTCGCATACCGCTTCGCCACTACCGGACGACGCACCTTCATCGTATTGGTCACTTCACCATTCATTATGGAAAAATGATGCGGGAGCAAGGTGATACGTTTTATTTTCTCATATTCCGCCACATCTTTTTGTACACCGTCAATCTGCTTCATTATAAATTCCACGACTGTCGGATTTGCAACAAATTTTTCTGTGGTAGAGTAGTCTATATTATTTTCCTGCGCCCATTTACGCAGTTGCGAAAGGTTGGGCACTACCAATGCTGTGACAAACTTACGCTGATCACCTATCACAGCCACCTCGTCGATATATTTATTTTCAGCGAGGCGACTCTCAAGCATTTGTGGAGCAATATACTTTCCATTGGAAGTCTTGAAAAGGTCCTTCATCCTTTCTGTCAATACCAATGCCCCATTACGGGTGAAATAACCGGCATCGCCTGTACGGAAATAACCGTCATCAGTAAATGCCTCTTCATTTGCTTTTGGATTATTGTAGTAGCCGGGGGTGACTGTAGGACCTTTGACCAGTATTTCTCCATTCTTATCAATTTTAACCTGAAGGCCAGGCAATGGCACCCCCACAGTGCCTATCTCGTAGTCAATTGATGGATAGAAACTGACAGTTGCCGTTGTCTCGCTTAAGCCGTATCCAATCAGTACCTCAATTCCCACAGCCCTAAGAAATTCAACGATCTTATCGCTCAATGGAGCTCCTGCAGTCGGGAACATATTAGGGTCAGGAATCCCAATGGCATGCTTCAGCTTATAAAACACATTCTTATCCCAGAAGGCATATTCCTTTTCCAATAGCCAGGGCACTTTTTTTCCTAATCTTACATAGGTAAGATTTCGCTTCTTGCCACAACTGATTGCACGGTTTACCATCAGTTGCTGCATCTTTCCCATACTGGCAATTTTTTCTCTTACTCCGGCATATACCTTTTCCCAAAAGCGAGGCACACAACACATTATGTTGGGATGCACGCTGTGGATAGTGTCCTGGATAAGTCTCGGATCATAGTTGACCGCTATGGCAATGCCTTTTGTCAGACAGAAAAAGCACCATGCTTTTTCAAGGATATGACTCATCGGCAGAAATGCCATTGAAAGATCATTATCGCTGACCTGATGCAGGAGTTGCATGTGCATCTCCATTGCCGCATCGTAGTTCGCATGTGTTATCGCCACCCCCTTAGGNTCCCCGGTGGTGCCTGAAGTATATATAAGGGTAGCCATATCCTCTGGCAGCCCTTCGTTTATCCTTCGTTCAACTTCCTTTGCCACATCCGGCCCTGCCTCCATTCCAAGGCGGACAAAATCATCCCAAAATATAGAAATCGTGTCATCCTCCTCGAGTGTCAGCTCATCATTNTTGAAGATAANGANACGATAGACCTTATCCGGGTGCTTCTTCCAATAGTTATAAGCCAGCGGATATTGATGCGAATCGCCCANAAAAAGGACTTTTGCATCTCNATTACTGACAANAAAGTCATATTGTTCNTGTGAGGANCTGGCATAAATGGGGATAGAGGCAAGCCGGTTACGGAATGCCCCTATCTCTGTGATAAGAATCTGTGGCGTATTAGGCGAACAGATCGCTATGTTATCTTTTTCTATGAGTCCAAGGCAGGCAAGCGCTTTGCCGGCCACCTCAACCTGAGCCTTAAAATCATTCCACGATGTAGACTGCCATTCACCGTCTTTTCGCCAGCAAAAACGATATGCCTCACGCGATCCATAACGGCGTGCCTGTGTGGAAATTATATCTACTAATCTGTTTGCCATAATAATCCCTGATTTCACGTTATAACGCTCTATCAGGGCGTAAAGTTAACATTTTTTCGCCAATTTCCGAAATTTAAGTCAGTTACTTTGAGTTTTCAGTCCTCTTATTTACTGGCCGAAACCTTTATGAAGAAGACTGAAATAGCAGTCAAGCACATCTTTTGCGGCCGTAAAAGACGACTGTTCGTTATTGAGCACACGCAATTCCTTTTGTTCCAAAAGGGCCTTTACTTCGGGCATATGATAGAAATTATTGCGGAGCTGTTCATCAATAGTTTCCATCATCCAATATTTTGCCTGCTCATTTCTTTTCTTCTCAAAATAACCCGTCTTCTTCGCATATGCAAAGTAACGGTCAATCATATCCCATACTTTATCAATATCCAACTCGAAATANCCGCTATAAGTTATGACTTCAGGCTTCCATTTACTTGGNGTGGGTGGGAACAAGAANAAGGCATTACGGAATTGNGCAGCCGNCAACTTAGCACGCTCAACATTATCGCCGTCACACTTGTTGATGACAATGCCATCTGCCATTTCCATTATTCCGCGTTTGATTCCTTGCAGCTCATCTCCGGTGCCTGCAAGTTGAATCAACAAAAAGAAATCAACCATTGAATGAACAGCAGTTTCACTTTGGCCCACACCTACAGTCTCAACGAATATATTATCATAGCCGGCCGCCTCACATAGCACAATGGTCTCGCGAGTCTTTCTTGCCACTCCACCGAGCGACCCTGCCGAAGGAGAAGGGCGGATAAATGCATCCTTCTGCTGTGAGAGTTTTTCCATTCTTGTCTTATCGCCAAGAATACTGCCCTGGGTGCGTTCGCTACTGGGGTCAATGGCTAATACAGCCAATTTCCCTCCTTGTCTGAGCACGTGGAGGCCAAACACATCTATCGAAGTAGACTTACCCGCTCCCGGCACACCTGTGATACCAATTCTTTTGGAATGGCCTGAATAAGGCAAACACTTCTCTATTACCTCCTGGGCGATTGCCTGATGCGCCTCTGCGGTGCTCTCTACAAGTGTGACAGCACGTCCCAGAATGCTCACATCTCCCTTACGGATGCCTTCCACATAATCGTTTACACTCAGCTCCTTTCTCAAAGCCCTGTGTGAACGTCGGTAAGGGTTGATGATGGGTTGAGAACTGACTCCGGAATTTACCTGAAGTCCCTTATATGCATTATCATTTTCTGGATGCTCCATGATATATGTTTTCAGGTTATCTATAATATCTTTTTAAATCATGATTTTATTCCTATAAGATAGGCTGTGCGTATAGGATGAAGAGGATCATTCGTAATTACCTCCAACGGAATTCTGAAAGCCCCGGATGCTATATTATCCAGCAGCACCACACCTTTTACCTTGGCGGTTTTACCTGACTTGACTTCTGACGGGACATCTTTTATTTCAATATTCTTATCCGTAGAGTAGACACTCATCACACTAAGGATAATTTCCCCGTCATTAAGAATATCAAGCACAAAGTCTACTTTACCCTTTTCCGGGATTTCTCCCAGATCAATAAACTCCGGCAACAGGTAAGCACTTGGTCCTTTCTCTATTTCCTTCAAAGTCGTCATACTTGTGTCAGGCACAATGATCGTAGAGATGGTTATTTCACACCTTCCACTATCGGGATGAATTGAGTCGGCAGTAAGCAAAACTTTATAATCCACAGGCCCAACCCTTTCTTCTTCAGTTGTCTTGAGATAAAACCCAAAAGTAGCAACATCACCAGGAGGTATTGCTGCAGGGGTAAGCTCCACCCGTAATCCCCTCTCTTCACCTGTCCAAGAGGGAGTAATGGTGTCCATGCTTTGGTTATAGGCATTTATAAACAGATGACGCGATGAACCTTTCTTAAGCTCNCNGGTANTGGCAGTATACGATTNNAGACGAAGTGGCCCGACCTCCTTAGGATAAGTCATGGAAAGCGTAGACTCTGACCCCACAACAGTGCCCCGAAGCCTTATCACATGCACTTCATTCTCTTTCCCTACAAACACTTTGATCGCTTTGTCAAAAGATCCGGGACGTCCTTTGGGATTATAGGTAAACCTTACGGTTGCCGTATCGCCGGGCTCTATAATGCCTTGAGTAAACTCAGCCTCCGTACATCCACATCCGGGACGCACTCTGTTAATGAATACAGCTTCCGGGCCTTTGTTGACAAAACTCACACTGCCATCTCGCGGGCCATCAGATTCCTTGAATACCCCATAATTATAATCTTTACTGAGCCATTCAATCTTCGCACTAAGTTGCAATCCGCCTACTACGCATAGGAACAACACAAGAAAGTATTTATGCATATGACTCATGGCTATTTGTTTTTTGGCACAACATTGCCACGTATTTTAAGACGCACTTTTCCCGGTTTGCCATTAGTCTTGATCGTAATTACCTTATCAAACGCACCGGGGCGCCCAAGAGGATTATATGTGACCTTTATCTTACCACCTTTGCCGGGGGGGATAGGGGCCTTAGGATAATCCGGGGTGGTGCAGCCACAATCAGCCTTTGCCTCATAGACAACGAGATTTGCTCCTCCTGTATTGGTAAATGGAAATTCCACACTTACCGGGCCACCGCCCTCTTTCACAGCTCCAAAGTCATGCACCGTTTCTGAAAACTTCATCTCAGCCTTCTCCTTGCTCACTCCATAGAGGCTCAACGATGGAATAATGATCAAGGATAATATGGCAACAATTTTCAATATCAAATTAGTAGCTCTCATAACTTTAAAATTAAATGCTCAAACTTATTATGCACCTCTCACCCTAAGGCGAGAGGTGCAATGCTTTCTCTCATCCATTTATGGCCCAGAAGATGAATCTTTTCTGTACCGACTGTCAAAATGGTATTTTTTTTCATGAACTTGCGTTTTCAAAGTTTATTGTAATCAAGACAATATGAGCAATTGTCCTATTACAGCATATGCTAAGTTTAATTATAACGTCATTCCATTATTTTATATTATATATTTCTTAAACTTTAACTGTCGGATTACTTCTTCAATTTGCTCTGACATCTCTATTGTCATGTAACATTTATTTTGCTCTCTGACGTTTTTTTACTAAATTTGCACAAAATCCACACCTTACGGCATATCTTAGAATGGAGAATATTATAGAACGTATTGACAGAGAGCTAATAATGAGCGAACTGACTCCTGACAAGCTCTTGCGCCATGCCAACAAGGGAGACAACGAAGTCTATGTTGTTGATGCTTCCAGTGCCCCTGCCACCATGCGTGAGATAGGGCGTTTGCGTGAAATTGCGTTCCGGGAAGCCGGAGGAGGCACAGGACTGTCTTGCGACATTGACGAGTTTGACATCATGCATACCCCCTGCCGCCAGCTCATTGTCTGGGATCCCACTGATCGTGAGATAGTGGGTGGCTATCGGTTTATCCTTGGTGAAGACATACAGATTAAAAATGGGGTGCCAAACATTGCCACATCCCATATGTTTGCTTTCTCAAAGCATTTTGTAGAGGATCTTCTTCCCTCTACACTTGAGTTAGGACGCTCTTTTGTGGCTACCAACTATCAGAGCACGAAGTCTAATCCCAAAGCCCTCTATGTGCTTGACAATCTCTGGGACGGACTCGGAGCCCTGACAGTGGTCTATCCTCAGATTAAGTATCTTTTCGGGAAAGTCACCATGTATCCTTCATATGGTGAGCTTTGTCGGGATATGCTGCTCGGTTTTCTTCATAAGTATTTTCACGACAAGGATCGGCTCGTATGGCCTATTGAACCCTTGCAGAGTAAGGCCACTTCAACCGAGATTCAGAAGCTGTTTACAGGAAACTCTTTTAAGGAAGACTACAAAATACTTAATCATGCAATCCGCGAACAGGGGCAGAACATACCTCCTCTGGTAAATGCCTACATGTCGCTCTCCCCCACCATGAAAGTATTCGGCACCGCAATCAACCGAGAGTTTGGCGATGTGGAGGAGACCGGCATTTTCTTCAAGATTTCTGAAATATTTGAAGAGAAAAAACGTCGTCATATCCATTCATTCCTTAATAACCATGGGTTTGCCGACCTCACTACCAAACAGAATCAAGGTTGACACACTAAATAATTAACCAACCGGATGAAAAATGTAGTAGTAACAGGTGCAGACGGTTTTATCGGAAGTCATCTTACCGAAGCGCTGCTCAAGGAAGGGTGTAATGTGACTGCACTTGCACAGTATAATTCCTTTAATAACTGGGGATGGCTGGAAGGCCTCACCCATCCGGGGCTTAACGTTGTCACCGGCGATGTGCGTGATCCGGATTTTTGCCGCACCCTTGTAGAAGGTGCCGACACAGTATTTCATCTTGCGGCCCTCATTGCAATCCCATACAGCTATCAGGCTCCTGACNGNTATGTGGACACNAATGTAAAAGGCACACTCAACANATGCCAGGCAGCCAAANCCGNAGGAATAGGACGACTGCTCGTGACTTCAACTTCTGAAGTATATGGCACTGCCCGATACGTCCCAATTGATGAAAACCATCCCAAACAACCCCAAAGTCCATACTCCGCCACTAAGATTGGCGCTGACGCAATTGCACTGAGCTTTCACAATGCCTTNGACCTTAATGTCTCGGTAGTCAGACCTTTCAACACATATGGCCCCCGGCAGAGTGCCCGTGCTATCATTCCGACCATTATCACTCAGATTGCTTCCGGCATCCGGGAGATAAAGGTTGGCGACCTCTCCCCCACCCGTGATTTTAATTTCGTGGAAGATACTTGCCGGGGTTTTATCGCCATTGCAAAATGCGATGATGCCTCAGGCCAGGAAATTAATATCGCCACCCAGAAGGAGGTAACAATGGAAACAACGTTAAAGACCATTGCCTCTCTCATGAATGCCGATGTCACCTGGATCACTGATCCCGAAAGGCTGAGACCTGCCGGAAGCGAAGTGTTCAGGCTTCTCGGATCAAATGAAAAAATCAAACGTCTCACAGGCTGGGAGCCAAAAGTGTCGCTTGAAGAAGGCCTTCAACGCACAATCGAATGGTTCTGCCGTGACAATAATCTGAAAAACTACAAACCCACTATCTACAACAGATGAAAACACAGAAACTCACCGTCCTTCTGCTCGGCGGAGCGCGTCGTGTCTCCTTCTCAGAGCTTCTCAAACGCAGTGGCGAACGTATCGGATACCAAGTAGAAATCGTCAGCTACGAACTCACAGAAGAAGTGCCCATATCATTGGTGGGCAAAGTCATCAAGGGATTGTCGTGGAACGATCCTGAAGTTGTCAGTGACATTGAGAGAGTAGTAAAGGAAAATAATGTGAACATTATCCTTCCTTTTGTCAATGGAGCAATCAAGATTGCCTCAATATGTCGTGACAAGATGAAAGATGTGTTCGTCCCTGTCACTGAGTTCGAAACTGCCAGCCGATTATTTGATAAAGCAGAGGCAGCAAAAGTGTTCAAGGAAGCAGGATTCCCCATTCCCCGTACATACTCAGTGATCTCCGCTCAGATGCCTGCGATTGCCAAACCCCGTAAGGGCGGTTCATCACGAGGCATCCATATTTTCTATGATATTGATGACCTTATGCACCTCCCCAATCTTTCTGATTATCTCGTTCAGGAATATATAGAGAACGGAAAAGAGTATACTGTAGACTGCTACGTCACTTCTGAGGGAGAAATTCTTGTAACCGTTCCACGTGAGCGTCTTGAGGTTATGGGAGGAGAGTCAACACGTAGCCGCACATGCCACAATGAAACTTTGGAAGAACTTAGCCGTGAGGTGATAAGAAAACTCAATCTCCGAGGCCCGGTTAACCTTCAGTTTATATATGATCCTCATAAAGACCGCTACCTACTGATGGAAGTTAATCCACGTCTTGGCGGAGGAGTTATCTGCTCCATTTATGCCGGCGCACCGATAGCAGATTATATTATCGATGAGTCGCTCGGAGTGGAAGTGAAACCATGCAATGACTGGGTATCANGCACATTGATGGCGCGTTATTTCAAANAAGCTATCTTTTATNAACAGGAATGACACNCTTTGNCTTATTCCCGCGCGTGGAGGNAGCAAAGGGATTCCGGACAAGAATATCAAGCCTTTTTGCGGACGGCCGTTAGTATGTCGGGCTGTTGAGCAGGCATTGGAATGTGCGTCAGCCGATGACTATGTCTTCGTTTCCACTGATTCAACTGAAATCAAAAATTCAGCCGAATCATGTGGCATTGAAGTGCCATTCCTGCGGCCTGCCCACCTTGCAACTGACACGGCTTCATCATATGATGTGATTATTCACGTGCTGAATGAGATGGAGNAGAGAAATAGATTTTTTAATAAGGTTGTACTTTTACAACCCACTTCTCCTCTCCGCACAACTAATGATATTAAAAATGCCCTTGATCTCTGGACTCCCTCTATTGATATGGTGGTAACAGTATGCGAGGCAAAGACTAATCCTTATTATAATGGATTTGAAACCGATCCCGAAGGAATGCTGCACATATCCAAAGGTGACGGTCATTACACCCGGCGCCAGGATGCACCAAAAGTGTGGGAATACAACGGCGCTGTATACGTGATGACAGCGGAAGCTTTAAAAAAGGGTCCTATGTCATCTTTCAAAAGAATTATCCCTTCAGTAATGCCGACAGAAAGATCGGTAGATCTTGACACCCCTACTGACTGGATTATAGCAGAAACACTCTATTCCCGACAAAACGCATAATCACAATTCTCATATTACCGGCTGCTGATGACTGACAAACTATCTGTGCTAAAAAAATACTATGGTTACTCTTCCTTCCGTCCCGGACAGGAAGAGATAATCGACAATGTTGTCAGCGGGCATGATTCTGTGGTGCTTATGCCAACGGGGGGCGGTAAATCTTTATGTTACCAGATTCCGGCCTTAATTATGTCCGGATGTGCAATCGTTGTTTCCCCGTTGATTGCCTTAATGATCGATCAGGTTATGTCATTGCAGGCAAATGGAATTCCGGCTGCTGCCATCCATTCCAATCAAGATGAGCAAATCAACAGTGAACTTCTTTACCAGGCAATTCAGGGGAAAATAAAAATCCTTTATATCTCCCCCGAACGACTGATGACGGAGATCAGGATGATAGCCGGCAGTGTGAATATATCTTTTGTTGCCATTGATGAGGCACACTGCATTTCTCAATGGGGACATGACTTTCGTCCGGTCTACACTAATCTGAGAGTTATAAAGGAGATGTTGCCCAATGTGCCAGTGATGGCATTGACCGCAACCGCTGATCGCCTTACCAGATCAGACATAGCGACAGCGCTGTCACTTAACAATCCTTTCACATGGATAGGCTCCTTTGACCGTCCTAATATCTCACTCACAGTTATCAATGATCCGGGCAAAAGACAGCGGCTAAGGATAATAGGCTCCTTGATTGAAAAATATCATATGGATTCAGGAATTGTATATTGTCTGAGTCGTAAAAAGACAGAGGAGATGCATGAGGCTTTGTCGGATATGGGATATCGTTCTGTGTGCTATCATGCCGGCTTGTCAAGCGAACAAAGGGAAGAGGCACAAAAAGCTTTTGTAAACGGTGACGCACAGGTGGTATGTGCCACTATTGCTTTCGGCATGGGCATTGATAAAAGTAACATACGTTGGGTGGTACATAATAATATTCCCGGAAACATTGAGAGCTATTATCAGGAGATAGGGCGTGCGGGACGTGACGGCCTACCGGCGGAGACGATACTCTTTTATAATTTTGCAGACATAATCACACGCAGAAGTTTTGTAGATGCATCCGGGCAACGTGAGATCAATGGAGAAAAACTTGATCTGATGCAGCGTTATGCTGAAGCCTCTGTCTGTCGGCGGAGAATCCTTTTAAGTTATTTCAGTGAAGAACGCAATTGCGACTGTGGCAACTGTGACAATTGTCGCAATCCACGTAAGAAAATTGACGGCACAATTTATGCCCAAAAGGCTTTGAGTGCAATTATACGCATAAACGCCGCTGAAGGACTCAATACTATAATTGACATTCTTAGGGCTTCTGCCCGCGCAGAGATTATTCAGAAAGGATATCATCAGATCAAGACTTACGGAGCCGGGCGTGATCTCTCGGCAAGAGAGTGGAACAGTTATCTGATGCAGATGATTCAGCTCGGCCTTATCGAAGTGGCGTACGAAGATAATTTCCATCTCCGACCTACTGACTATGGCATGAAGGTGCTTCGTGGTCAGGAAAGGATTCTATTGTCGGCTTATGAACCGGAAAGATACCTCTACGGAAAAGACCCAAGGAAGAAGATGACAGAGCCAGCAGCAAAACTGTCGCCTGACGAGCAGCTCATGGAGAATCTAAAAACCTTGCGAAAAGATATTTCCAAGGAAAAGGGAATTCCTGCTTACATGGTGTTTTCAGATGCCACGCTTATGGATATGGTCAAACGTCGTCCGGTGACTATTGACGAGATGGCAAAAATCATCGGTGTCGGCGAAATGAAATTAGCTGCTTATGGAAAAGAGTTTATGGGAGTTATCAGAAAATTCTTAGGCATGAGCAAGACAGTGGCCGGCACCAGCCAAAAAGAATCGCTGCTGNTGTTTAACTCAGGCATGNGACNGGAANAAATAGCCCANATCAAGAANGNGACCGTCTNGACCGTCTATAGCCATCTTATCCAATGGATAGATGAAGATAAACTGACTGATTTCCGCCGTCTCGTCACTCTTTCTGACTACAGGATAATCGCGCAAGAGTTTTCTAAAAATCCTGAAAAAGCTTATGAAACCTTAAAACAGGATTTCTTAATCCCATCCCATATCATCAGGGCTGCCCAGGCAGAACGCCGCTGGCACGAACGTAATTCAAATGATCTAAAATAATAGACCATTATTTATCATGGCCNCAGTCTTTTCATATATCAATTATAAATTTGACTTTCAGCCTATTGTACCACTTATTTCCACCCCCTTTTGATCTTTTTATATTTTTCAGCATTTTTTCATTCAAAAAATTCCGAAAAGATTGCTGGTATTTAAAAAATAATTATTAACTTTGCAGTCGAAAAAGCCAATAGGCCATCGGGGCGTAGCGCAGTCCGGTTAGCGCACCTGCTTTGGGAGCAGGGGGTCGAAGGTTCGAATCCTTTCACCCCGACGAATTTTGTTGTAAATGCCTGTAACTCAGTAAGTTACGGGCATTTAAAATTTAGGTGCCGGGACAGATACGGGACGACAACAAAGACTTTTTATGTTTCACCTGACATTATTTCTCGTTAAATAATGTTAAAAAAATGTGCCCTGACAATTTCCACGCACAAAAATGTAAGGAGCAATCTAATACTATCACCAAGAATGGAGTGGCAAAAGCCCTTGCCTATACTCCCCCACTCTACCGCACTAATAAGGGTGGCTGCTATATCGAGTTTTATGCATACGACCCCCTGATCGGCAGGATGAGACGTAAACGGATCAAGGTTAACCATATCGACGGGAAGAAGAACCGTAAACAATATGCGACAGAGTGTATTAACCGATTTGCGAATCAGCTGAGTGAGGGGTGGAACCCCTGGACTGATTCCGACCCTGATAATCTGCAACTTTTTTCTGACGCTCTCGACCGGTATGAGGAGCATATCCTGAAGAACCTGACCAACGGTGTGTTCCGTAAGCAGACTTATGATGATTATAAGTCCAAGCTGAAGATTATCCGGCTGTATGTTGAGAAGAAGCGACCGATCAGGTATATGTTTCAGTTCGACAAGAAGTTTTGTGTTGATTTCCTTGACTATGTGTATCTTGACCGGAATAACGGTGCCCAGACCTATAATAACTATCTGACGTTTCTGCGTACGCTGTCGCAGTGGTTTGTGGAGCGCGCCCTGCTCGATGTCAAGCCGACAGAAGGGCTTAACCCTATCAGCCGGCGACTGTACCAGAAGGAGCGCGGCTGCATACCTGTCGACCAGATCAAAAGGATCGGGGAATGGACTAAAGGACATGACCCGCATTTTGCCTTCGCCTGTCAGCTTCTGTATTATTGCTTTATCCGTCCGGTTGAGATGACCCGGCTCCGGATAAGGGATTTCAACCTCAAAAACGGGACTGTGACGATACATGAGGACGCGAGTAAGAACCGTAAGACCCAGACGGTGACAGTGCCAAAGAAGGTGCTGCTGTATGGTGTGGAGCTCGGGATCTTCAGCGCCCCGATGGATCATCATGTGTTCTCGGAGCTGCTGAGACCCGGGAAGGAGCAGATTGACACAAAGATCTTCCGCGACCATTGGGCCAAGGTATCCAAGGCGCTGAAGCTGAAAAAGGAGTGGAAATTTTACTCACTGAAGGACACAGGCATAACGGAGATGCTGCGTGACAACACATTGGCTCCGGTGAGAGTCAAGGATCAGGCACGTCACTCGTCGCTCGTCATCACGGAGATCTATCTAGACAAGGCAGATGCCAGCGGTGTGCCTGAGATCCTTGACATGGATGGTGCGCTTTAGTCATCGATGAGTGCAAAAAACTCACCTTTCAATAACTGCGACATGCCGGACTCGGAAAATGTCGCAGTTATTTTTTCGCACACATACCGCTTTCCCTTGATGAAAAATAATGCACGTGGAGAAGGGATTGTGTCTGAAAGAAACTTGAAGGTGACGCGGCGTGTGCGGTCGATGTTGTAGAGCGGTGCCCTTGCGTCAGTATTCAGGCGCAGTGAGAATCGTGTGTTATATGCTATCGTGTATGTGTCATAGTTGATGCTGATGTTGGACACCTCAGGAACCGGCAGCGTACCCTGACTGTAATACCCATCATAATAACCGATGTGGATCATACTGTAATATTCCGATTTCTCACTTTTCTCTCCTCTCTCCAAAACGCTTTGCATGAGTGTCTTGAGGAATGCTGTCTTGTCATTGAGGTCTGTGCCGGACGATGTGTCATCATCCTCCGAGTATGAGCCGCAGCTACAGAACAGGCAGAACCCATACTGCTGATCGGTGTAGTCAATGCAAGCCGGGGCGAACTCGATCTCCACCGTGTCATCATCATCCTCGCTTACTGTGCGCTGTCCGAACTCGTTGACAGGCTGAAACACATTTATGTAATTGTAGCCTGATCCTGTCCTTGTACGGTCAACTGCCCTGACAATAAAATAAGTGTCAATATCAACGGCATGCAGGATCCTTGCCGAGTTGACGTGGAGACCCACACTGTTTGACGGCCAGATCATCGAGCGGTTGTCATCCATCATCTCACGTACCGTATTGTATGATCTGACCTTACACATTTTCAGGAACCAGTCGCATGAGTAGTATTGCCACATCTGATGACCGTGATCCTTGTAAGCGATATTCTTTGCCTCAAGATATGAGCAGTCAGATCCGTCGGTCTTGACGTTTGCAGAGTATTCGTCCACCACGGACGACAGNCGGACAGGTGNNGCAGCCTGTATCAGGTCATGGGAAAAAGCAAATGTCACCTTCTTCGCGCGGTGGTCAATGTCAAANTCCCCGGATAGAAACAACTCCAGCCTCTCAAAAAACTCGTCCACAGTCCAATGAGGCAGTGCACGCGAGAAGTCCGGCATATCCCATGCCGCAGGGAGGGAGTTGCAGACCAGCAGACGGCTATAAGACGGATGAGTCTGCCAGGCCGAGAAGTCATAATCGTATCCCACAGCCTCACAGATCTTTTTTGCTATGTGCAGCAGATATGGCTGCCACGACAGTTGATTGACCTCCGGGATCCATGAGTATGTGCCTGAGGTACTATTGTAATCAGCAAAATTATGNGTCATACCGGATGATGCCGAGACCCAGGGGAGAGCCACGCACTGATAACCTGTTGTGGCCGGATCCCAGGCCTGAGCCGGAGAGATGTGACCGGAATATGAGTCAGCGGCAGATCCTAGAGTAAGCTCGTTGATATAGGTTTCGTCAAAATCGTCCGCGAAGTTCTGTTCAGAGCGGCCTTCTAGGAACTGTGCTTTGACTTCCACCTCTGAGATGTCAACTATTGTAAGAGTACCGAATTTAGAGAATGTCTTGTCGCGGAGCTCACAGTCAAACACATATTTAGGCACGGCTGAGTCAGAGCGGTAGATGTGGCCGAAGATGTCGATGTTACGCGGGCAGTCGCGGAGTGGGAATGTTATTGTCAGTGTGTAGGAGTCAGAGCCGGAGAAAAGGCGGTTCTCGGCGATAAATTCAAAAGAGCTGCCCGTTTTCAGGGCAGCCACCTTTCCATCAATAATTATTTGCATATCTACGTGATTTTGGAGACTTGTTGCGGATCAGCGTGGCGTATTCGTCCTGTACGTTCTTAATACCGTGTGGACCGGTGACAGTGTTTATGGTGACAAACGGCTCCTTGAGTCGTTTGGTCAGGTCGGCCACTGCCTTGGAGTTAGAGGCCACGGCNGCCGCGACGAGAGCAGCCGACGGGTCATTGCCGGCGATCATCGATATGGTCTGTCCGGCTGTGATGGAGCGTGAGACATCCTCACTCCGGAGCGACCCGATAGTGTTAGTGCGTTGGGCGTAGTCCAGAGCCTCGATCATGGGGCGTGCGACCGGGGATGCGAGCAGCTTTTGAGAGGCGACCCATTCTCCGGCGTGGACTATTCCTG
>WFLX010036599.1_pt1 | contig 21796 bp, 14 predicted proteins | sample 4967041 | NCBI WGS metagenome assembly WFLX01 (sample SAMN12857096, study PRJNA449069) | gut metagenome | isolation source: stool from male and female vole | host: Microtus ochrogaster | place: USA:Florida | collected 2017
TGCTTCTCAAGTTTCTTAGATTTTGTGCCGTCTTCGAGTTCAACTGACCTTTCAACGTAGGCAAAGCCATAGCGGAGCAGGAAAAGAAACCGGTCGAAACTCAGCATTGAAGTGAGAATGCGGTTGGTGGGAGTTGTCGGCTGTTGATTTGTCAGATATTCGGGGGAGTTCCTCACAGCTATGCAATTCCTGTGGCGCAATATGCGTTCTTCGGTATTTTCCTCCAGAGGATGTAGATGCACGGTGTTCACAAAAGAGGCATCTTTCTCTCTGAAAACATTGAAAAAAGCCTTTGTTTTCGATGTGCAGCTGTAGAAAGCACCTTGCACCGGCACTCTGTTCTCATTGTCATACTCCTGATTATTGGAGAAAATCATCAATTGCGTGATATTCAGGAATGGACAGAACGCCTTATTGCGCATCCTGCGGTTGATGCGCTCACGCTCTGCCAGGATTCCCTCCCGGTTATTGGGTTTCTTAACCTCAATGAATGCTAAGGGCATGCCATTTATGAAGCATGTGATATCAGGGCGGAAATTATCCCCGGTCTCTTCATTTTCGCAGGTGAATTCTGTGGTTATGTGCCAAAGATTCTCATAGGGATCATCAAAATTTATCAATTTGATGCCGCTGCCGGAGGAAAGCATGTCATAAAACTCCCTGCCGAGGTTGTCATTTTTTGCTTCACTGGCTATTCGGTCCAATAGCTGCTTTATCTCCAAATCAGTCAATTCAGGATTCAGATTCTTGACAGCTTTTTTAAAAATGGGAGTAATGATATTGGTCCGTTTATCGTATTCCGCAATGTCATCAAGATAAGTGTAGCCGAGTTTGCACAGGTGCATCGCAGCGGGTACTTGTACGCGGGTGTTCTCGTTAAAATTATTTCCCTTCATGATTTCTCTGTTCCCTCTATCTCTTCTCTGATATTGCAAATATAGCTGTTTTTTCTGATTTAGTCAATAGGTCTGAAGATGTTTTTATCCTTCTTTGTCCATGAGTTCGAGGAGGCGGAGCTCGGCTTCGTCGGTGCGGGATATGATGTCGGCTATGCGGGCTCCGGCGGCTGTGATGGCCTCTACGGTCATGGCACCGGACGACATTTCGGTCTCCAAGGCCTCCTTTTCGGCTGCGAGAGCCTCTAATTCGGTTTCGAGGGCCTCCATCTCTTTCTTTTCTTTGTAGGTCAGGCGCGGGGCGCGGTTGGAGCGGCGCGTGTCTTCGGGGGCGGTGCGGGAAGCGGCACCGGAGGCGCTGCGCCCGGATTTGCGGGCTGCCTCCTCTTCGGCGAGGCGGCGCTTCTCCTTCTCCTCTTCGGCCACGCAGTGGCGGTAGGTGGAGTAGTCGCCGGGGAAGTCGCGCACGTTGCCGTCGCCGGTGAAGACGAAGAGATGGTCTACGATGCGGTCGAGGAAGAAACGGTCGTGGCTCACCACGATGACACAGCCGTTGAAGCGGGCGAGATAGTCTTCGAGGATGGTGAGGGTGAGGATGTCAAGGTCGTTGGTGGGCTCGTCGAGGATGAGGAAGTTGGGCTGGCGCATGAGTACGGTGGCCAGGTAGAGGCGGCGCCGCTCGCCGCCGCTGAGTTTGCCGATGTATTTCTGCTGGGTGGCGGGGGAGAAGAGGAAGTGGGTGAGAAACTGCTGTGCGGTGAGGGTGGTCTTGTCGTCAATGCGCACGGTCTCGGCGATCTCGCGCACGGCGTCGATCACTTTCTTGCGGTCGTCGAAACCGGTCATGCCCTCCTGGCGGTAGTAGCCCCAGCGGACGGTGGTGCCGATGTCGAAGGTGCCCGCGTCGGCCTGCAGTTCGCCGAGCAGGAGATGTATGAATGTGGATTTGCCAACGCCGTTGGGGCCGACGATGCCGACTTTCTCGCGGCGCGCGAAGGTATAGCTCCAGTCGCGCAGGATGCACTTGTCGCCAAAGGATTTGCTGATGTTCTTTGCTTCGAAAATCTTGGAACCGATGTAGGAGGCCTTGACGTTGAGGCTGACATTGTCTTCGCGCAGGTTGACCTGCGAGCGGCGTTCGAGCTCATGGAAGTTGTCAATGCGGTATTTTGCTTTCGAGCCCCGGGCCTGTGGCTGCCGGCGCATCCATTCGAGCTCGGTGCGCAGAAGGTTGCGCACCTTGGAGAGTTCGGCGGAGAGGTTTTGCATGCGCTCCTCGCGCTTGGAGAGGTAGTAGTCGTAGTTGCCCTCGTAGGTGAAGATCTGCTCGCGGTCTATCTCGATGATCTTGTTGCAGATTTTGTCGAGGAAATAGCGGTCGTGGGTCACCATGAGCAGGGTGACGCGCTGGCGGGTGAGGTATTGCTCCAGCCATTCTATGATTTCGATGTCGAGATGGTTGGTGGGCTCGTCGAGGATGAGGAGGTCGGGTTCGGAGAGGAGCACGCGGGCGAGGGCGGCGCGTTTGACCTGGCCTCCGGAGAGGACACGCATGGGCAGCGTGGTGTCGGTGATGCCGAACTGTGTGAGCATTCTCAGGGCGCGGTCGGGGGCGTCGAAGTCATCCTCGTCGGAGGGCGGGGGAGTGACGTAATCGAGCACGCTCATCTCGGGGTCGAATTCCTGCTCCTGGGCGAGATAGCCCACGCGGACGCCGTCTGAGAAGACTATGCGCCCCGAGTCGTAGTCCTCGCGGCCGCAGAGGATGTTGAGGAAAGTCGTTTTGCCGGCGCCGTTGCGGGCTACGATTCCGACTTTGTCGCCCTCATAGAGGCCGAATGTGACATCGGCGAAGAGCATGCGGTCGCCAATTGACTTGGTGAGGTTTTCGATCTGGAGAATGCTGGTCATGTTCGGGGGATGTAACAGGGGGAGATATTGGAAGGGAGGGCATGCCCGGGGGCACGCCCTCCCGTTATTCAGTGAGCCGGATCAGAGGGCAGCGATGACCTCGATCTCTACGAGGGCCTGCTTGGGGAGCTCCTTGACGGCGAAGGCGCAGCGGGCGGGGAAGACTTCGTTGAATTCTTCGCCGTAGACCTCATTCATGGGGCCGAAGAGGGACATGTCGGCGAGCAGGACGGTGGATTTCACCACGTTGTCGAGTGTGGCGCCTACCTCGGCGAGGATGGCCTTGATGTTGGCGATAGACTGGCGGGTCTGCTCCTTGATGTCAGCGGGCATTTCGCCGTTTGCGGGATTGATGGGGNGCTGTCCGGNGNCGAATACGAGGTTGCCGGCTACGACAGCCTGGCTGTAGGGGCCGATAGCGCCGGGGGCGTTGGCGGACTTGATTTCTTTCTTCATGGGTTTGGTTATGTCGTTTATGGTTGTGGCTGCGCCTCGCGGGCGCAAAGCGAACACAAAGTTAGCAATTTTTTTTGAAATATCATCTTTTTAATGAGTTTTAGGACGGAATACATTGCNGGTCTGCTGTTATTATATTATCTTTGTAAATAANTCCAANTATGAANATGCANACTGCTTCTTTAAGNAAAGCTCCCGTGCGCTCCACTGTCAGCGATGAAGATCTTGCCTCCATCATCAGGCGAGAGCGGTCAGAGCACCCTTCAGAATTTGAAGCATCAAAAGGTGCTTCCTCTTCGGTACGCAATTGCCGTTGCGGCTCTTCCGCGAATGAAGTTATTGCAAAATGGCTGTAAGCAAGGTATATCAGAGGGAGATAGTCGAAGTGCCATATTTGCTGCCGGATGGTTCTAACAAGCATCATCCTGCGTTAGTCGTGTCTGTGCCGGAGCTTTAGGAAAAGGAGGAGGGGTTGTTTTATGCGGTTTTGATATCCACTAAGAATCATCATCCGGAATATACGATTGAGATTAAGCCCGAAGATATTATTAACGAGTATAATCCGGAGGTCAAATCGTATTTTGTCACGCATATTGTCACATATTTTCTTTGCCGGGACATAATTCAGAGGAAGGGTGCATTTGTGACAAAATCCAAATTCAATGAGGTGGTTGACCAGGTTATAAGCAATATTTTCGGTGATCCTCTGGATGAATCTTGAAAACCTTGAACAATAATAAAAAAAGGAAGGTCGGATGACCTTCCTTTTTTATGAGCCGCGAGTGGGACTCGAACCCACGACCTTTTCGTTACGAATGAAATGCTCTACCAACTGAGCTATTGCGGCCGGTTGCAATATCCGGGATACGCTAAGCGCTACGCCGGGTTTGCGAGTGCAAAGTTACAACTTTTTTGCGAGGCGTGCAAGTTTTGGACAGATTTTTTTACTTTGGCCCGGAATCCCATTGTTCAGCCCCTCCGGGGCTGGGAGTGTCCGTTATGCGGGAGTGTCCGTTATGCGGGAGTGTCCGTTATGCGGGAGTGTCCGTTATGCGGGTATTCAATCTGTAAGTATATTAACATTCGTAGTCGACGCAGGCGCGGGAGTCCTTGAGGGGGGCGATGATGGCTGCTGCGGCTACGTGGGCGGGGTGTTTGGCGTAACGCTCCACGTCAGCCATAGTATCCACTGTGGCGGTGAGCGCTACGTCCCATTCTTCGGCGGGGTTGGCGTTGATGCCTACTTCCATGGAGCGCAGGCAGTCGATCTGCCCGGGGAGGGCCATGAGGGCGTCGCGGAAGGCCTCGGCGGCTGCGCGGCGCTCCTCAGGGGTGCCTTTGAGTTTGAAGGTTACGATATGTTTTACCATCTTTTATTGGTGTTAGTGAGCAGTGAGTAGTGAGCAGTGAGTAGTGAGCAGTGAGCAGTGAGTAGTGAGCAGTGAGTAGTGAGTAGTGAGTAGTGAGTAGTGAGTAGTGAGTAGTGAGCAGGTTATCACTAATCACTGCTCACTGCTCACTACTCACTTATAATTCGTCGCCGTAGAGGCGGGCTTTGACGGCTGCTACACGGTCGTCGGTGATGTAGTCGTCATAGTCCATCATCTTGTTGATGATGCCGTTGGGGGTGAGCTCTATGATGCGGTTGCAGACCGTCTGGATAAACTCATGGTCGTGCGAGGCCATGAGTATGACGCCCTTGAAGTTCTGCAGGGTGTTGTTGAAGGCCTGGATCGANTCNAGGTCGNGGTGGTTGGTGGGGGAGTCGAGCACGAGGGTGTTGGCGTCGGTAAGCATCATGCGGGCTATCATGCAGCGGATTTTCTCGCCGCCGGAGAGCACGCTNGCCTTCTTGAGCACATCCTCGCCGCTGAAGAGCATCTTGCCTAAGAAGCCTTTCAGATAGATTTCCGAAGAGTCCTTGCTGTACTGGCAGAGCCAGTCCACGAGGTTGAGGTCGGTCTCGAAGAAGGCTCCGTTGTCGAGGGGGAGATAGGCTGTGGTGATGGTCTGGCCCCACTCGTAGGTGCCGGCGTCGGCCTTGCGGTTGCCCATGATGATTTCGAAGAGTGCGGTCATCGCGCGGGGGTCGCGGCTGAGGAATGCCACCTTGTCGCCCTTCTCNANCTGGAAGTTGACNTCGTTNAANAGCACNTCGCCNTCCACNNTNGCCTTNAGNCCCTTNACNTCNAGAATCTTNTTGCCCACNTCNCNGTTNGGGGTGAAGATNATGCCNGGGTANCNGCGNGANGAGGGCTGGATNTCCTCCACGTTNAGNTTCTCGAGCATCTTCTTGCGGCTTGTGGTCTGCTTGGACTTGGAGACGTTGGCGCTGAAGCGCTGGATGAATTCGAGGAGCTCCTTGCGTTTCTCCTCCGCCTTCTTGTTGGCCATCTGCTGCTGGCGCAGAGCGAGCTGTGATGACTGGTACCAGAAGCTGTAGTTTCCGGCGAAGAGGGAGATCTTGTTGTAGTCGATGTCGAGCGTATGGGTGGAGACGGCATCGAGGAAGTGGCGGTCATGGCTGACCACGAGCACGGTGTTTTCGAAATTGGCCAAGTAGTTTTCGAGCCATGCCACGGTCTCGAGGTCAAGGTCGTTGGTGGGCTCGTCGAGCAGGAGGTTGTCGGGGTTGCCGAAGAGGGCTTTGGCGAGGAGCACGCGCACCTTCTCGTTGGCGCTCATGTCTTTCATAAGCATGTGATGGCGGTCCTCTTTGATGCCGAGGCCGGAGAGGAGGGCGGCGGCGTCGCTTTCGGCGTTCCACCCTTCGAGCTCTGCGAAGCGTTCCTCGAGTTCGGCGGCGCGGATGCCATCGGCATCGGTGAAATCCTCCTTGGCGTAGATTGCATCTTTCTCCTGCATGATGTCCCACAGGACGGTATGGCCGCGCAGGACGGTCTCGAGCACGGTGCACTCNTCAAACTCGAAGTGGTCCTGGCTGAGGACGCTCAGGCGTTCGCCGGGGCCGAAAGTGACAGTGCCNTGAGTAGGGGCAAGCTGGCCGGAGAGTATTCTCATCAGCGTGGACTTTCCGGCGCCGTTGGCGCCGATGATTCCGTAGCAGTTGCCGTGGTTGAAGGTGAGGTTGACATCCGAGAAGAGGGCTTTCTTGCCAAACTGGATGCCGAGGTTCTGTACCTGTATCATTAATTTCGTTACTTATTTCTTAGTATGTTTGCAGTCCGCCGCTGTGACCGGGGGGACGGAGGTGTTGCGGGTGTCGAAGATGCGGCGGGCGTTGCGGTCGAAGATGAGCCAGTGGTTGCGCTGGTCGGCAGGGATGAGGGAGTCCAGGCGGGAAGGATATACCTTGAAATTGGACCCTTTGCCTCCCGGCTTCGCCGCGAAAAAGGTGTCGTATGCCGCGTTGCGTATCACGGGCGTTCCATTCTCGTCGCGCTCCACGCGCACCTTCACCAAGGCTCCGCCCCGGGTGTCGGCAGTCTTCATGTTGGATATGAAGTTGCCCAGGGAGTAGACGATGAGCACATCCTTGCCTGTCTTCTCGTTGCGCACCAGATGCATGGGCTGGATGACGTGCGGATGGCCTCCGATTATCATATCCACACCCTGGTCCATCAGGAAGTCGGCCAGAGCGCGCTGGTTCGCGTTTTCGAGCAGCACATATTCAATGCCCCAGTGGATGGTGACCACCACCATCTCCGCTCCCGCCTCGCGGGCGAGTTTTATCTCCTTTGCCATGCGCTCGCGGTCAATGAGGGCGACCTCCATGCCGTCGCGCGGCTCGATGCCGTTGGTGCCGTAAGTGTAGTTGAGGAATCCGAACTTGATGCCGTGNANGTCCTTGATAAAGGGGACCAGCGAGTCTCTCTGCGCTGCGTCGTGATAGGTGCCGATATGGTCGATGCCTAACGAGTCAAGGGCGGCGAGTGTGCGCCGGGCGGCCCGGTCGCCGCTGTCGAGACAGTGATTGTTGGCCGTGAGCATCATGTCAAATCCGGCGTCTCGCAGAGCCTCCGCGTAGCTGTCCGGGGCGGAGAAGCATGGGTAACCCCGGTATTGGGGACCCCCTCCGAGGGGCACCTCAAGGTTGACCACCGCATAGTCCGCGGCCGTGATGTCGGGGGCTATGAGAGAGAAGCAGTCTGAGTAGTCGTAGCGCTTGCCGTCACCCTCTCGCAGGGCGATGTCAAGCTGAGCCTGGTGCTGCATGGCATCGCCGGCGAAGAGGAGGTCGACGCCGGGGTTGGCGCCGGGGGAGGCGGCGCCTGTAAGGAATGAGATGAGGCTGAAAAGCAGGAGCTTCATGACAGTGGGGGGTGAATCACATCTCTCCCTTGCGGGCCTTGAGGGTATTCTGCAGCAGGGAGCAGATAGTCATGGGCCCTACGCCGCCGGGCACGGGGGTGATGAAGGAGGCTATGGGAGCCACATTGTCGTAATCCACATCTCCGCAGAGGCGGAAACCGCTCTTGCGCGTCGGGTCAGCCACGCGCGTAGTGCCCACATCAATCACCACGGCGCCGGGCTTCACCATATCAGCCGTCACGAATCCCGGATGACCGAGGGCGGCGATTATGATGTCTGCCTCGCGGCATTTCTCCTTGATGTCGGGAGTAGCGGAGTGGCAGACGGTGACAGTGCAGTTGCCGGGGTTGCCCTTCTGCATGAGCATGGAGGCGATAGGCTTGCCTACGATGTTGCTNCGNCCGAGCACCACGGCATGTTTGCCGCGNGTCTCGATGCCGTAGCGCTTGAGCAGCTCCATGATNCCCGANGGGGTGGCCGGCTTGAAGGAGGGGAGGCCGATGTTCATGCGTCCCACGTTGATGGGATGGAAGCCGTCCACATCCTTGCGGTANTCCACNGCCTCGGTGATGCGCTGCTCATCTATGTGCTTGGGCAGTGGGAGCTGGATGATATAGCCGTCAACCTCAGGGTCTTCATTGAGCCGCTTGATTTCGGCGAGGAGTTCCTCCTCGGAGATGGAGGGGTCGAAGCGGTGGAGCGAGCTGGTGATGCCGCATGCCTCGCAGGCTTTTGCCTTGGAAGCCATATAGGCCTCCGAACCGCCGTCATTGCCGACCAATATGGCTGACAGATGGGGAGCGCGCTCGCCGCGTGCGACCATTTCGGCCACTTCGGCTGCAATCTCCTCCTTAATCTTGGCGGCAGTAGCTTTTCCGTCTATGATAGTCATGATGATTCAAGGATACGGCCCCTGAGACATAAAAAAGTTTATGTAGCGGGGCCTTTGTATTTCCGATTAGTTATTCGATAGTCTGAGCGGAGTATGTGATTACCATCAGGGCGTTGTCGATGTCGAGCTCGCACATTGCGGGCATCTCGTAATAATTGCGGCAACGTGTCACCACCACCTTGGTGGAATAGTCGGTATAGTCGGTATAGGTCTCCGTGGTCACATAGACCGGTATGATCTGAAACTCCATGTCGGAAGCCGTGAGCTTGCCGGACTCATGGAGCTTGATAAGCTCGAGCATGTACTCGCGCATGGCTCCGAAGGTGTATGTGCCTTTGGAGGAGTCGTAGGACGCGTAGAAAGAGGTCTTCTCGTCGGGCACCTTCATCTGCTCAAAGAATCCGGGGGCCTCGTCCCTCTTGACCAGGAGCAGGAAGGGGGGAGGGGTGATGCCGTATCCGTTTGCTATCTCCTTGGCGGGGATAGAGAGCGACATGGCATTGACCATCTTGAGGGCTGAGGGGTTCGCGGCATATTTCTGCAGGATGGCATCCATGGGCAGGGAGACATTGACGCGGTATCCTCCGGGAGTGGTTATCACGGCGCGCCCTGCATCGGCCATGGCGGTGATCATCTCCGAGGGGGTGTAGGTGATGTTGTTGGAGTTGAGGGCCTCGGGTCCGGTGGAGAAGACCGGCACGGAAACCTTGTTGCGCTTCACCACCTTGTCAACCTTTGTCTCGCCCGTCTCCTCATCCTTGGTTGAGACAGCAGTCTCTGAGAGGTAGTGGTAATAGATGGAGAAGCGGGTGGTGCTGACGTTGGCCACGGCCCCCATGCCGAAAGAGGGCTCGACATAGATGCCGGGCATGAACTTGGCGAATGTGGCGGGCCAGGCGAAGGCCGACGGGTCCTTGCGGTAGGCCTCCACTGTCTTCACCGCATCCTCGCGTGAGAGGTTCACAGGTATTGTGATGGCCGTCTGCTTGCGGAAGGTGGAGTCATTGGCGCCGACAACAGAGAGTGTGTAAGACCTCGAGCCGAGCAGGGAAGAAGGCGAGTAGTAGCCCTCGGGGTTGAAATTGCTCTCGATACCGGCGGGGAGGGCCTTGGTGAGCCCGTAGACGCGCAGCTGCTGCGGGGCGAGGGAATCGCCGGCGAGCTTGCCCCTGGGCACGATGACCTCGACGCGCATCGAGTCAATCCTTTCGATGGGGATGGAATCCGGAATCTCGAGGCGGGCGGAGGGTATGAGCGAGGCTACATAGCTGCACTCCAGGGTGCCGTACTCCGGGGCGTGGAGGCGCCCGATGAGGTTGACCGTGCCACGCGAGTCGAAATCCGGGTCATAGACGCTCGCGCCCTGCAGGGCCGCTGTGAGCGAATCGACTGTGATCGTGACCTCCCCTTTGGAGAGGGAGGTGCCGATTCGTGAGACATCGTCATCGCATGAGGCGAGAGAGCCGATGAGGAGCATCGGGGCCGTTATGCAGACCGGCGCTGAGGCGCGGCGGAAAAGGTTCTGAAGCATAGACTGGATAGTGGTTCGGGAGGGGCCGCCGGGGGGCGCCCCCTTATTATGGCTCGAAGCCTTATTCAGAGGGGAAAAGTCGGGAATAGAACTCATGATACGCGTCGGGGCCTTTGGCGGCCTCCTCAGCGAGCAAATATGGTATGCCGCGGGCCTTGACGATGTCAAGCAGAGCGGGGTGCGGCTCGGGGGTTTCGAAGACCACGGCGTCNGCCTGCGAGACTCCGAGGCGGTGGAAAATCAGGGGNTTCTCACCTGCGGGCCCGGCGGGGGCCTCCTCGGTGGCGAAGGGTATGAGCATCTCCTCGGGCACATCCTCGTCGGCGAGGCGGCGCATCATCTCTTCGGAGACGGGGCCTGTCACGTCGGCGCTCTGCACGACGTAGACTATCTTGGTCTGCCTGAAAGCGGGGTCATCGGGGTATGTGCCGCGCAGGATGAGGGGTATGAGGGATGTGATCCACCCGGCGCAGTGTATGATGTGGGGGTTCCACTTGAGCTTGCGCACGGTCTCGGCGGTGCCTCTGGCGAAGAATATGGCCCTCTCATCGTTGTCGGCGCGGTTGGAGCCCTGGGGGTCTGCATCGGTGTCCTCATGCTGGAAGAAGTCATCATTGTCGATGAAATACACCTGTATGCGGGCGGGCTGCAGCGAGGCTACCTTGATGATGAGGGGGTGGTCATTGTCATCAATGGGGATGTTGACTCCGCTGAGGCGAATGACCTCATGGAGCTGGTTGCGGCGCTCGTTGACATCGCCGAATCGGGGCATGAAGGTGCGCACCTCGTACTTGCGCTTGTGCATTCCTACAGCAAGGTCGCGGGCTTTGGCGGACGCATCTGTGCCGGCGAGATAGGGGGCCATCTCCTGGTTGACAAATACTATTCTTCTCTTTTCAGACATAAGCGGCTATATGTTTGTGCGGGCCGGGCCGGAGGGGGGCCGGATGGCTTTCCTTAATCGGCGCGCCCGCGTATCAGAGTGCAAAGTTACTAAAAATTTCCGAGAAATTGACACATCACCCCTCCGGCGGGTCGCTTTTTAAGCAAGTTTAAGAATATGGAGGAGNGGNGGAGATAAAAAGTGATGAAAAATGAGGGAAAATATGGCGAGTTACGAACTTATTTAGTAAATTTGCACACTCAAACCAAAACACAGATGAGAATCATAAGGACAGTCCTTGATCTGGAAAACTACATATCCGAGGCCAAGGCCAAGGGGCGCAGCATAGGTCTTGTGCCGACGATGGGNGCCCTTCATGAGGGNCACCTCTCGCTGGTGGAGAGGGCGGTGGCTGAGAATGACACCGCCGTTGTCAGCGTCTTTGTCAATCCCACGCAGTTTAACAATCCGCACGACCTTGCCACATATCCGCGCGACGAGGAGTCTGATTTCAGGCTTCTGGCCGGAGCGGGGGCATCGGCGGTGTTCGCTCCGACTCCGGAGGAGATATATCCCGGCTGGCCCGAGCCCGAAGCACCCAAGGTGTATGACCTGGGCGCGGCGGCCGAAGTCATGGAGGGGAAGCACCGTCCCGGCCACTTCCAGGGAGTGGCGCAGGTGGTCAGCCGGCTGTTCGCCCTCTGCCGCCCGGACAGGGCCTATTTCGGCGAGAAGGATTTCCAGCAGATTGCCGTGATACGCAACATGATAAAGTCGGAGGGGATAAAAGTCGAGATAGTCGCCTGCCCCATAAAGCGGGCCGATGACGGCCTGGCCCTCTCGAGCCGCAATGCTCTGCTGAGCCCCGAAGGGCGCAAGGAGGCCCCGGAGATACACCGCGTCCTGGCCCAAAGCGTGGACTACAGCAAGGCCCACTCCGTGAGGGCCACCCACGACACGGTCACCGAGGCCCTGGACGCCAACCCGATGCTCGAAGTGGAGTATTACGAGATTGTAGACGGACGCACGCTCCTCCCCGTGGAGGAATGGGATGAGTCCGACTGGGTAGTAGGGTGCATCACGGTGTATTGCGGTGATGCCTCGGAGCCCGACAAGCGCGTGAGGTTGATTGACAACATTGCATACCGCACCCCTGAAACATAAATCTGAGACGCCATGCTCATAGAGATGATGAAAAGCAAGATTCACCGTGTGACAGTCACAGAGGCGAATCTCAACTACATAGGCAGCATTACCATTGACTCCGCCCTGCTCAAGGCAGCCGGCATACTCNACGGCCAGAGGGTGTGGATAGTCAACAACAACAACGGCGAGCGCCTGGACACCTACGCCATCGCCGGAGAGGAGGGAAGCGGAGTGATATGCCTCAACGGGGCGGCTGCCCGCAAGGCGCAGCCCGGCGATGTGATAATCATCATGACCTACGCCATGATGACCCCCGAGGAGGCAGAGACCTTCAAGCCGACAGTCATATTTCCCGACACGGCTACCAACCGACTCTAAGACCCCGTATCATTATAATTTTATGTGTTACGGGTCTAAGACGTTAATCTTCAAACGTTAATCTTCGACAAAGATGTTCCAATCCCTTTCTGACCGCCTTGAGCGGTCGTTCAAGATACTTAAAGGCCAGGGCAAGATCAGCGAAATCAACGTGGCCGAGACCATGAAAGATGTGCGCCGCGCCCTGCTTGAGGCCGACGTCAACTACAAGGTTGCCAAGACTTTCACTGACAACGTCAAGAAAAAGGCCATCGGAGCCAACGTCATCAACGCCCTGAAGCCCCAGGAGCTGATGATCAAGATAGTCCACGATGAGCTCGTGGACCTCATGGGCGGCGAGGAGGCCCCCCTCAATCTTCAGGGACGTCCTGCAGTCATCCTGATGGCCGGCCTCAACGGCTCGGGCAAGACGACTTTCTCCGGCAAGTTAGGCTTGAAGCTCAAGAGCCGCGGCCGCAAGCCCCTGCTCGTGGCTGCCGATACATTCCGCCCCGCCGCCATCCAGCAGCTCAAGGTGCTGGCCGACCAGGTGGGAGTGCCCGTCTACAGCGAGGAGGGCAACAAGGATGCCGTGGCCGTAGCGGCCAATGGCGTGCAGTATGCCAAGGACAACGGCTTTGACACGGTGATTGTCGACACGGCAGGCCGCCTGGCCATCAACGAGGAGCTCATGCGCGAGATAGAGGCTGTCAAGAAGGCTGTCAATCCGGGCGAGACCCTCTTTGTGGTCGATGCCATGACGGGCCAGGACGCGGTCAACACCGCCAAGGAGTTTAACGACCGCCTTGACTTCGACGGCGTGGTGCTCACAAAGCTCGACGGCGACACGCGCGGCGGCGCCGCCATCTCCATCCGTTCCGTTGTCGACAAGCCCATCAAATATATCGGCTCGGGCGAGAAGATGGAGGACATAGACGAGTTCAACCCCATCGGCATGGCCGACCGTATCCTGGGNCAGGGCGANATAATCTCGCTCGTGAAGCGNGTGCAGGGCATCATTGANGAGGATGAGGCGCGCCATCTCGAGGAGAAGATCAAGAAAAATAAGTTCGACTTCGACGACTTCCTTAAGCAGATACAGCAGATCAAGAAGTTAGGCAACCTCAAGGATGTAGCCAGCATGATTCCGGGTGTGGGCAAGGCCATCAAGGATGTGGAGATTGACGACAACGCCTTCAAGGGCATAGAGGCCATCATCTACTCCATGACCCCCTACGAGCGCCACAATCCCGAGAAAATCACCATCTCCCGTCGCCAGCGAATAGCCAAGGGGTCGGGAACCTCGCTGCAGGAGGTGAACCGCCTTCTCAAGCAGTTTGAGACCACGCGCAAGCTCATGCAGCAGGCCACGAAGATGAAGAATCCGGCGAACATGATGCGCCAGATGCAGCAGCTACGCCAGATGCAGGGGGGCCGCAGACGCTGATATGGCAGAGATGAAAGCAGTCAGNGGCGAAGCCGTNACATTCACAGCCGATCCTTTTCTCCACGATGAGGGGGAGTGCGTGCGCCATTACAATGACGCGCTGATCGTGATTTCAGACGGCCGCATCGCCGATGTGGGCGAGTATGCCGACATCGCGGACAAGTATCCCGGCCTGAAGAATATCGACCGCTATGAGGATGCCCTCATCGTGCCCGGATTTGTGGACTGCCACGCCCACTATGTGCAGACCTCCATCGTGGGCTCGTATGGCGACACCCTCCTTGCGTGGCTCAACAAGTACACCTTTCCGACCGAGACGCTCTTCAGCGACAAGGATCTGGCCCTGTCTGTCGCCCGGCGGTTCATAGAGCATGTGGCGCGCAAGGGCACCACTACGGCCAATCTGTTCGCCACTACGTATGCCCCGTCAGTGGACGCCATCTTCGAGGCGGCTGAAGAGGCGGGCGTCAGGATAATCTCAGGAAAGGTGCTCCAGGACCGCAATGTCCCCGACGCTCTGCGCGACCCTTCGGCCGAGGAGTCGGTGGCCCTGTCGGAGGAATTGCTCAAGAAGTGGCACGGGAGGGGCAGGCAGCTGTATGCCGTCATCCCCCGTTTCGCACCCACAAGCACGCCCCGTCAGTTGGAGCTGGCGGGGGAGCTCTACCATAAATATATGGAGAGTGGGGTGTATATGCACAGCCATCTTGACGAGGCCGAAAATGAAATCCGGTGGGTCAAGGAGCTGTTTCCGCAGGCTCATAGCTATACTGATGTCTACCGGCATTACGGCCTGGTGGGCGAGAGGGCGATATTCGCCCATTGCTGCGTGGTGAGCCCCGAGGAGTGGCAGACACTTCATGACAACGGCTGCGGAGTGGCGCACTGCCCCTCGTCAAACCTCTTCTTAGGGGGAGGCCGGTTCAAATTCTGGCAGGCCAAAGACCCGGCGCGCCCCTGTGCCGTCGGCATGGGCACCGACATAGGGGGAGGCACCAACTTTTCAGTGTTTGGCGAGCTTGGAGAGGCCTATAAGGTCGGCATGATCGAGGCGCGTCCGCTGAGCATAATCCGGAGCCTCTACCTCGCCACGCTCGGAGGGGCTGAGACGCTGCGTCTTGATGGCGTCACAGGGCGGATTGAGAAGGGCTATGACGCCGACCTGGCTGTGCTTGACTTCAAGTGCGAGCCTTTTGTGGAGTGGCGCATGCAGCAGGCCCGCACGCTTTGGGAGCGGCTGTTCGCCCTGCAGACCCTGCATCCGGACGGAGCCGTCAAGGCGACATACGCTGCCGGGCGGCGCTTTGACAGATAATACGTCGCTTCAACAGATAATAAGAATAACCGGAGAGCAGAAAAACGGCCCCCGCGGGGCCGTTTTTCTGTCGATTAGCCAAGTGTTATTGTATTTTTAGAAAAATTTTCTTAATTTTGCATACTTGGACCCGGACTGCTGATTTTGGTCTCAGGAGCCCGGGTCATGGGGGGTGTTTTACCCGCATTATAAAGCATCATAAAACACTTTATTAAGTATCAGAATAAAGGAAAATTAAGTATGAAATTTGAAGCCAAGGTAGTCAGGAACAGCTCAGGAAGTCCCTGTTTTGAAGTCAAGTATAACGAAAGGCCTTATAAAGTCAAGTTATTTAAATTTCAGGAGAACGCCCCGGACGGGACCGTCATAGACTGCTCGATTGTGCAGCAAGCCAACGGCGAGGTGTATATCAGGCAGAATCTGCAGACCCTGCTCCGGGAATATTTCGAGGAGGGGAAGGAGTATGAGTTTGAGGTCAAGCATGATTTCACCCACAATGGATATTATGAGCTGAGCGATGAGCGGGGTATACCCTTCAGAGTACCGGTGCCCAAGGGGCTCAAACTGCTGACCGGGAGCACGGTGAGATGCCGTCTCGATCGTATTGACAGCAGCGGCGCCCATCTTAAGCTGGCCATGGGTGAGGCCATGAAGCCCGAGGCTGCCAATCCCAAGATGAAGGAAAAGGCTCCGGCGGCGCGTTCCGCCTCCGCTGCGCAGAGGCGCGAGCTCGATGCAGACCTCATAGCCCAGAGGGTTGAGAAGGAGGTGTTTGGCGAGGGGCTTCCCCAGTGGGACATCGAGGAGCTTTTCGGGATGCTGTTTGTCAATAGCGACTACTATGACCGCGCGGTCAACTCCACGATGCTGTCGCTCATCCGCAGATGGAGCGCCGAGGGGAGCGACTGGAGCGAGATTGACGCGCGTCTCCTGGAGATGCTCAAGGCCGTGATGTATGTCCTGGAGGGGTCTGACATACTGCTGCGGGAGAATGACCTGCGCCGCAAATCGCTCCAGCACCGCCTGAGTGTGATGGCAGCCAATATCTCCGGCTACCAGCAGGCTGTCAATTACCTGGCTACGGGCATTCAGTCTCAGAAGGTGGACCGCGTGCTCTCGAGCCTCCGCGCCTCGGGCTTCATCTACGAGGCCGAGAAGCAGCTTGACATGCTCATGCGCATATTCTCCCTCTCGCCTGACACGATGCGTGAGCGCATGGCCGATATTTTCGCCCTCATACATGCACGCGAGGAGAATTTCTGGCGTGACGAGCCTTTCCGCAAAGCCTTCATACGCCTGCTGCAGCTATACAGCGAGCAGTGCGCCCAGGGGATGGAGGAGACGGGAGCGGGCAACGAGGATGTCGTGCGGTCGCTCATCGAGGCCTTAGGCATCCAGCTTCTGCTTTGCGACCGTGACAAGGACTCGGACGTGTTTGACTACAATCTGAACTTCGCGTCGCTCTACCGCTACGCATCGGCCCTGCGCACCTCCGTGCCGGCCAACGCCGTGCGCAACGCCTTTCTGGCGCTGATGGATGTCACGCGCAGGCCCGATTCATTGTACCAGTGGGGCGACACCGGGGCGCATGACCTGATGGCGTCGCGACTTACAATGTCGCCTGTGGGGCTCGAGGGCTCTTTCGAGAAATGGTATGCCAACCGCCAGGTGGTGATGTCGCTCAATAACGACGGGGTGTGCATATCGCGCAGCGATGTCGATGAAAGGACGCTGCGCAACCTCGACCTGCCCGGCGTAGGGGTGTGGCGCAACCTGCGCATACGCACGCCGCAGCAGATAGCCATGCCCAGCGGGAGCAACGACCTCAACCGTGCCCGGACGATGTGGAACGCCATTGAGAACGCCCTCTTTTCGGATGATGTCGATGTGAAGCGTCCCCTCAGCCGCCGCAAATCGCAGCCCTCTGTGGGCGATGAGGTGTTCATCCGCGTTATCGGGCGCAATCCCGACGGCTCATTCAAGGTCGAGGCCACGGACGATGAATTTGAAGGGCGCGGCACACTNGCCATGGAGGACATAGTNCGCTACAANGTGCCCTTTGTGGATGTGAAACACTTCTGCGACTCCGGAGGCNACCCCTATGTGTTCATGGNCAATGTGAAGAAGATAGATGAGCGCGGGCTGCATTTCACGACTTTCGAGCTTCTGACCGAATATGTCCAGGACCAATGCAAGAACAATAATCCCATGTATTGCGTGGTGAAGAGCTCGAACCAGTATGGCATACTCGGCATCAGCGAGCAGGGCGACCCGGTGCGCTTCCTGCGCAAGGGGGCTAACGCCTCCATATCGGTCAAGGCCGGAGACACGGTGCTCGGCAACTGGTGGCAGCCTGCTCCCGGAGGCCACAGCGCCCCGTATGTGGACGGTGTCATAGTGGAGGTGCTCGACACTCCGCGCCCCTTCAACACCGAGCGCTCCTTCCAGCGCCTTATCGCTGACTATGCCGACGGGGATGTGTATGAGGACCCCATCGGCACCATGACAGTCATGGCAAGCGGCACGGCCGGAGGGGAGGATTTCCTGAGCGACAGCCGCCTGAGCGAGCTCCTCTCTATCCTGGAGCGCCTGGCGGCCTCGGAGTCTGACTACATGAAGGCCTACAACCATATCGGCCTGGCCCGTCTCCTGGCACGCATGGGGCGCGACGACCGCCGCCGCGAGTTTTACGAAGCCTGGATGCGCCTTATAGCCATACTGCACTATTTCGCTATCAACGGTGAGATAGATGTCGAGCAGCTCAAGGAATTTGAAGACAACGACCGCTCGCGATTCGACCCGAGATCGGAGCTCTACCGCATATATCTGCAGCTGAAGATAGTCTCCTACAAGGGGAGGCCGCAGATGCGCGAAGAGCTGTGGGCGCGGATGTCTGACAGCGATGAGGAGATACGCGCTTTGGCCGAGAACGTGATGGCCTACAACCTGATAGGGGAAACGGCCTCCATGTCTGCCTTAGGCGAGATTTCGGACCGTATCAACAACATACTGAAGGTGCAGGGACGCAAGTCGACGCTTCACTCCTTCGGAGCCGAGAACAAGACCACCGAATTCAAGACCAGCCTCATATTCCCCCCCAACAACCACATGCGCGCCAATGCCGATGTGCAGTCGCTTGAGATCATGAAGGAGCTCTGCGCCCTGCTTAACGCCGACGGAGGCACTCTCTACTTAGGCGTAAATGACTTCGGCATGGGCGTTGGCATAGAGAATGACCTGGCCGACAAGCTCTTCGGGTTCAGCGAGGACAAGTATGACCTCTTCTTCCACCGCAAGGTATGCGAGCATATGGGCCGCGATGTGGATGCTTACGTTGACGGACGGTTTGAGACCTTCGGGGGCAAGCGTATATATATTGTGACGGTCAAGCCCTATTATTCGGCTCCGGTCAAGGTGCAGGGTGTGATTTACGAGCGCCACGGCTCATCCAAGCTGCCGTTTGTGGATCCGGCTGACATAAGGCTGTTCACGGAGCGGCGCGCGGCAGAGCGCGACCGCATCAAGGCGGAGGAGGAGGCGGCCAAGAACGCTGTCCGCCAGTCTGTCTCAAAAGCTGCATCGGCGCATAAGGCCGAGCTCCCCGCAGCTCCGCAAGAGAGCGCTGAGACTAAGCCGGTTTCTCCGGCGCGTCCTGCTGTACAGTCCGCCCCTCGCGCGGCGGCCAAGGATGAAGATGCCCCGCAGGGAACCGATGCAGCCACTCCCGAAAAGATCAAGACGCGCGTCAGCAGAGGCATCTGCCCGGCGCAGTTTGATGNCAATCACGACCATTCCACTGAGCGCTACCTGCAGATTCTGGAAGACGGATTCATGCTTNTGCCGGAATTTTACGGATATTCCGAGGGCGACGGNGTGCTGCTCACCNTCCCGGTGAAAGAGGATGACAAGAGCGGATGGCTCGTGCTGGGCTATGATGATGGCACGGTGTGCCGCATACCGATGCGCGTGATGCTCGACAAGGAGGATTACGCTTCGGGCAAACGCTACGAAGATGCCGAACTGGTATTTGCCGACATACTGCATGACACGGAGGCGCTGCTGACCATTTCCGAGGGGCGCAAAGGGGCCTGGAATGCCCGGGCCGACCGGCTCGAGGAGATTCCGGAGGTGCCCGGAATACGGAGCGCAGGCTCGCGCCTGTTCAACACCGACCAGCTGTCGTATCATTACAATATCCTCGAGGGAGCCAAGGTATTAGGGTATCATGACCTTTTCGACCGCACGGCCAAAGATGCGGGCAAACCCTTCAAGCATCTCAAGTCAGATCGCCTGCGGGCGCAGCTTGAGCACGACAGGCTGCTCCCCTGATGCGGGAAGCAATGGCCCCGGAGGGGCCGCAGTGCGTTAACCCCGGGCTGCAGCCCGGGGTGTAATACGATAGAATTTAACACCACCCCGGAGGGGTGGTGTTTTCGTCTTGCTACATCCGTGTCTCTGATATTTTATAAGGTCGGATTTCGCGTTATTGCAGGCCTCTGGAAAGTTCCGAAAGGGATTTCCGGAGGTCTCTTTCAATTGCGAGGAAGTCCATGCGGGCTTCGAGAAACCAGGCCCGCTCCTGGAGATACTGCAGCAGTGACCATTGGCCCCCCTCGAAGGCCTTGCGCATCAGCTCAGCTTCGGAGCCCCCGGCAAGTACGGGCATAAGCGCATCGGCACGCTTCTTGAGCTCAATGGCAGCATCGTATTTTTTCATGAGCGCGCGCGTGGCAGCCTCCTCCTCAACCGAGGCCACAGACTCGGCAGCGAACACTGCGGTCTCCGCCGCCTTCATCTTTCCTTTGGAAGAGAATATGGGGATGGAGAGGGAGAGGGCGCCACCGTTGAAATGATTGCCATCCTCAAAAGCATGCACGTACCCCACGCCGATGCCCGGCAGGCGTTCGCGCTTGGCGGTGCTCATGNGCGCAGAGGCGGCCTCGGCTNTAGCGCGCAGGGNTTGCNGAGCCGGTGAGCGGTGCAGCTGGTCTNCNTACCGGTCGAGGGGGNGCAGGTCCGCAGGGCCGTAATGGAGCNTAGCGAGCGCGGCAGTGTCGAGCCGNGCATCATAATCNCCGTTGAGCGTTGCCAGCGCCTCATCAAGAGCGGATGTCAGTTCAGAGATGCGGGCTCCGACGCGCGCCTGCTCTATTTCGAGCTTCCTGACATCCAGAAGGGTCATCTGTCCATGTTCAGCCCCTTTCCTCACGTATTCCATCATCCGCCGGTTGTCGGCTTCTATTTCGCGCAGAGCCTTGATAGCGGATGTATTATAGACGCAGTCAATCAGGAGTGCGCGGACATCTGCGGTGCGCTCGAGAATCTCAGCCATAGTCTCGAGCCGAAGCACGGATGATTCGGCTTCGGCTTCCTTGGAGCGGGCGGCATATACTCCGGGCCAGTCAAGGCTCCATGAGAGGCCGGCGTTCCACCGGGCCTTGACTCCCGCAGGCCCTCCGAGCAGCTCCCCCTCCACTTCCGGATCCGGAAGATTGGAAGAGGGGGCCAAGGCGTTTATCACTGCATACGTCTCGACAAATGCAGCATCCGTAAGGGGGGCGTTCATTACGATAGAATCAGCCAGGCCGTCGGGAGTGAGGGGACCGGCCGGGGCGCTTTCCTGCGCCTGCGAGGGGAGAGCGCAGCAGAGCGCCATGAGTATCAAAGGGAGGGTCTTCATGAGTTGCGTTCAGTTGAGATGGTGGAAGATTTGCTCGCGCGGCGGGTCTCGAGCCATCGGTAGGCTACGGGGACCACAAGGATATTGAGCGCTGTGGATGACACCAGGCCGCCGAGTATCACAATCGCGAGGGGTGCCTGGATCTCATTGCCCGGTTCGCCGCCTCGCAAAGCCAGAGGAATCAGAGCAAGGGCAGAGGTGAGGGCCGTCATGATAATAGGGTTCAGACGGTCGGCCGAGCCGATGCGGATGCGCTCAGCTACGGAATAGCCTTCATCGCGCAGCGCGTTGTAACGCGAGATGAGCAGCATGCCGTTGCGGGTCGAAATGCCTATCAGAGAGATGAAACCTATTATAGCCGGGATATTGAGCTCGCCTCCTGTTATTACCAGGATGAGCACGCCTCCGATCATGGCCAGCGGCATGTTGACCAGTATCAGAAGGCTCTGGGGAATGTTGCGGTATTCGGCGTAAAGTAGGAGGAATATGATCAGAAGGGCTCCTAAAGTGGTCAGCGCGAGTGTGCGCGATGCAGCGGACTCGCTCTCAAACTGACCTCCGTATGTGACGTAATAGCCTTCGGGCAGCTCTACGTCAGCCTCAATGCTGCGGCGTATGTCCTCCACGGCTCCGCGCAGGTCGCGGCCATCGGTATTGGCTGAAATGACGATGCGGCGGCTGACATCCTCGCGGTTGATGGTGCTCGGGCCGGATGTCACTGTGATATCCGCCACGCTGCTGAGGGGCACGGGCCCGACATTGGTGTCGATCATCATGTCTCCGATCTCCTCCATGCCTTCGCGGAAGGCCTCATCTGCCTTGACAGTGATATCGTACGGCAGGGAGCCGTCGTAGACCTGGCTGACCACGGCCCCGGAGAGCATCACCTCAACCCAGCGGCGGAACTCGGGCAGTGTCACGCCGTAGCGGGCCAGGAGCTCGCGACGCGGACGGATGTCGAGCTGCGGACGCGAGATCTGCTGCTCGAGGTTGACGTCCGTCACACCCTC
>WFLX010252987.1_pt1 | contig 21792 bp, 21 predicted proteins | sample 4967041 | NCBI WGS metagenome assembly WFLX01 (sample SAMN12857096, study PRJNA449069) | gut metagenome | isolation source: stool from male and female vole | host: Microtus ochrogaster | place: USA:Florida | collected 2017
TATAATTTAGATTATAGTTCTAGTATTTGTAAAGAAGAATAGAATCAGTGCATGGTCAGAAATGAAGTAATAGTATGGAATTAAAGAAAGTGACAACTCTTCAAGGAGGTAAATATAAAATAGAGAAAAAGCTTGGGCAAGGGAGCTTCGGAATAACTTATTTGGCAATCATTCAGATTGTAGGAGCATTTGGTGTGACTCAAACATGCACGAAAGTAGCCGTTAAAGAATTTTTTATGAAAGATATTAACGGTAGGGATGGCAACAAAGTTACAACAAGTAGTAAAGACGGCATATTTGAGAATTATAAAAAGAGATTCATTAAAGAAGCCAAAACGCTTAATTCACTCAATCATCCTAACATTGTACATGTAATAGATTTGTTCGAGGAAAATAAAACTGCTTATTACGTTATGGACTTTCTTGAAGGAGGAAGTTTAGATACATTGATTTCAGAACGTGGAGTCCTATCTCCTATAAAAACTTCCTTAATATTCTTTCAGGTATGTGATGCATTGATTTATATGCATGAACACAAAATGTTGCATCTAGACTTAAAACCATCTAATATTATGCTTGACTCTAATGGGAATGCAGTAATAATAGATTTCGGACTTACGAAACATTTCAGTGATACAGGTGAACCTGAGTCTAGTACGACAGTTGGAGCCGGGACTCCGGGGTATGCACCTATAGAACAATCAAATTACAAACCGGAGTTATCTGATGGATTCCCTGCGACTATTGATGTATATGCACTAGGAGCGACCTTATTCAAGATGTTATCCGGTAAACGACCGCCAAATGCTTCTGAAATTTTAAATGAAGGTTTTCCTAAAAAGGACTTATTGAGTGTCCCTACTGACCTCATTGACATCATTGAGTTAGCAATGATGCCAATGAAAAAACAGCGAATTCAAAATGTTGAGGAATTTGTTGAATTATTCCCTGTTATTCAGACGGATAGCATTTACGATAAGAATTCAAAACAATTTAATGAGGTCTCTGGAGGAACCGCTTATGTTGAAGATAACACAATAGTGGGTTCAATTGTCCAAAATGAGGTAAGGGAGCAAAGTAAAAAACTCATTGTCGATCAACGTGTAGATTGCATCAAAATCTCTTACAAGTCAGCTTTAGTATTCGGGGGGTATGATTTGGAGGTTAGGTTATCCAGGCCTGAGCGACTTGACCCACATACATTATATATATACGGTAAAAGTAATTTTGAAAAATTTGTTGATAATCTAAATAGACTACAGTTACCTCAACTTGAAATAGTGAATGACAATTCATATTGTTTCGATGGCGATTATTTAGAAATTACAAGTTTCTCCAATCTAAATAAAGTGTCGATTTCCAACATATATCAAAACCAGTATGGTATAGGCGGTAATTTAGGGCCAAACTTTTCATTAATAAAATCTAAAATAGAAAAAATCATACCGCCATTAGAAAGACATTTAAGAGATGTTCCACTTCCGAAGGAATTCGATAAAGAGATATTTAAAAATAATATTGGTTCTATTTCTTTTAGATTTAGTTTCTATGATATAAGTGGCTTATATCACAACACTTATCTATATATTGACATAAATGGAAATTTAATCACAGCGGAGACATCAAAAAAAACATTTAGAAAGACGTTGAGCAAGTTTGAATATAGTTATTTCATTGAAAACATATTCGACTATCTGCAATCAAGTAAAGATCTTAGAATAAACGGAGGTGTAACTTTTTTATACATTAGACCTCGTTGTGGCAGTGGTGTAACTTCTTTTTCGTGCGTCAGTGGAAGGACGAATTATTGGAATCATACAACTAAGGCAGTCTTGAAATCATGTTTTGCCTTGATTCCAGCTATGGATGAAATCCTAAACCATTATAAAGTGTATCCTAATTGGGAAGGGATGGCCTAATAATTATCTTTTTTAAATAATGAATAGAACTAAATACTTGTACCTTAACTCACGCGATGAGTTTTTCAGGGTAGATATATCGANGATTGTCTACTTTGNGNCCGACGGTAATTATACCANCATAATCNTANACAACAAGATTAAGGCAACCGTCTGTATGAATCTGGCGCAAATGCAGAGCATCCTGAACGAAAGTCTAAAGGATGCTGCCGGTATCTTTGCGAGAGTTGGTAAACGCCACATTATAAATTTGACATTTGTATATCAAATAGCCATCCTGCGTCAGAAACTGACACTCAGCGATGGCGAGAACTTTGAGTATCAGGTTAGTGTGTCTAAGGATGCACTGAAGAAACTCAGAGAGATGTATGTCTCCGGTCTTAGCATAAAATCAGAGGCAGATAACAATTAAGTAAAATAAAACACGAACAACAATATGATCAACTTAAAAGGGAAAACTATCCTTATCGGCAAAGAGCCGGGTCAGGGACGTTTACTCGTGGCAATAGTAGGTGGTAAGACCGCTGCTATTGGTGCTCCTAATAGCGTCCCGGGCAGCGTCAGCCGATGCAAAGTGGCAGAAGGTGTGGCACATGCCAAAATCGCTATAGACCAAAGCGGTAACATGGTGTTAACAAACATGAAGTCGCAAAACGTGACGTATGTCAACGGTTCGGAAATCGTTTCCAAGATAATCACACCCGCCAATACAGTTGAATTAGGGAAAGACCGATTCAACATAAATCTTCAAACAGTCATTGAAACTGCGAGGAAGTTAAGCAGTATTACTATGGGAGGGACTTCCGGCAATTCCGGCCAAGGTGAGGTTCAACCGAAGAAGAAATATAACATATCCCATCTAAAGCGTGTATGGGAGACATATGAGGGGGAAATGGATCGAATTGCCCAACAACAACAGGAAACCGGTAAGAAGAGAATGCTTCCAATCATGGTTGGTTCTCTTTCTGGTGTGGCCAGTCCAATACTTGCAACTTTAGTAGCTGTTAACACGCTATACATAACTGTTCCCGTAGCTGCAATCAGTTTTGGTTTGTATTTCATAAATTATAGAAAGAAAGACACAAGCTATGAGGAAAGAAAGGCTGCACAAGAACGCTTCATAGATGACTATGTTTGTCCTAATCCTGATTGCAACAAGTTCTTAGGGAATACAAGTTACAAGCTCTTAAAGAAACAATATTCTATGCAGTGTCCTTACTGTAAGAGTGAATTCGTGGAAAAATAACTATGGCAAGTCCCAAAGGTCTTAAGAAAGGTCATATCCTTCGTTCCGGAAAGTACCGAATAGAGAAGATACTTGGTAGCGGTAGTTTTGGAATTACATATCTTGCAACTGCCAAATTTACTACCCAAGGCAACTTGGGAGAGATGGCGGTAGAGGGGAAAGTCGCTATAAAGGAGTTCTTTATGAGCGAAGTTAACGCTCGTAAAGAGGATGGTAGCACAGTAGAAGGTTCATCAGGTTCGGTATTTACAAACTATCGAAAGAAATTCCGCAAAGAGGCCGAGAATCTTTCAAAACTATCCCACCCCAATATCGTTGAAGTCTTCGATGTCTTTGACGAGAATAACACCACATATTATGTGATGAAGTTTTTGGAAGGTCAGAATCTCGATGAATACATTAAGCTGCAGGGACATCTTGACGAGTTGGAGGCACTCTCAATCATAAATGAAGTTGGCGGAGCATTGGCGTATATGCATTCCGCCAAAATGCTTCATCTTGACATAAAGCCCAAGAATATCATGAGAACTGCCAGCGGCAAGTCCTTTCTAATAGACTTTGGATTGTCGAAGCAATTCACCGATAACGGGGAACCGGAGTCAAGTACATCCATTGGACTTGGAACTCCGGGTTATGCTCCTATAGAGCAGACTGAATACAAAAAAGATGGTTCGTTTCCCGCCACCTTAGACGTATATGCCCTTGCTGCCACTCTCTTCAAAATGCTTTCTGGAGAAAGGCCACCTGAGGCTACATATATACTGAATGACGGTTTTCCTGTCGAAAAACTTCTGATAGAGGGTATCTCTGACCATACATGCGCGGCGTTGGAAAAAGGGATGTCTCCGATGAGGAAACAACGTTATCAAACAATCAAGGCTTTCCTAAATGGTCTCGCCAACCAAGACATTNAGGATGTCACAGTTGTTGAGAAACCANTCATTCCTANACCTNANCCAGCGCCNAAGCCGAAGCCTNCGACTAAAACCAATCCTCAAAATTCAAAGAGTGAGGTCATTTCATCTGAACCAAGGAGATATTGGGGATTGAAATTATCTGAATGGCTATTTACCCTTTGTGCTCTTGCTATCATAGGTGGAATATACTTATGGAAAGAACGCCCTTGGGAAAAGCCTACTAACCCATCATCGGTTTTGACGGAACAAACTACACTAGATACCGTCAAGGAGAAAATCCCTGAAACTGTAACTAATATGCAGTGGGACTCTCCACTTGGCAGAGCCACATATACCGGCTCGGTTCAGCCTGATTCTGTTATTAACAGCAACAAGCTTATTCCACACGGCATAGGCGTTGCTATAATTACAGATGGGAAATATAAGGGTAGTATCTACGATGGAGAATTATATTGGGGGAAGTTTGAAGGGAAGGCCAAATATACAAGGTCAGACGGCGATATATTTGAAGGTACTTTTAAGAATAATCAATATAGTAATGGTACATATACATCTAAAGAGACCGGAGATTATTTTNAAGGCACCTTTAAGAATGAGCAANCTNANAAAGGTGATTGNTATGACAAAAACGGTAAGAAATACTAANATCGAGCAATGATACATTTTGCCATAAATGTCTTTCTNACATTGGTTTTCATAAGTCTGCCTATAGTGGCATTTGGACAAGGGAAAGTTTCACGACCAAGTCAACAAACTCAAATAAAACCCAAAAAATCCACTTCGACCATTAATATAAGTACTCCTGATGATTATGTCGAAGGCCATGGATATGTGAACCTTGGATTACCCAGTGGGACCCTTTGGGCATCTTGCAATGTGGGGGCAAATTCTCCTACAGACTTGGGAGAACAGTATGCCTGGGGCGAGATAGAAGTAAAGCCTAACTATTCAGAAGAAAACAGTCTGTGGCAAGGCAAGGAGTGTGAGGATATAGGTGGCCATCCAGAGTTTGATGTTGCGACAGCCAAATGGGGTGAACATTGGAGATTACCCTCACATGAACAGATTAAGGAACTGGATGAAAAATGCAAATGGGTTTATACTAAAAAGAATGGCGTACGTGGCTTTATTATAATAGGTCCAAACGGGAAAAACATATTTTTACCTTCTCGTATGTCGACATCCCAATGGACATATGGCACATATGCTTGTGAGTATTGGAGTTCCACTCCTAATAAAAGAGACAGAACTTATATAGATGATTTTAGCTCTGCAAGTGGGACTAATAGCAACAACAGAAGATTCGCCTACGGCATTACTTCGTCTGATAATAGTGCATGGATTGCTTCTGGTTCTAAACACTATGGGCATGGNGTTCGTCCTGTTTATTCTGACTCCGTATATAAGGNAAATCCTANTTTCATACGTCNTGAAGNACGAGANTATGTTGGCCGCGCAACAGTATTTACAATTTCCTCTTGTTGGAACATTCCATTCTATGGTGACATTCGTTCAAAAGACTCTGGGACTATAAATGTTAGTGTAAAATTTGACAAGGAAGGGAACGTTACTGATATTTCTATGAATGGGATGGGACCGGTTTCAAAGAATAAGGGAACCTGCAATGCCATAGAAACCGAAATCCGAAACAAAAAAATGAAACAATCAATAGGAAGAAATAACCTTATTCCATCTGAGACGGAGGCGCAGATAAGATACGAATTTAGATAAACACCTAAAAAATATTAGCTACATGCAACTTGAATCAGGATATATACTTCATAACCGTTATAAGATTCTCCACGTTTTGGGGCAAGGAGGTTTCGGAATCACATACCTCGCGCAAGATATAATAGAGAACCGCAATGTCGCAATCAAGGAGTTTTTCTTCAAAGATGGATGTGAACGAGCAACAGATGGTCGTACTGTGGTGGTAAATACCACGGCAAAGAAGGAATTAATAGAACGTTTTAGGATAAAGTTCATTAAAGAGGCAAATCTCATTAAGAAGCTTAATCATCCGAATATTATTCATGTATACGATGTGTTCAACGAAAATGAAACATCATACTATATAATGGAGNTTATTGNAGGGGAAACATTATCAANTATTATAAAGNTTANGGGTNATTTNTNGNAACCTGATTCTATTGGTATTATAAATAAAATTGCTGACGCATTAGAGTATCTTCATTCACGGAAAATTAATCATCTTGATATAAAGCCGGGTAATATTATGATATCCCGCCCGGATAAGAAGATTACACTGATAGATTTTGGAGTTTCAAAGCAATACGATTTAGAATCTGGAGAAGCAACAACAACAACACCTGTAGGATTGAGCCACGGATATTCTCCGTTGGAACAATACAATTCAGATGGTGTTAATAAATTTACTCCGGAGTCTGATATCTACTCTCTGGGTGCTACACTTTTCAAAATGTTGTCTGGTGTCACTCCTCCCAATGCAGTAGATGTAGCTCACACTGGTATAACTGATTATCCTTCGACAATATCTCCCAGGATGCGGAAGGCTATTTCAGTTATAATGTCGCCCCAGCGGAGTAACCGTCCTCATACAATTGCAGATTTCAAAAATACGTTAAGTGGGCAACAAATCAATGATGAAACAATACTTGATCAAAATATCAAGGCAAAAAAGAATAAATTTATATCATACATAATTGGAACAATCCTTCTCTGTTTGATTGCTGGCTTGGGAGTATACTTTACATCTAACAGAACCCAAAGTAATGATGTAGAGGGAACTGGTATTGATACTATAATCGTGGATACTTCCGCGATGGCTGAAATCATTGAAAACACTCCTAAATTTTCAGTTAATCAATTATCAAAGTCAGAAGGAAAGAGCTCATTAAAAATAGATTTCCCTAAATGTTCAAACGCCGTACTTGAACAGAATATTCTTGAATGGATAAATGAACAGTTAGGAGGAACGTATGAGGGAGATCTCAAGAACCATGATGCCATGTTCAATCATTATGCAAGTCAACTTGGAACAATTGATGAGGGATACGGTGAGTACTCAAAAACTAAATTGACTAAAGCATATGAAGATGATTTTGTTGTAACTTACCAAGACGATTCTGAATTTTACAGTGGCGGCATTCACGGAATAGGATCCATATCAGGGAAAACCTTTCGCAAATCTGATGGTAAGTTATTTAGCAATTCGTTCATAACCTTTTACAAGTTAAGAGACCAAGCTGTACGAGGTTTAAAGAGATATTTCGGTGTTTCGTCAGATGATGAATTACTGGAGCATCTTCAAATTGAAGGCAATTCATTAGAGCAACTGCCTCCACCATCAAATGATCCGTGGATTATGGGAGATGGCGTACATTTCTTATATACTCCATATGAGATTGCCAGTTATGCAGAAGGATCACCGACATTTACAATTTCTATCGAAAATATAAAGCCGGCTGTAAATGCCACCGCGAAGACATTTTTTAACTGATGTGGCTTATCCTAATTGGAGATATAGCTTAATACCTTATTAAAATAATCTCATACAAAAGACTAAATGAGCATAAAAATAAGAACTTTATTATTACTTGCTACATTTTTCGTTACTTTCTCAATTTTTGGTCAAGGTAAAATAACAAGACCGACTAACATACAAACGAATATTGCCGAAGATAATAATCCGTCAAATTCACGATTACTATCCGATTTGTCCGGTATTAAAATAGGAGATTGGGTTACGTCCGATGGTAGATATTCTCATGAAAAATTAGATGGAATTANTTATGCGNGTGTAGTATATTCGTTATCTCCAACAAAGAAAGACGCAGAGATAGGATATACTCACGGCTATATTGTAGCTCTTGACGATGCAAAGAGAGGCAAATGTTCATGGGGGCCGCGATCTGATGTAAAAGAAATACCCAATAAAGATTATCCAGAAATGCACGGGCTATTATCTGATCGCAATGGGCTAACTTATTCTCAATGTTCAATTATCAAGTCTTCATCGAATAACGCATTTTCATACGCACGAAATTATAAAAAACGACTTTCAAAATCTTTTAGTGGATGGTTTCTCCCAAGCGTGGGACAATGGGTAGAAATATTAGAGAATTTAGGAAAAGTTAAAGTACAAGAAGTCGTTAGAAATCAATCAAACGGATACACCGTGGCATTATTCGATGTAGGCGCTGCTTTAGCAAATCTAAAGAAATACCGATGTAGAGGAGGCGATGGTTACTGGACAGCAAACGAATGCGATAAGGTAGATGGATACAGACATAATTCATGGGATGTTTGCCTTGCAGATAATTACAATCCGAATACAACATATCTTTATACTTTGGTCAAAGAGACTACAATGATGGAAGTTAGAGCTGTAGCAGCTTTTTAATATATCTAAAATAGATCACTTTATCTATTGAAACACAAGCAGATTTAATCTAAAATGAATTTGAAAAATGGTGCGTTTCTGCACAACAACACATATAGAATAGAGCGAGTGCTTGGGCAAGGTGGTTTTGGAATCACCTATCTTGCCACAGATGTCCGCTACAATTATAAGGTAGCAATCAAGGAGTTCTTCCCGAAATCTCTATGCGACAGAGATGCTAATACAAGTCAGGTTTTCGCAACGACAGACTCAAATGTTCAAATTGTAGAGAAATTGCGCAAGAAGTTCCTTAAGGAGGCTGAACACATATCTAAGATGAATTCTCTGAATATTGTGAGGATGTTTGATGTGTTTGAAGATAATGGCACCGCCTATTATGTTATGGAATACATCGAAGGGATGTCTCTTTCGGATATGGTTAAGAGAAACGGCCCGTTAGCAGAAGACAAAGCTGTTGGTTATATCTTGCAGATTGGTGAGGCTCTCACATATATTCACTCAAAACGCATCAATCATCTGGATGTAAAACCTGCCAACATAATGATACGCACAGTTGACAACACAGCGGTGCTTGTCGACTTTGGTCTTTCAAAACAATATGACAGCGATGGACAGCAGACATCGACTACTCCAATAGGAATAAGTCATGGCTATGCGCCAATGGAACAATATAATGATGGCGGTGTTAAAGAATTCTCTCCGCAAACTGACTTGTATTCTTTGGCGGCGACTCTATATTATCTTGTTTCAGGGATTGTTCCTCCGCATGCATCCAAAATGATTGATGAGGAGCTGTCATTCCCTAAGAATTCTCCTGCGGCATTGATCGCGCCCATTCATAAGGCAATGTCTCCCAAACGGGCTGAACGGCAAGGTTCTGTTGAGGCATTTTGTAACCAAATACGAGTCGGTCATAATGATGCTGAGGAAACACAGTTTGAACCTCAGAAAGAAAGCCCTGACGAAGTGTCATCTCAAAAGGATTCTTCAGACAAAAAATTTTTGGAGACGGATGAATCTTACGCTCATCGCAAATATTTGGAGTCTTTAACTAAAGACGAGAGAAAGACTATTGTTAGACATAACTTAAAGAAGTTCATTATATATGCCTTTATTTGTATAGTCTTAGTCGGATTCTTAGTATGGCTTGATAGTAAATCAGAAAACAACGATGAAGGCAATCGTCAGGATGATCTTGTTGCTTACAATGTCGATGGCAATATTTCAGGTCATGACTATGTAGACCTTGGACTTCCCAGTGGAACTTTATGGGCAACTGATAATATTAATGAAACATCTGACGATAATTCAATGTATTTTGAATGGCGTGATACCGAACCCAAAAATACTTTATATATTTCAGTAGACACAATTGTCGCTGTTGAGCACTACTTGAAAGGCATCTGCGGAACAAAGGAGGATGTGGCTTCGGTTCTATGGGGAAATGAGTGGATGCTACCGTCTGAAGAAGATTTCAAGGAATTGGAGCAATATTGCACAGCAGTATGGAACAACTCAAAGAAAGGTTTACTGCTTACAGGTCCGAATGGAAAAAGTATTTTCTTTTCTGCAAATGGCTTTATGAGCAATAGCGAAAGNNATATAGAGGACAACGGCCACGTTGGATATTATATGATTGGGAAACGTAGTACACCACCGCCAATAAAGGAAGAAGGAATGGTATATCATATAGCAAATCCAGATGATTTGGAAGTCCGNNTTGTAAATATCACNGACGGATTANCGGTTAGACCCGTGGCAAAAAAACTTAAGTAGATCAAGTAATTAAGCAGTGACCGGAATAAATTTATGAATAAATTGTCGGCAAAGATGTTATCTTGGATATTGGTTTTGACAATGATAATGTACGGTATAGGGAGCATTTGCGCCCAAAATCATACTAATCTTAACGAGATTGTCAAGATAGTTAGGAATCACAATCAATCCAATGCTTCAAACGGTGACACAAAATCATTGGTTAAACTGAACAAAGATAATTGCTCAGAGATTGAGATATATAAAGATGGCATAAACAACACATCTACTGGGCACGCATTCCACATACATATTTCGAAGCATCAAATCGTAAGACATGCAGGAGAGTGGGACGGCCTATGTGGAGTCGTCGATACATATTACAGTTCCGACACAACGCTTATCAATAAAGCGATGAAATTAATAAACGAAGCTCAGATATACACGGTAGACAGGAAGAAACCTTTGATGCCAAGCAAAGGAACAACACAGATAAACGTTGCGTTGGGAGATATTCAATGGCTTGAATTGATTGACTCACCGGAATGCAGGAACTACAAAGGTGATTTTCATAAACTTGTGAATCTGCTTGTTGAGCTAACCGGGGGTGAACCTGATTTTGGAGGTACACTTGTGCCTAATCCTATTGAGAACGAGGATTCAGGAACTTTGATAGAATTCCATTAATGACAATATTGACTTAAGGTTAATATGGTAGTCGTTCTTCACTGTAAAATAAGTCTGACATTAATGTTATGAACAATTCAATAATACTAAAAGCCGGGACAATACTTCGCAATACCTATAGCGTAGATTGTGTGCTCGGTGAAGGAGGATTCGGCATTACATATCTCGCATCTCATGTGGGATTAAAGAAGAAGATGGCGATAAAGGAATTTTTTCCACAAACGCTTTGTAATCGTGACGCAGATACAAGTCATGTAATCTGCTCTACAGATGCTAATAACGACACCGTTGAAAAATTTCGAAACAAGTTTTTGAAGGAAGCTGNNCACATTGNAGAGATGGNCTCTCCATACATNGTGAGAATAACGGATGTGTTTGAAGAGAATGATACGGCATACTATGTAATGGACTATATTGAGGGTCGGACGCTATCCGAACTTGTCAAGGCAGGTGGCCCACTGAAGGAAGAGCAAGCCGTCGAATACATAAAAATAATAGGCAACGCTTTGACATATATTCATTCTAAGAGAATGAATCATCTTGATGTCAAACCGACCAATATCATGGTCAGGTCGAAAGACAATACTCCAATACTCATTGACTTTGGTCTATCCAAGCAATATGACTCATCTGGGAATCAAACATCGACAACTCCGGTAGGTATCAGTCATGGATACGCGCCAATAGAGCAATATCGTGACGGAGGTGTCAGAAAATTCTCTCCCCAAACAGACGTTTATTCACTAGCCGCTACATTCTACTTCCTACTTTCAGGAGTAACTCCGCCACAAGCATCGGATTTGATTGAGGAAGATTTAAGCTTCCCTGCTATTATCAGGTTTCCCATGCAGAGAGTTATATCTAAGGCCATGTCTTCCACTCGTAAGGCTCGATATGATTCCATCTCCGATTTTATAAAAGATGTTACTAACGCAGTTTTCAACGATAACACAATCGCCTACTCAAGTGATACCGTCATTGATNGTTGTTCTAACCGCGATGCAGTCNAGGATAACTTGAATTCGAGATCTGANATAAANGGGTACGAATTTGTCGATTTAGGATTNCCGAGTAGGAAGAAGTGGGCAACTTGTAATGTAGGGGCAGAAACGCCAGAAGACTACGGTGNATATTTTNCTTGGGNAGAAGTTAGATCAAAAGAAATATACAGTGATGATACTTATGTACATTGTTCGACTAAGAAGAACATTGCAAATCTCTTCAAATCTATAACTGGAGGTATAAAGGGGTATCGTTATCGCGACATCAAGTGCTTGACAGGCAGAGAACTTGATGTTGCCGATGTTGAATGGGGACATCCTTGGCACATTCCAACTGTCAAAGATTTTAACGAACTGTTGAGGTGTTGCACTTGGAAATGGACGAAGAGTAAGGGAGTTAATGGCTATTTAGTAGTCGGACCTAATGGGAACAGTGTTTTTCTCCCGGCAGCTGGGGAAATGGAATCTGACTCATTAGAAAGTGACAACACAGACGGGTGGTATTGGAGTTCAGAACCAGATGATTCAATCGAATCATGGGCTATGTCCTTGACATTTGATAAAAAGGAAAAAGAAATACAAGAGATGGGAAAAGAATGCGGTTTAACCATCCGTCCGGTGGCTAATTGACATTCTTTCGTAAGACGGAATGCTTAAATAATTTAATCGGGAATAATGAAAAATATCATTTCATGTAGAAATCCTACCATTTCATACAGGATGCTTTCAGAAATTTGGCAGCTGGAAATAAGGGGCTTAACTTTGCATCAGAAAACAAAACATAAACAATTAAAACCATAAAGTTATGAACAACGAAACAAAGAACGAAGTAAAGAAGAACGTTGCAACCGGAGCAAGCACCGCAGCTGGTGCAACAGCAGGCGTAGTAATCGGAGCAGCCCTTTCTCCCGAACAGGCATCCGCACAGGAAGTACCCACTCCCGAACCCACACCGCATCCGACCCCGGGGCCGAAACCTACTCCAACCCCTGAACCCACTCCCGAACCGGCACCGAAGCCAGAGCCTCAGAAGCCGGAACCCGCTCCGCAGCCAGAGCCACAGCCGGGTGGCGATGAGATCGAAGTCATAGGATATGACCGCGTGACCAACGAGGACGGAAGCCAGATGGACGTCGCTGTTCTCAACGTTAACGGCAACGAGGTTGGTGTTGTTGACGTTAATCTCGACGGCGAGGCTGATGCAATCATCTGCGATGTAAACCAAAATGGTGTAATCGAGGAAGGCGAGATGCAGATTGTTCAAGGCGAAGGAATAGCCATGCAACCGCTTGCTGATGCAGCTGGTTTCACTCCGCTTTACGCCCAAAATGACCTTCCTGACTACGTTAACGATGCCGATGTTGACGCCTACATGGCCTGATAGATAAGAATACGGAAATGAAATTTAAGACAGCAATAGCCGGAGTATTACTGATGGCTGGCTTCTCGGCCAATGCCCATGACTTTACCGCCACAGTGGATGGTCAGCGCCTATACTTCGACATTACGAATAAATCAAAGAGAACCGCTGCCGTTACCTACAATGGCTGTATCTCCGAGAAAAAGGAGAACAATATCTCCGGTCGAGTTGAGATTCCATCAAAAGTGAAACATGACAACGTGGTATATGAAGTGACAGCCATAAATCCCAAAGCATTTGCCGGCGCAAAACGACTAAATGGCATCGTAATACCTTTTGGTGTGGAGTCTATAGGAGATTTTGCTTTCGAGGGTTGTGACTCACTTTCAAATGTGGTTTTCCCCGGCAATCCGGTTAACCTTGGACAAGGAGTTTTCTTCAAATGTCCGTCAATAACCGATGTAACCATAGGAAGCGACTGGAAATCCATTGACTTCACGATGTTCCGCTGGAGTGATAATCTGGTAAAGATAAATATTCCAGCAAAAGTAGAGAAAGTACAGGGAATTAAGAAACTGGCTAATCTGAAGGAAATAACAGTTGACCCCAACAACAAGAAGTTCTCTGCCAATGAAGGAATGCTTTACAGCAAAGATTGCAAAATCTTGTACGCTTGTCCGAGAGCCTACACTGAAAATGTAAAGATTCAGGAAGGCACTGAAAAGATAACACCGGGTGCACTCATTGACTGCCTTGAAGTTGCCTATATTGATTTCCCCTCCACGCTAAAATCATTATCTTTCCGTGAGACATCAAGAATGAAAAACCTCACGACAGTCGTGATGAGACCATCCACCCCTATTGAGACAGCTTATATGGGGAACAACGGCAAGTTCATGCTCCAGATTGCCAATGAAAAAGTTTCCATTGTAATTCTGTCATCTTCAAAGAAGGCATACGAATCTGCACTTGCTACTGCAGCCGGTGAATATTCCGAATCAACTTCAGGCGTACCTTATATGGTGACTGTTCAGCAAATGCCTACCAAGAAGAATTTTAAAGCAGTAAAGAACTTTGACAAATACTAAGCAATCATGAAAAAGTTTATATTATCACTTGCCATTGTTGCGATGTCATTGTCAATGGCTCATGGAATGTCTCCACAAGTAACTAACCAACCTGCCGAAAAAAACGACTCAATAGCAACGGCTCTCCGTTTAAATACCCTTCAGAGCAAGAAGGAGTCGCTTCAAAAAGAGATTAAGCTTCAGGACGCAAAACGCAATAAACAGATTTCCGGTGTTTCTGCCGAGACTCTTGAAGAAATGAACAATAAACAGGATTCCGTCTGTCTTGCCCTACGTTCAGAGTTGGTTGATGTGATTCTTGAAATCAAAGAAATATCTCCAAGCGTGGCTTCGCCCCAACTCATTAACCAATTCAACAATTTGGTTAATCGCCCGGATAGTGTTGCCCCTGCATCAACTCAACCGGCAAAGCCAACAAAACCTGTGAAAAGGGAGCAGTCAAACACAAAAAACTAATTTGATACAGAAATCCGACCATTTCATGTAATAGGATTTAAGACCTTTGGTCACTGAGATTATACATCTTAATTTTGTATCAGAAATCAAAAACTAAAAACAAATACAATCATGAACAAATACGATGACGAGGCTACACAGTATCAGAATCCTGAGGACGAAGCCACACAGTTTGAGGACACAACCTCCGAGCAAACCAGTAATGAGACAACAACGACCTCATCAAATAATGACGAGGTTGAAGTAAAAGCAGCCAAAGGCGGTACATGGAAACGTGCTGCGGTAGGAGCCGCTTCCGGACTTCTTATTGGAGGTGTATCAACCTTCCTTATGGGTATGAAGCCTGCGCCCAACGATGACAATAACAATGGCGGTAAAAAAGAAGACACCAATCACAAAGAAGAACTTTCCAATCCAGAATGGGTTGATGATGACATAGCAGTAGCCACAACCGTCAACGATGATATGTCTTTCGGAGAGGCTTTTGCAGCAGCACGTGCCGAAGTCGGTCCCGGTGGATGTTTCGAGTGGCATGGTAATGTATATGGAACCTATACTGCGGACGAGTGGAACAATATGACAGCCGAAGAACGTGCTGACTGGAGCGATCACTTTAGTTGGAATCATATTGACCATTCCCAAAGCAATGTTGCCCAGCACTCAACAACCGCACAGCATACATCATCAAACGCTACTGCACAAGCCTCAACAAACGATAATGACATCGAAGTGGTATCAGTGAACCATAACGAAAACAACGACATCGCCCAAAACCCGCAGTCACTCCAAACGCAACCGGCATCCGATGATGTGTTAGTCGAGTCCGCAGAACCTGAGATTGAGATTCTTGGTGTCGTTCATGACAATGAAACCAATGCCAACATTGGTGGCATGACAATCGACGGACAGGATGTAATCCTCATCGATGTGGATAACGACCTCGCTTTCGACTATATGGCGACTGATGCAAATGGCAACGGTGAGATTGACCAAAACGAGTTGGTTGACATCCAAGGTCAGAACTTGACTGTCAATGACCTCGGTGGTTTCTCCAATCCAACCGGCGACTTATATGCCAATAATGATGCGCCGGATTACTCCAACGATGGAATCTATGAAGGGTAATATCTTAAAAGTAATAATGTCGGTGATTCTGCTGACCGTATGTTGCGGTGTCAACGCCCGAACATATCTGGTGTCAGTCGGAATTGCCGACTACTCCGGTTTTCCACAGAAAATCAACAGTCTCAGACTTACGACGGCAGATGCCAAAACCATTGTGGATCTTTATTCCAAAAATACATCCGTCGATTACTCGATTCTGTTGGATGAGAAAGCGACTAAAGACAGAATCATCAGAGCAATAAAGAAAGTGTTCAATCAGGCTTCTGAAGGTGACATAGTTGTGTTCTTTTTCAGCGGACATGGCTATCCCGGAGGCTTTTGTGCATACGACGGCAATTTGGGATATGACGAGGTTCGCAAGGCAATGTCGGAAAGCAAGAGCAAAAATAAGATGATGTTTGTCGATGCTTGTCGTTCCGGCGGTATGCGTGTTGATGAAACTGCGGCGCAAGGTGCAATTACAGCGGCCAAGAATGCCAATGTATTGCTATTCCTGTCTTCAAGGAATAATGAAAATTCCATTGAACGAAGAGATATGAAAAACGGATTCTTCACAACCTATCTTCAGAAAGGTCTTAAAGGGAATGCGGATTCCAACAGAAACAGAGTCATCACCGCCAAAGAGTTGTTTGATTTTGTCCACAACGGTGTGAGCCAAATTTCCGGTGGCAAGCAACACCCGGTTATGTGGGGAAACTTCAATGACAACATGACTGTGATGAAATGGTGATATATTCAGTTTTCATAATCGAAAACCGAAGTTTATAAGTTTAAAAGTTTAGTCAGACCATTATTATGGATGAGATAATACAAATAAAGTGCCCCTTTGACGGAGCGGTGCTTTCCGTAAAGAACCAGCTGGGTATAGAGACAAAAAATGTGACTTGTCCCATCTGCAAGCACAAATATCCATTTACGCAGTTCAAACGTGTCACTCAGACATCAATCAATGACGATCCGGACACAGAATATCCTGGTGGTGATGAACATACAAACTATGACGGAGAACACACCACCTATGGTGAGGAAAAAACTGAAGTAGGGAAACAACCCAATTATACTTTAGGTAAAANTACGGTATTAGGCAGTGGGTTCTCTTATCAACTGAGNCCCGGACGCAATGTGATTGGCCGAAAAGGTCAGAAATCTGAGGCTAATTTCCAAATAGATACCGCCGACAAGCGTTCCATGAGCCGTGAACATATCGTCATAGAGATAAAGAAACTTCCACTAAAGGGTTTTGTTCACTATGTGTCTCTATATAAAGAGAAAGTCAACAAGACATTCATAGGTAATGATCCACTTCTCTATGGAGACTGCATCGTCCTTAATCATGGCGATATAATTAAACTGCCGGATGCTACGCTAAAATTTGAAATTCCCGACGGAGAAGAAACAGACATTTAACTGATATGACATGAAGTATAAACTCAGAGTTTACAGTATATGGGAATATGGACAACGTAAGGANTCCGAAGGCAATCCTCATCAGGAGGATTGCACATTCCCGCTTCCAAAAGATTTGAGAGATTCAGACAGAACATTCATACTTTGTGACGGTATGGGTGGTCATGATGCCGGAGAGGTTGCAAGTGCCACAGTTTGCGAGACCATGGGTAACTCTATCCTCAAAGATGGACATGACGAAGAAGGAATCTTTACTGATGATGATTTGAAGAATGCCATTGCAGTTGCGTTCTCGGCACTCGACAAAAAAGACAGCGGCGCAGAAAAGAAAATGGGAACCACCATGACATTCCTCAAACTTCATAATAATGGAGCGACCATAGCGCATATGGGAGATAGCCGCGTCTATCATATCCGTCCCGGTGAAACTGGGAATGATACTCGAATTCTTTTTGAGACAGAAGACCATTCCTTAGTCAATGACCTTATCAAAATTGGAGAACTGACGAAAGAAGAGGCTCGTACATCAAAGCAGAAGAATGTCATTACCCGTGCCATGCAGCCGAATATGGATAGGAAGCCGAAGGCTGACACCAAGCATATCACGGACATTAAAGCCGGAGACTACTTCTATATGTGTTCTGACGGTATGTTGGAACAGGAGGATATGGCCAATGGCGAAAGCCTAAAGAATATTTTCTCAAATATGGTTAAGTCCGATGAGGAAAGAGTCAACATTCTCGTTGGAGCCACAAAACACAACAAAGACAATCATACTGCACTGATTATCCATATTGAGAATGTTGAGGGTGAGGTTGTGAAAAGTGAGGAAGAAGAAACTGCACTTCCTCAGTATGACATGGCTTTGGTAGAAGACGATGATTCAACTGAAGGAGTGTNAACTTTTGAAGAGGCAACCACTACAGACGTATCCAAGAATGACATTGGGAATACATCAGAAGAGAGAACTCAAATACCGTTGGAATCTAATAATGAGGAGAATTTGTCTGAAAGTCATAATGACAAAGATAGGACAGATATCAATAAATCATCACAAACAAATGCTGTAGTTTCTGCTGATAAAAAATTTCCTGCTCGAAAGATTATCTTCCCAAATTCTAAATCTGGAGTATTTAAATTGATATTCCGTGGAATACTTGTGGCAATTTTTGTAGCTCTTTGTATTGTCGGGGCAAACTATATTCCATCGTGTTCAGTGGAAAAGATTCCGGATAATGTTGACTTACCNAACGGGAAACAANATAATTCCAAACGAGAAAACNGAGGCAAACNTACCCAAGCGCATTCNCNAACTGAGACAAATAATCAAGGGCAAGACCAAGCAGTTGCCCTTGATTTTGCTAACTCTGAGGCAGCTCAAGCGGCTACTGGAGAATATCAGCAGCAAGCTACAAGTTCTAATAACAATGCAACTACCGTTACATTACCCTATCAGGCTGGTGTAATTAACAGTGATCAACAGACTTTACAAGAGGCTGTAAACAAATAATAGTCGGTAAACAACCTGATTAAATCATCATGAACTGTTTATCAATAGGTTCTACCTTACAGAATGGCAAATATAAGATAGTCAAAGTCTTGGGTCAAGGAGGCTTTGGCATTTACATATTTAGCNATTCNNNCTTTTCTTGATAAGAAAGTGTCTATAAACGGGTTCTTTCCCAGGTTCTTTTGTGATAGGAACGTGACTACAAGCCAAATAACACTTGGAACAGCCAATACTGCCGAACTTGTTTCAAAGTTAAAAGTCAAATTTCTGAAAGAAGCTAAAAATATTGCCAAACTCAACCATCCTAATATTGTTTCCATACAAGATATATTTGAGGAGAACAATACTGCTTATTATCTGATGGATTATATTGAGGGTGAATCGTTAGGCGATAAAATAAAGAAAGGTGGTGCTATGGAAGAAACACTTGCCATAAAATATATTCGAGAAGTGTCTTCAGCCATTGCTTATATGCATTCAAAGAGCATGAATCACCTGGAGATAAAGCCTGCTAACATAATGGTGCGTACTTCCGATGATATGCCAATCCTTATTGACTTCGGTACTTCAAAGCAGTATGACAGCGAGGGAGAACAGACCTCAACAATGGCTCCGGGCTTCACTCATGGTTATGCGCCAGTCGAACAGTACAAGCCGGGAGGTGTGGCAACTTTCACGCCTCAAACTGATATATATGCACTTGGTGCAACTCTATATGCTTTAATGACCGGTGATAAGCCACCACATTATAGTGAGATATTGGAAGATGGACTCCCCGAATTACCATCAACTATTTCCGATGCCACGAAGGAGGGTGTTGAACACGCGATGGAGATCCGTAAGAACAAAAGACCGGCAAGTATTGATGCGTTCCTATCACATTTTGTTGATGTCCCCACCACAAAAATATATGAAGTCAAGGTAGAGACCCCTAAAAATCAAAACTTACTGCAATCAACTATAGCTGAAGACTTATCGCAACCTACAGCGGAGGAAGTAGATGATGATACTTTATTTGCCACTGTGGTGTCAATGCCAGACCCAAAGAAAAAGAATCAGTCCAAGGTAGATTCGGGTAAGGATAATTCAATAATCGATGATTGCAAGTTTGTGGATCTTGGTCTTTCAGTTCTTTGGGCATCTCAGAATATGGGCGCCAAGCGACCGGAAGATTTGGGGACGTTCGTGAATAAACTTGATGTCACCACCACCTCAGAAGTAACGGAATGGAATTTTAAAGGTGCATTGGTTCCAACGATAGGTCAGTTTGAAGAACTTAGAAACAACTGTAATTGGGAGTGGACTGAGCAGAAAGGTGTGGGAGGATACAAAATAACCGGACGCAATGGAAATTCAATATTCATTCCTTTTAGTGGTAGCAATAAAGAAGATTCATTCCGTATCTTAGGACGACTTTTCACAAGAGAGTCTATATACAATGATTCCCCGGTAGGNCAATATTANCTATATTTCTCTCATGGAGNCTACAAGNTGGCCAAATATGCTTNTGACTATATCTGTCCTGNCAGANTAATCAAACAAAAATGAAAATAACCTTATNACAGTTGCGATTATAGTATTTGTATCAATAGGATGTGTTTTCCTGCTTCGGAGTCAAAATATTATGGATAAATTGAATGTAAGAAATGCTCTTGAAAAAGTTTCAAGAGATATTGTGAAACTTGAAAATAAAGATAGTAAAATAACTATCAAATTGGGCAGTGAGATTGAGTATTCTCATAGAGTTCATGGATCAGTAGGGTCAAGTTATCATGTCGAATATGATAAAGGTGCATTCAAATTATCATAAGAAACAAAATATGACAATCCTGAATCTGTAGCAATGGGAATGTGTGGAGGAGATTCTGCCGTACAAACTTGCACATTTCGAGCCTTAAAGAAAGGAACATACGCAATTAAAATTATTCACGAGTTCCGTGGCGATATAGAAAAAGTTATAACATATACCATCACAGTGATATGATTTCTTGGAATAAAATATCAATCATCGTAGCTTGCCTTGTCATTCCTATATTGGGAATGGGACAGGGTAAGGTGACACGTACAGAGCCTAACCCACATCCAGCTCCAAGTTCTGTTATACCAAAAGCACCCTCAATAAGTATTAAGTTGGCTACTGATTTAGGTGAGAAAAGAATTTACTATTCTCTACGCGAATGGGATAATTTGAAAGAAAGTGAAAAGAATTCAGTTGAGATAGTAGGTCTCGTAATTGAATCAGGCTCCGAAAAATTCTTGATGTCTATGAAACCTCTTCCAAATTGGAGTAATTGGCAAATTGCCCAAGACAGGACTGGGAATCAAATGCCTACAAAAAGGCAGTGGCAAATAATTAAACATAATAAAACTAAGATACAAGATGCCCTTTCAAAATTTGGTGGAGGATATTTATCAACTCGTCGTTGGTGGAATTCCGGAGATCAGCCATCATGGACTATTATGTTTAATGATGGAACTGGAACAGATAAAGACTCTCCTATAAAAGAGGAGGCTGGCATTTGGCTTGCTACAAATGATATTGATTCTGGATTTCGAGAAGTTATTTTATCAAAACCAAATAACCAGCCTTATGAATATATTGGNAAATNNCCGAGNTGGTCAGATTCAGCCTGGGTAATTGTCAAATATCATGGCAAGTATGGTTTTGTAGATAAGGATGGCAATTTGAAAATACCTTTAAGATACGATGATATTTACTATGGAAAGGAGAAAAAGGATGAAAGTTGNTNTTGGCCTGATGAATATTTAATGTCTGTATGTCAAAATAGTCGATGGGGNTNTATTAATAAAAGGGGNGAGATTGTAATACCGTTAAAATACNATAAACNTGAAAAAGCGGANATCAATCNCAAGTATAGTGAGAATTATTAGTTCTGCGTTATAAAAGACGAATATTGCGGAGTCATTGACAAAAAT
>WFLX010067273.1_pt1 | contig 21790 bp, 19 predicted proteins | sample 4967041 | NCBI WGS metagenome assembly WFLX01 (sample SAMN12857096, study PRJNA449069) | gut metagenome | isolation source: stool from male and female vole | host: Microtus ochrogaster | place: USA:Florida | collected 2017
GTAATGTACTCTACCAAGAATTCAAAGTTATTATTTTCCATCTTTAATCTCGATAAGGAATTTTAGTGCACGTTCTGTAGCAAAGAAATATTGAGAATTGAGCTTCTTGTATTTTAGCCCTGCAACAACCGCTTCCAAATCAATGATTGCCATGTCAAACAACCCGAATAGGCGGGCCATGTCATCGTCGGCTACCGGACCGATAACGATGTCGTAGTTGTGGCGATAGTCTTGCCTCTTCCTGTTGTGGTTCGCCATAACAAACAGCGCCCATTCTCAGTCGGTATTTTCAAAAATCTTTATGTTGAGTCCGGCTGCTTTGGCTTTTTCCAGGTCGAATTCATATTCCATAACCGTTGGCGATCCGCCATATCTGTCGGTTACGGTTTTTGACCACTCGGTGGCCTGCTGTTTGAGGTGGGTAGTATAAAAACCTTGACCAAAGTCCTTGAATTTTTTCCCTTTGGTCAGGTCAATTTTTTCGATTGGTTGGTTTGAGCCGTGGTAGAGTCTCATCTGACGGCCCCTCCGTTTTTAAGACAAATTGCCGCCATGTCGTCCACGCAGTCTGCGAGCGACAGCTGGTGTTCGACTTCGTAATTGCTAATCGAAAATTCCAAGCCCTTGAAGCGCGAAAGGTAGTTGCATGCCTCTTTTTTCGTCAAGTTATATTGACGGGCAAACATCCCTATGCTCATAACGATATAGTGGATAACGTTGGGCGATATTTTTGATGAGTCGAACTTGTTGGCCATGAAAAACTATTTCTATAAGTTATTGCAAAGATAATAAAAGTTTTGTGTATTACCAATTTTTTTTGGCGGGTATATAAAATTCCGGCCCGGCAGCGGAGCGCTGTCGGGCCGGAGACGATTGGGAATTCGGGGTCGATTATTTAACGAGGTCTTTGGAGCCGTTACCAATGTTGATGCCCTTGACAGGAGCATTGAGGCGGCGGCCCTGCAGGTCGAAGATGACCTTGGCGGCGGGCTGTTCTACGTTGATTTCGCTGATTTCGGTAGTGGTGGTTTCGCTGGGTACCAGAGGAATTTCGGTGGTTTCAGCGAGGTTCTGGTGATAGAGCTTGGTTGCGGGGATGTAAACGTAGTTACCGGCAACGTCGGTGGCTTCGGTAGCCTTGGTGAAGCCTGCGCCCTTGCTGGTGGTGCCGAATACGAAGTCACCGCTCTGAGCCTGGCCCTGACGGAGGTAACCTTCGAGCAGGTTGGTGTGGTCTTTGGTCACGAAGGTCAGGTTGATGTCGCCGTTGGTGCTAAGAGCGTCGTCGGCGTTGTAAGCGTAGTAGCGCAGGGTGTAGGTGCCGGCTGCGGGTACCTTGAGGGTGTATACGTTGTTGTCCTTGTAGGTGCCGCTGTAGCCTTTGTGGTAGTCGGCAACAACTGCTTCGCCTTCGGCGTTCAGCAGAACTACGCCGCATACGTCAATGCGGTGGTTGCCACCGGTGTATACGAATTCTACGGTCAGGTCGCCGCCTTCGTTGAACTTCATCGAGCGGGCCATGTAGCGAACGTTTGCGGCGTTCNCGCCAAGAGCGGTGATCTGTTCGGGCACATTTTCGCCGGCCTTGGTCCAGGAGGTGCCGGTCCAGCTGTCGGTGTCGGCAAAGCCGTCGTAAACGTTGTTGGTGTCGTCGGCCGATACCACGCGGCGGCGGGCGTTGGCTGCAGATTCAGCACCGATGTTGAGCAGGGCGCTGTCGGCGCTCTTGTGGCTTACCATGAAGGCGGTGTGGGCCGGTACGGAAGCAACTTCGCTGTAGGTGATAACCGGTTCGCCGGTTTCCTTGTCGCTGCTTTCGTGAACGTAGTAGAGCTTAGTGTCGTCGTCGGCGGCGCTAACTGCGAAGGGGAAGTAGCCGAAGCCGATGTTCATGTCGTTGTGAGAGTGGGTCAGGTTAACGGCAATGTCTGTAGCTTTGTGAACATAGAAGTGCGAACCGTGAGCCCACTGGCGCCATGCGGAGATGCGATAGCTACTGTTCTCGCCGGCTTCGCCACCCTGATGCAGGAAGTTGTAGTCGCTCTGGGTCATGTCCTTGAGTGCGAAAGCTACGCGGGTGTCTACGTTGGGTTTATTCTCGTTGGGGTGGGCAACGTGGTCGATGCTTACGAGGCTATATTCGCCGCGTTCTTCGGCAACGGTGGTCTGAACCGGGCCGTGGTGGTCGTTCTGGTCGGTGCCGTAAACGTGGCCTACGTAGTGGCCCTGCGACAGCAGGTAGTAGCGGTCGGCCTGACCTTCAACGGCTTCGAACTTAAAGATGGTGTGGTAGTCGTTGCGGTAGTCGTTGTTGCGGAACAGTTTGCTGTAAATATCGTTGTCGGCAGTGGCGGTATACATGTATTGGCTGGCATGTTCGATGTTTTCAATACGGTAGTAGCCGTTGGGTTCAAGGGTGTTTACGGTAACGTTCGAGGTGTAGCGGGCAATCAGGTCGCGGAGGCCTTCGGCAGCTTCAACGTCATATTTGTCGGCGTTGGCGGCGGCCAGAATAGCTTCAGCGTCAGAGAAGTCTACGCCGTTGAAGTCAACTGCGCCAACCGCGTCCAGCGGGCCGTCGTAGGGCTCGTAGTCAAATGCGCTTGCGGTGGGGAGCATAGCTTCGCAGGCAGCTTCGAACCAGATGGTGGAGCCGTTGTCGGCGTCGGTCCAGTGGGTCAGGCTGGTGCCGTTGTTTTTGTTAGTGTTCAGGTTAACGAAGTTGCTGCCGTTGGTGCTGAGGCAGCAGTAGGTGGTAGCGTCGCTCTGGGTTGCGCTCAGAACCGGTTTCCAGATCGAGCCGGCTTCGGTGGTGCCAACCTTAACGTATTGGTTGTTGCCGGTGCCTTCTTCGTAGAGCCACTGGCTGGTGCCGGCCTCTTTATTGTAAACCTTAAAGCCTTCGGCCATGTTACCGACAAAGGCCCAGAGCTGGGTGTCGGCGTAGCCGTTGGTGGCGGTGTCTTCGGGTTTAACGGCAACCATGGTGTCGCTGTCGGTCTGGTCGAAAGTCCAGGTGTAGGCGGTGTCGGCGTGGCCAACGTGCATGTGAACGATCTGCCAAACCAGGTTGTCGGTGGTTTCGGTGTGCTTGAAGGGGAGGGCCAGGCCGGTCAGGTCGTAGTCAACGGTGCAGTCGGCGGCGGGAATGGTAACTGTGATTTCGTCGGTGAAGAATGCGGGAGCGGGAACGCTTACTTCTTCGCCGTCAATGCCCGAAACGGTGGTGGTTTCAATCAGGCGGCCGTTGTGTTTCAGGTTAACGGTCAGGTTGATTGCGGGAGCGGGGCTTGCGGTTGCAAATACTTCGCGAACTTTTTCGCTGGTGGGGTCAGCCTTGGCGGCAGCAATCTTTTCGGCGTCGAAAATGAGGAATTCGCCGTTGTGGTTCCACTTAGCGGTGGCGAAGTCTTCCTCGGTCAGGTCAAAGAAGCGGATAAACGAGCCGATGTCGTTTTGCGAGAGAGCGTTCTGCCAAGCGCCGAGTTTGCCGCTTATGTCGTTGAGGTGCCAGTTGGCGTTGGCGGGGTGCTGCAGCGAAATGCCGGGGTCTGCGGCGGTAGACTGCGAGTTGGTCTTAACGGTAAGAGTGGTGGGGGCATCGGTTATGGAGCCGGGATTGGTGTTGCCGATGTTGAAGCCGTAGTTGTCGTCATAGGCCAGCGAGTGGAGGGTAACCTGCAGGCGGTTGTCGTTGTTGAAGCCAATTCCTTTCAGATAGAAGAGGTTCTGGGGGTCAAATACTTCAGCGTCGGTGTTCGAGCGGGTGCTGATCTGGTTGTCGGCGTTAACTGCCCATTTCGAGCAGTGTTCGGCGTTTGATTTGCGCAGGTCGGCGCGGAACACGCGGTTCAGAGCGAAGGGGAAGTCCCAGGTGCCGCTAACGGTAACGGTTGTGGCGGCGGTGGCGCTTTCCTTGTCGATGCCGGTCAGGGTGAAGTATTCCGGCAGGGGAATGTCGGCAGTGTTGATGGGGCCTGCAAACAGGGTTATGGTCTTAGCTGCGGGCTGGAAGCCACCGAAAGCGGGGAAGTTGAAGGTGATGTCAACAGGCACGCATTCTTCGGCTTCGTAGATGGCGAATGCGCATGCGGTACGGCCGCTGTTGCCGGCGTCGGCCATACCGGGGCCGCCGGTTGAGAGGTAACACCAGAGGTGCTCACTGTTAACGTCGGCGAAGTGCACTTCGATGTGCGATGCGCCGCTGCAGTTCTGGTTGGTGTTGGTCAGCATTGCTTTGTCGCTGTAGGCGGCGGTGGTGATGGGGCTGCTGGCACCGATTTTATAGGTGCCGGCCTCGGCAATGTTGGTTGCGCCGGGAACGTGTTTGCCGTCGCCGGTGTTCATGTTGATGGTGCAGATAGGGGCGTAGTTGCCGTTGTTGTCCTTAATGTAGAAGTCGGTGGTGGAACCTTCTACGGGCACGAGGGTGTAAACATAGTCTTCGGTGAATACTACGCGGTTGGCATCAGATTTGTCGAGGATGGCAAAAGTGTTGGTGCCGTTGCTCGGCGGAACCATGAAGCCCTTTTGGGCCTGGGTCCAGCCTTCGAGAATGACCTTGGTCTCCGTTGTGGGAGCCGCAGTCAGCTTTGCGCCGGTCCGGTAATCTGTGGCCGACACGCAGAGTGTGGCCGACAGCAGACCAAGAGAAAGTAATAACTTTTTCATTGATTGATTGTGTTTTGTGATTGTTAGGTATTGTGAAAAAATTCTATTCTTTTAATTAAGGTGTGCAAAGTTATGAATAATTCGGTGATTGGGCGGTGCGTAAAGGGTTAAATATTGTTAAAACAGTGTAATAATGTTAATTTGACCTGTCGGTGATATGCATTATTTTTTGCAGAATTAAAATAAATGTGTAAATTTGCCCGGTATAAACATTTACTCAAAATCTTGAATTGTCTGTAAATGAATTAGTTAACTTTAATCAGGGAGCGTAAAAAGCGTTTCCTCTCGGGTCGCTGACTCTTGAAAAATCTAATATTCCATAATAATAATCAATCAATTATCTAAAATCTAATGAAAAAAATTCTACTTTTAGGGGCTTTGGTGCTCGCCGCCACAACCTCTAAGGCCGAAGACCTCATGGAAGGGTATCTTACCCGCACCAATTGGTCTGCAACGTCCTGCTCATGGATTCAGGACACCAACACCTGCGGCCCCCTTTCGTGCATGTTCGATGACGACATGACCACCTATTTCCACCAGAACTGGAGTGAAGACAAAGCTGACGGTACCCACTGGCTGATTGTCGACCTCGGTAAAGAAGAAACCATCAATGGTATTGATATCTGGGGTCGTCCTGATCAAGTCAATGGCCACATCCTCGAAGGCAAACTCTACGCTTCGGCCACTCCGTTTACCGCATTTGCCGACCATGCTGCCGCTAAGGCATGGTATGATAACGCCGACAACGTTCCTGTAGGCGAAATCCACTATCAGTATGCCGAAGCTACCCGTGGCGATGTGCGTTCCGTACGCTTCGACGAAATGACTGCCCGTTACATTCTTCTTGTAACCGACCAGACTAAGAACAACCACCTTTGCATCAGCGAACTGCAGGTGCAGGGCAAAATTCCGCCCCGCGTTGACATCAACCACAGCGACTGGACCGTTACCACATGCTCCGTAAGAGACGACGAAGGCCCCGTCGCAAACATGTTTGACGATAACAAGGATACTTATTTCCACCAGAACTGGGGTAACGACAAAGCTTTGGATACCTATCACTGGATGATGTTCGACCTTGGTAAAGAAGAACATGTTGACGGCTTCAAATACTGGCGTCGTAAAAACAATACTAATGGTCAGTTCCTTACCGGTAAGGTTTATGTGAGCAACGATCCCTTTACAGCATTTACGACCCACAACGGCGACGAAAACGCTGCCAAGGCTTACTACGAAGATGCCACCAATGTTGCTGCCGGTCAATTCTCGTTCAATTACGATAAGAACCCCGAATCGGTTCGCATTTGCGATTTCACGAAGCGCGCTACCGGCCGCTACGTGCTGATTATCCTTAGCGAAGCAGGTGCTAATGATGTTGGCCGCCACCTTTGCTGCTCCGAGTTCCGACTCTTTACTCTCCTTACTGCCGCCGACCTCGCCAATATGTATGAGGAAAGCATCGATGCCACTCTCTTGGAGCGCGCCGGTAATCTGGCTGCTCTCGGCAGCTTCATCGGTAAGGGCGGTGTGCCCGAGGTTGTAGCACCCGCTGATATTACCATAGCCAACTTCAACGAAAAAGTGGAAGCCGGCAATGCATCCATTCAGTCCTACATCGACTCCTTTAACGAACAGCTTATCTACATTCGCCACGCAAGCCGCCGTCAGAACGCTTATCTGACTGTAGCTCCCAAGGGCAATGACGTTCGCATCAACACCTCAGTCCAGCCTACTGCCGATGCCGTTTGGCAGGTTCGCCTTCTCGACAACAACACCGGCTTCCAGCTCTATAGCCGCACCGCCGGTATGTGGTTCTCCACTTCGAACGGCACACCCATCATGCAAGCTAATATAGCTGAAGTACTCACCTCGCAGCTTTCAGCCGACGGTAACCTCCGCATCATCAAGGCTGCCGATGGCAAAGGTATTAACGTAGATACCTACANCAACGACCTCGNTTGGTACGGCGCCGGCGATGCCGGCTCNCAGTGGACCGCCNCCGCTACTTCNCTCGACGANCAGGTNTTCGCCGAACCCGAAGTTTCGACTGCCGCTGCTCCCAAATACTATCGTCTGATGAACGCCCGCTCGATGTACGACAAGGCTGCCAGCAACATGGCTGTTAACGGCGAAAACCAGGATGGCGATGGCAACGGCGAAACCATTACCCGCTCTAACGCTTCGATTCCCGGCGTTTACTGGCGCTTGGAAACCAGCGGCGACGGCGTGAAGCTCATCAACCTCACCGGCTATGAGTTCACCATTCCCGAAGCTGCCAAAGCTCTGGTTACCGCAACCGACAATGGCTCGACCATCTACGTAATCAAGCAGACCCACAACCAGTTCCATGGCGTTAACGCCTACGCAATCTCCCAGTCTGCCGAGCAGGGCGATACTACTTGCCTCGACGTTAGCGGCAACAATGCCGGTAAGATCTGCTGGAGCCCCTCGCGCGAAAGCAACGGTAACGGCAACAACGGTTCCGCATGGTACTTCCTGCTCGCTTCCGACAATGAAGTTGCCAACGCTACCGCCGCATATGTTGAAGCTGTTAAGGACCGCATGATTCTTGCCAACGGCCAGCTCGCCGAACTCCTCGGTCAGGAAGCATACGAAGCTACCACCGAATATAGCTACGCCGGCGAAAGCACCGTAGCTGCCCTGAACGCTGCCAAGGCTTCAGGCAACTATGCAAAAGTTGACAGCATCTACAATGCAATCGACAGCATCGTTAGCGCTAATGTTTCTGCCCTGGCTAACCGCCACTTCCTGGTGCACAACCGCAATGCAAACTACAGCAACTGCTACCTGACCGTTTCTGAAGATCATACAGCTCCTACCTCCGACGCTTCTGACGTTAACGCCGTTTGGTCGTTCGTTCCCAGCGGTGCAGGCTACCTGATGACCTCTGCCGCCACCGGCAACTCGCTCTCCTATACCACCGGCACCAGCCAGGCTATCCCCGTTGTTGAAGAAGGTCTGCCCTACAGCATCGGCTACAACTCCAGACTCCACGCCTTCAACTTTACTCTCGTGCCCACTGACGATGTTACCAATGTTTCCTACTATGCCCTTCACCAGGGTGGCAACAGCCTCGTTTGCAAATGGATTGCCAACAATATCGAAGGTTCGCACTGGACTCTTGAGCTGCTCAGCGAAGCAGACGTTGAAATCAACCCGGTTATTGAAACCAACGGTCACCGCATCACCCTGCCCGAAGGCGTTGAACTCAACGACCACGAATCTGCTGCCGGTCACCAGATGACCATTACCCGCATTGTTGACGTTGAAGCCGCTGCCGCTCGCCGCGTAGCTCCCGTTGACGGTGTTCACACCATCACCGCCACCGACTTCGACGAAAACAAGAGCGTTGAACTCGAAGGCCTCGAAGAAGGCAAATATAAGATCGAAGCACCCGCCGGCATGTTCCTCGTTAACGGCAAATCTTCTGCCGCCGTTAGCCGCTCGTTCACCGTTCACTCCGACGGTTCCACCACCGGCGTTAAGGAAATCAGCGCTGAAGCCGCAAACGGCGTTCAGGTTATCTTCGACCTGCAGGGCCGTCGTCTGTCTGCTCCCATCAAGGGCGTAAACATCATCAACGGCAAGAAAGTACTGGTAAAATAATCTCCCTTTCGACTGACAACGCGTCGGCGACCCCATTGAGCGGGGCCGCCGACGCTCTTTTTATGGGAATTACTAATTCATAATTATTTTTAAGTTTTTTTTGGAATTTCAGTGTGGTTTGAGAAATTTTTCGTAAATTTGCGCCTATAATAGACCCAAAATACATAGTTTTGTTACCATAAAAAACTGTATGATAACGTTATCCATCTCAAATGGCGTCCTGGCCATCACCGCAGCAGTTACGGGTATAGCTCTCGTTGCGCTGGCGCTGGTAGTTGCCGGATTGCTGTCGCCCCGCTCTTATAATGTGCAGAAAGGCGAGCCGTATGAATGCGGCATTCCCACCCGTGGCGAGTCCATGGCTCAGTTCAAAATTGGCTATTACCTGTATGCCATTCTCTTTCTGATGTTCGACGTTGAATGTGTCTTCCTGTTCCCCTGGGCCGTGAATATGCGCGACCTCGGCGGCCAGGGCATTCTTTGCATCGCCGTATTTTTCACAATTCTTGTGCTGGGCCTCGTTTACGCCTGGCGGAAAGGAGCACTACAATGGAAGTAACCACCCAGGGCGTACCCTACGAAGCGTTTAAAGACAACGAATATATCGAGTCGCTCGTCAACGAGCTCAAAGCCAACGGCACCAACGTTATCGTAGGCTCGCTCGACAAACTCATTAACTGGGGTCGCTCGAACTCTATCTGGCCCCTGACCTTCGCAACCTCGTGTTGCGGCATCGAGTTCATCTCGCTGGGCGCCGCCCGCTATGACTTTGCCCGCTTCGGCTGGGAAGTTGCCCGTTCGTCGCCACGCCAGGCCGACTTCATGATGGTTGCCGGCACTATCGTGCACCGCATGGCTCCGGTTGTTCGTCGCCTCTACGACCAGCTCGCCGAACCCAAATATGTTATTGCCTGCGGCGGCTGCGCAATTTCCGGCGGCCCCTTCAAAAACAGCTACCACGTTGTTAAGGGCGTTGGCGAAATCATTCCCGTCGACGTTTACTGCCCCGGTTGTCCTCCCCGCCCCGAAGCTATGATTTACTCCATTATGCAGCTCAGCCGCAAAATGAAAGTAGAAAAATTCTTTGGCGGAGTGAACCGCAAGGAAAACCAAAAAGAGTTCCTCAAGAACCATCCGGTCGAAGAGATGACCGACTGATTCATCCATTAGCTAATAAAAACCATAACAGATAATCCAGAGTATGGCAAATCTTAAGGAAACCGTGGCTCAGAAGTTCCCCGCCGTTGAAATCGTAGAGGGCGAAACCCTTGAATTCAACGTTGCCGACGCCCAACTTCATGACCTGGTCGCCACCCTGCGCAACGAATTCGGCTTCGATAACCTCCGCGCCCTCATAGGCATAGACTGGGGCGAACAGCTCGGCGTTGTTTACTACATTGTAAACTCCAAAACCTACGAAATGGTGCGCCTGAAAACCGTTGCCGACAGCCGCGAAAACCCCTTCCTCCACTCAATCAGCGACCTCTATGCCATTGCCGTTGTTTACGAGCGCGAAGTATATGACTTCTATGGCATCAAGTTTATCGGCAACCCCGACATGCGTCGCCTCTTTCTTCGCAACGACTGGGTTGGCTATCCCTTCCGCAAAGACTACAACGCCGACCCGCAGGTCAACCCCGTGCGCCTCGACCACGAAACCGTTGAAGACACCACGGTTTACTACGAAGAAGACGCCAACGGCAAAATCGTTGAAAAAGAGCGCGTGATTTTCCGCCCCGACCAGTTCGTTGTGAACATCGGCCCGCAGCACCCCGCAACTCACGGCGTACTTCGCCTGCGCACCGCGGTCGACGGCGAAAACATAACCAAAATCGACCTCTATCTCGGCTATATCCACCGCGGCATCGAAAAACTCTGTGAAGGACAAGGCTATCCGCAGACCCTTCACTATACCGACCGCCTCGACTACCTGTCGGCAATGATTAACCGCCACGGCCTCTGCCTCTGCATCGAAAAGGCCATGGGCCTCGAAATTCCCCGCCGCGCACAGGTTATCCGCGTGATTATGGACGAGCTCAACCGCCTCAATTCTCACCTGCTGGCCATGGGCACTTTCTGCATGGACCTTGGTGCGACAACAATGCTCTTCTATCCGCTGCGCGAGCGCGAACGCATTCTCGACATCTTCGAAAAGACCACCGGCGCGCGCATGACCTTTAACTATAACACCATCGGCGGCGTTATGGCCGACCTGGCTCCCGACTTTGTTGCCGACGTTAAGGCACTGCTCGAAGTTATGCCCAAGGCCATCAAGGAGTACAACAAGGTGTTTACCGGCAATATCATCGCCAAAAACCGCATGGAAGGCGTTGGCGTGCTCAAAAAAGAGGATGCCATCAGCTATAACATCACCGGCCCAACGGCCCGCTCGGCAGGCTGGAACTATGACGTTCGCCGCGCACGCCCCTATGGTATCTACAACGAGCTCGACTTCAACGTTGTTACCCGCGAAGGCGGCGACTCCATGGACCGCTTCAAGGCCCGCATAACCGAAATGGAAGAAAGCTGCAAGATTATCGCCCAGCTGATTGACAAGATTCCCGAAGGCGAAATCTGCGCCAAGGTGCCCAAAATCATCAAGCTCCCCGAAGGCCACTGGTTCCAGGAAGTTGAAACCGGCAAGGGCGCATTTGGCTGCTACATTGAAAGCACCGGCACCGCACAGCCCTTCCGCATGAAGTTCAACTCGCCCTGCTTCCCGCTCGCTGCAGTTGTTGACCATNTGGTAAGCGGCAACAAGATTGCCGACCTCATAACCATCGGCGGATCGCTCGATTATATCGTTCCCGACATCGACAGATAAAGCCTCTCTGACTCCATTCATCATCCACTCCATCATTCACGTTTATGCAAGACTTATCCTTTATAACCGGCTGGATCGATAATTTNNTGAGCGTTACCTGCGGCATGGCNCCCTGGCTNACCGTAACCGTTGAGTGTGTGCTCATCGGCCTNGGACTGCTCGTGCTCTANGCNCTNCTGGCNCTNTTCTACATCTATTTNGANCGNAAGGTCTGCGCNGCNTTCCAGTGNCGNCTCGGCCCGAACCGCGTAGGCCCCNTNGGNNTGCTGCAGTCGTTTGCCGACATGTTTAAAATGCTCATCAAGGAGCTTATTCCGCTGAACCATGCCGATAAATTCCTCTTCGGCCTCGCCCCCTTCCTGGTGATTCTCGCCTCGATGCTCGCCTTTGCGGTGCTCCCCTGGGGTAACGGCCTGCAGGTTATCGACTTCAATATCGGCATCTTCTTCCTGCTGGCAACCAGCTCAATCGGCGTTCTCGGCATTCTGCTGGCCGGTTGGTCGTCGAACAATAAGTTTACCCTCATCGGCGCTCTTCGCTCGGGCGCACAGATGGTCAGCTACGAAATCTCCATTTCGCTCTGCGTAGTAACCATGGTTTGCCTGGCCGGCACCATGAGCGTCAGCGAAATCGTTGCCCANCAGGCCGACGGATGGTTTATCTTCAAGGGTCACATCCCCGCCATCATCGCCTGCCTGATTTATATCGTTGCCGGCACCGCCGAAACCAACCGCGGCCCGTTTGACCTTCCCGAAGCTGAATCGGAGCTTACCGCCGGTTACCACACCGAATACTCGGGCATGCACTTCGGCTTCTTCTATCTGGCAGAATATCTTAACCTGTTTATTATCGGCGGCGTGGCAGCCCTGCTCTTCTTCGGCGGCTGGATGCCCCTGCACATTCCCGGCTGGGATGGCTTCAACGCCGTTATGGATTATATTCCCTCGTTCCTCTGGTTCCTGGCCAAGGCCGTGGCCGTCACTTTCGTGATGATCTGGTTCAAATGGACCTTCCCCCGCCTGCGCATCGACCAGCTCCTTTCGTTCGAGTGGAAATATCTGATGCCCCTGTCGCTGGTTAACCTCGTTCTGATGGTTCTGATCATCACCACCGGCTTCCACTTCTAATTCCAATTCAAAAACTCCCAACTCAATTTTATAATGAGCGAACAATTCGGTAAGGTAGCCCAGGTAATCGGCCCCGTGGTCGACGTTGCTTTCAGCGGCGATGCCTCTCAGCTCCCCCCTATTTTCAGCGCACTGAAAATCACCCGCCCCGACGGCTCGGAACTGATTCTTGAAGTTGAACAGCACATTGGCGAACAGACCGTGCGCTGCGTGGCTATGGAGAGTACCGACGGCCTCCAGCGCGGCATTAAGGTTGAAAACCTCGGACNCNCGATTGNTGTTCCCACCGGNNANCAGGTAAANNGCCGTCTNATGAACGTTATCGGCCAGTCTATCGACNATCTGCCGCAGCTCAAGCGCGACGACCTGCGCCCCATTCACCAGCCCGCACCGAAGTTTGAAGACCTGACGATTTCTACCGAAATCCTGCAGACCGGCATCAAGGTTATTGACCTGCTCGAACCCTACTCGAAGGGTGGCAAAATCGGTTTGTTCGGCGGCGCCGGTGTAGGCAAAACCGTGCTCATCATGGAGCTCATCAACAACATCGCCAAGGGTCACAACGGCTTCTCGGTATTTACCGGCGTTGGCGAACGTACGCGTGAGGGTAACGACCTGTTGCGCGAAATGATTGAGTCGGGAGTAATCAAATATGGCGAAACCTTTGAAAAGGGCATGGAAGAGGGTCAGTGGGACCTCTCGACCGTCGACATGGAAAAGGTTAAGGAGAGCCAGGCCGCACTGGTGTTCGGTCAGATGAACGAACCTCCGGGCGCACGTCTTCGCGTGGCGCTGACCGGCCTCACCGTTGCCGAGCAGTTCCGCGACCAGGATGGCGGCGGCAAGGACATCCTTCTGTTTATCGACAATATTTTCCGTTTCACTCAGGCGGGTTCGGAAGTGTCGGCTCTGCTGGGCCGCATGCCGTCGGCCGTAGGTTATCAGCCGACTCTCGCCTCCGAAATGGGTACTCTGCAGGAACGCATCACTTCGACCAAAAACGGTTCCATCACCTCGGTGCAGGCTATCTACGTGCCGGCCGATGACTTGACCGACCCCGCGCCTGCAACCACTTTCAGCTTCCTGGATGCAACTACCGTGCTGTCGCGTAAAATCGCCGAGCTCGGCATCTATCCGGCCGTTGACCCCCTGGAATCGACCTCGCGTATTCTCGACCCCAACGTTATCGGCGAGGACCACTACAACACCGCCCAGGCCGTTAAGCAGCTGCTGCAGAAATACAATGAGCTGCAGGACATCATAGCGATTCTCGGCGTTGACGAACTCTCGGACGACGACAAACTCGTAGTTGCCCGCGCACGCCGCGCCCAGCGCTTCCTGTCGCAGCCCTTCAACGTTGCCGAGCAGTTTACCGGTCTCCCCGGCGTTATGGTGCCGCTCAACGAAACTATCCGCGGCTTTAAGATGATTCTTTCCGGCGAAATGGACCAGTATCCCGAACAGGCGTTCCTCAACGTCGGCACTATCGACGACGCCATCGCCAAAGGCAAGAAAATGCTCGCCGAAGTTAAGTAACATTCTAAGAATAATCAGCAATGACTCTACGCCTCATATCCCCCTCCGACATAGTTTTCGAAGGTTCGGTCGATTCGGTTACGCTGCCCGGCGCCCTGGGTTCGTTTACCGTGTTGCCGCGCCACGCGGCTCTGGTGTCGACCCTCACAAAGGGTAAGATTACTTATTCGGCCGGCGGTGAGGAACACAGCGTAACCACCGACGGCGGATTGGTTGACGTGCTCAACGACGTAGTTTCAGTTTGCATTTACTAATAACCCCAATGGCCCGACTAAAGTCTCTCATAATCTCTCTGGTATGCCTGCTGACGCTCGGCGTAGCACCCGCTGCTGCCTCCGAAGGAAGTGAATTCAACCCGAAGGAGATTATTTTCGAGCATCTGGGAGATGGCTACGGATGGGAAGTGCCCTTCGACCATCACCACCGCATACCCCTGCCGGTTATGGTGTGGGCCGCTGACGGGTCGTTTCACTGCTTCAGCTCGGCACACCTCGACCACCACGAAGTTTACACCGAGGGCGACTANGTGTGGACCGTTCCCGCCGAGGGCGACAACAAGGGCAANGTAGTTCAGGTTCTGCCCGACGGCAGCGAGGTTAAGCCGAAATTNGACATTTCGATTACCAAAAACGTCTGCGCGCTCTGGATTGCCGTTATCGTNACNNTGCTGGTATGTCTGCCCGTGGCCCGCTGGCATAAGAAGCACGGCTTCCTGGCCCCGCGCGGCTTTGTNGGCGCCGTTGAGGAACTGATAGAGTTCATTTATAAAGGCGTAATCAAACCCACTTTGAAAGAAGACTCGCGCCGGTTCGCCCCGTATTTGCTCACGGTGTTTATGTTCATTTTCATCATGAACCTGCTGGGCCTCNTGGTGATTTTCCCCGGCGGCGCTAACCTTACCGGCAACATTGCGGTAACCCTGGTGCTTTCGCTCATAACTTTCTTCTGCACAAACCTGTTTGCCCGCAAGCATTACTGGAAAGAAATTTTCTGGCCCGATGTGCCCCTGTGGCTCAAGTGCCCGATTCCGATCATGCAGGTAATCGAGCTGTTCGGAGCCCTGACCAAGCCCGCATCGCTTACGGTGCGTCTGTTTGCCAACATGATGGGCGGCCACATGATAGTAATCGTGCTTACGCTGTTAATCTTCATCATGGCCGACTTCGGAGCCGCCGCAACTGGCATGGCTACCGGCATCAGTTTGATATTCAGCCTCTTTATGTTGCTGCTCGATGTGCTGGTCAGCTTCATCCAGGCATTTGTGTTCACCATGCTTTCAACAACGTTCATAGCCATGGCCCAGGAGCGCGGCCACGACGAACATCACGCAACCGCCTAACCCCGACAATCACTCAAACCGAATATATAAACCACTCAAAATTTAATAATTATGTTAGCTCTTATTCTTGACATTGCAATTCAGTATCTCGGCGCCGGCTTTGGCGCTGCAATCGCAGCAATCGGTGCCGGCATCGGCATCGGCAAAATCGGCTCTTCCGCTATGGAAGCCATTGCCCGTCAGCCTGAAGCTGCCAACGACATCCGCTCGAACATGATCGTTATCGCCGCTCTTATCGAAGGTGTAGCCCTGTTCGCAGTTATCGTTTGCCTGCTCTGTCTCTTCGTATAATAAACCTGCCCCTTTTTCTCAAAAACCTCAATGGAACTCTTCACCCCTGACTTCGGCCTGATATTCTGGATGTTCGTGGCCTTTGCCGTGCTCTTCCTGCTGTTGTGGAAGTTCGCGTGGCCCGCGATTATGAAAGGAGTCGACAGCCGAGCCGACCTTATCGACCAGGGAGNGCTGTATGCCCGNGAGGNCAAGGAGCAGCTCGACAATGCCAAGCAANAAGCCGAGGAATTCGAGGCGCANGCNCGCGTACGTCAGGCCNAAATTCTGCGCNAAGCCGANCGCATGAAGTCGCAAATCATTGAAGAAGCGCGCACCCAGGCTTCGCGCGAAGCCAAAAAGGAGATGGACGCCGCCAAGGTGGCCATCGAGCAGGCTCGCAAAGAGGCGCAACAGAGCTTCCGCGATGAAGTAAGCGCCGCGGCCCTGACCATTGCGCAGCAGGTAGTAGGCCAGACCCTCGCTAACCCCGAAGCTCAGGCAAAACTCGTTGACAATATTCTCGACAATATCGAAAAAGCCGACTGATGGACCAGGGACTAATACCTCGACGCTACGCTAAAGCGCTCTTCATGCTCGCCGCCGAAAAAGGTGTCGACGCCGAAGTGTATGCTGCCATGCAGCAACTTTGTGCCGCTTTCGACTCCGAACCCGACCTGCAGAAGACTATTGCCAACCCCCACGTCGACGCTGCCGATAAAGAAGCTCTCGTTGCCGCAGTAACTTCAGCCAACCCCCTGATTGCCGACACCGTGCGCCTGCTCGCCCGCAACCGTCGCCTTGACTCGCTCCGCGCGGTCGCCTTAAGCTACGTTGCGCTCTATCGCCNGGAACANAATATCTATCGNGTCGANATAACCAGCGCGGCTCCCCTGCAGGCCCCCGAGCTCTCTCGCATACAGACTCTGGTTAACAAACATCTGCCCGCCAACTCAACCGCCGAGTTCTCCGAGGCAGTAAATCCCGACCTCATCGGCGGATTCACAATTGCTGTCGACAACGAGCTGCTCGACGCTTCCGTTGCCAGCGACCTCAAACAACTCCGATTAAAACTCTTAAGCCATTGAACAAATGACTAACCCAAGCGAAGTTTCTCAAATACTTAAGCAACAGCTCGAAAACATTAACCGCAAGGTAGAATTCGAGGAAACGGGCTCAGTGCTCGAAGTAGGCGATGGCGTGGCCCACGTCTATGGCCTCGACAATGTTTGCGCCAACGAGCTCGTTGAGTTCGAAAACGGCGTTAAAGGCGTTGCACTCAACCTCGAAGAAAGCAACGTCGGCGTTATTCTGCTGAATAACGTTGACCGCGTAACCGAAGGCATGAAAGTGCGCCGCACCGGCGAAATCGCCTCAATCCCCGTGGGCGAAGGGCTCCTTGGACGCGTCATCAATGTTCTCGGCGAACCCGTCGACGGCCGCGGCGAAATCCAGGGCGAACGCATTCACCTGCCCCTGGAGCGCAAGGCCCCCGGCGTTATCTACCGTCAGCCGGTTAAAACCCCGCTGCAAACCGGCATCAAGGCCGTAGACTCGATGGTGCCCATCGGCCGCGGCCAGCGCGAGCTGATTATCGGCGACCGCCAGATCGGCAAAACCGCCATTGCTATCGACACCATTATCAACCAGCGCGATAATTTCAAGGCCGGCAAACCCGTATATTGCATCTACGTAGCCATCGGCCAGAAGGCATCGAGCATTGCCGCAACGGTTGAAACCCTGCGCAAGAACGGCGCCATGGACTATACCGTGGTGGTTGCCGCATCGGCCTCCGATTCCGCNGCCATGCGCTACTATTCGCCCTTTGCCGGTGTGGCCATCGGCGAATATTTCCGCGACACCGGCCGCGATGCCCTCATCGTTTACGATGACCTGTCGAAGCAGGCTGTCAGCTATCGCGAAATCTCGCTGATTCTGAAGCGTCCTTCGGGCCGCGAAGCGTATCCCGGTGATATTTTCTACCTGCACTCGCGCCTGTTGGAGCGTGCCGCCCGCATTATCGATGCGCAGGAAGTGGCCGAAAAAATGAACGACCTGCCCGAAGCCCTGAAGCCTATGGTCAAGGGTGGTGGCTCGCTGACCGCGCTCCCCATTATCGAAACCCAGGCCGGCGACGTGTCCGCCTACATCCCGACTAACGTAATTTCGATTACCGACGGCCAGATTTTCCTTGAAACAGCGCTGTTTAACCGCGGTATCCGCCCGGCAATCAACGTTGGTATCTCCGTTAGCCGCGTAGGCGGTAACGCTCAGATTAAGTCGATGAAAAAAGTGGCCGGCACGCTGAAAATCGACCAGGCTCAGTTCCGCGAACTGGAATCGTTCACCAAATTCGGTGGCGACATGGACGCCGTGACCGCGCGCGTAATCGACAAAGGCCGCAAAAACGAGCGTCTGCTCATCCAGCCCCAATATCAGCCCTGGCCCGTTGAAGAGCAGGTTGCCGTGATTTTCTGCGGTACCAAAGGCTTGCTCGAAAATGTGCCTATGGATAAGGTTGGCGAGTTCCAGCAGCGTTTGCTCATGACTCTGCGCGCTTCGCACCAGGCCGATGTGCTCGACGTTATCAAGGCCGGCCAGCTCACCGACGAAGTGGCCGACATCCTCACCAAAGTTGCGCAAGAAACCGCCGCTCAATATAAGAACTAACAACTGAATAAACTGAAATGGCAACCCTCCGCGATCTAAAAGGGCGTATAGGCTCGGTTTCATCCTCCGAAAAAATCACCGGGGCGATGAAAATGATTTCGTCGGCCAAAATGAACAAGGCCACCCGCGAAATCAAACGCCTGCTCCCCTTCCGCACCCAGTTGGAAAGCATTATCGGCAACCTGCTCGGGGCCGACGCGGAGTTCACGTCGCCGCTGACCGCAACGCGCCCCGTAAAGCACGCAATAGTGCTTGCGTGGGGTAGCGACGACGGCCTTTGCGGTGCCTACAACGTAAATATATTCAAGCAGCTGCTTGAACACCTCAACTCGCTGCGCAGCCAATATCCCGGGGTTGAAATTACCCTCGTGCCCATCGGCCAGAAGCTGCTGCGCGCCTGCAGCTCCCTCGAAGGTCATGGCATAAATGTTACTCCCGCCCCCGAGGGCGTAACCTCCAAGGCCGACGCCGACACGGTTAAGGACTTCACCGCCGCCGTGCGCTCGGCGTTTGAGCGCGGCGAAACCGACCGGGTAGATGTTGTTTACATGCACTTCATCTCCGCCGGACGCCAGCGCCTGTCGGCTGAGCAACTGCTGCCGGTGGCTCCCAAAACCGCCGACGATTACTCATCTGCCGCCCCGGGCCTCTACATTTTCGAGCCCGATGCGCAGACCATATTCCAGACTGCGCTGCCGCTGATGCTCCTGTCAACCGTGCAGGAGGTGTTCAGCGAAAACCGCGCCTCGGAGCAGGCTGCCCGCGTAATGGCAATGCAGGCCGCCAACGACAATGCCACCAAACTGCTCGAGCAACTGCGCCTCGAATACAACAAACTTCGCCAGCAATCAATCACCGCCGAACTTCTCGATATTCTCGGCGGCCAAGTCAAATAATAATAAACTAAAACCAATCAATATTCACCATTTTCTATGGGTAGCGTAAAAGATTACTTCAAGGGCTTTGCTTCAGGCCTGTCGTCGCTCGTTCAGGGCATGCAGGTGACCGGCAAAGAGTTCCTGACCAAGAAAATCACGGAACAATATCCCGACAACCGCCTCGACAACCCGGCAGCCCCCCGCTTCCGAGCCGTGTTGACGCTAAAGTACGACGCTGAAGGCCACCACAAGTGCATCAGCTGCGGCATGTGTCAGCGCTCCTGTCCCAACGGAACGATCAACATTGAAAGCAAAATGGTTGACCTGCCCGACGGCAAAAAGAAAAAGCAGCTCGTAAACTGGATGTACGACCTCGGTTCGTGTACCTTCTGCGAACTCTGTGTTACCAACTGCCCGACATCGGCAATTGAGTTCAGCAACGACTTCGAGCAGGCCGTGTTTACCCGCTCGCTGCTGGTTAAGAAACTCAACTATCTGCCCGAGCCCGACCTGACGGCAGCCGCTCCGGCAGCTCCCGCCGCACCCGCCGCTCCGGCTCCCACCGAACCCGCAAAATAAACCAAGCGCTATGGAAATTCTATATACAATAGTGGCTCTTGCCATAATCATCTGCTCGATTCTTGCGGTTACTACCCGCAAAATCCTGCGTTCAGCAACTTATTTGCTCTTTACTCTGTTTGGCGCCGCAATCATCTACTTCATGATGGACTATGAGTTCCTCGGAGCAGTTCAGATTGCAGTTTATGCCGGCGGCATCGTGGTGCTCTTCGTATTTGCGATTCTGCTCACCTCGCAGCCCGGCAAAAACTCCGAAAAACTCGAAAGCCGCCGCAAAGGGTGGGGCATTCTCGCTGCCGTCGCCACCGCCTGCGTTACCGGCTGGGCTCTGGTCAGCCGCTGCTGCGCGCTGATGGGCGCAAAACCCGAAATGGAGTTCCTCACAATGAAAAAACTCGGCCTGGAAATGCTTTCCAATTCCGGCTATCTGCTGCCGTTCGAAGCAATTTCGGTGTTGCTCCTTGCCTGCATCATCGGTGGAGTGGCCGTGGCTCGTAAACGTTAACACCCCGCTTTAGATTATGGAAATAAACGTTTTATATTACCTGATTCCGAGTCTGGTTATGTTCTGCTGCGGCGTATATGGTTTCCTTACCCGCCGCAACATGATTGCCATGCTCGTTTCGCTGGAGCTGATGCTCAATGCGGTCGACATTAACTTTACGGTCATCAACCGCTATCTCTATCCCGAAACTACCGAGGGCATGTTCTTCACCCTGTTTGCAATCGCCATTGCCGCAGCCGAAACCGCCCTTGCAATCGCCATTATTATAAACCTCTATCGCGCTACCCACAGCGTTGACGTGCGCGAGTCCAACAAACTCAAAGGCTAAACCGACATGAATGCAATCATTCCCCTTCTGATTCTGTGTCTCCCCCTGTTGGGATTCCTCGTGCTCGGCCTTCTTGGCTCCAAAATGAGCCATAAAGCCGCCGGCTGGTATGGCATCCTCTCNATGGGCACAACCCTCGTTCTGGCCTATATCACCGCCTTTACCTACTTNTTCAGCGGTTCNGCCGACTTCATTACCGAAGGCGGCGAGCGTCTGCAATACATCGTGTTCAACCAAGACTGGCTGGCATTCACCCCGCAGCTGGTTATCCGCCTCGGCTTCCTTCTTGACCCGATTTCGGCCCTGATGCTCGTGGTTATCACAACCATCAGCTTCTGCGTCCACCTCTATTCGCTCGGCTACATGGAAGGCGAAAAGGGCTTCCAGCGCTACTATGCNTTCCTGCAGCTCTTCAGCTTCTCGATGCTCGGCCTNGTGGTTGCCACCAANATTTTCCAGATGTATATCTTCTGGGAACTCGTGGGCGCTTCCTCTTATCTGCTCATNGGCTTCTACTACACCCGCCCCTCGGCAGTCAGCGCCTCCAAAAAAGCATTCATCGTTACCCGCTTCGCCGACCTCGGCTTCCTTATCGGNATNCTGATTCTGAGCTTCGTAACCGGAACTTTCAACTTCACCGATTTCACCTCCGTTCAGGAAGGCGCCTCGTGGGCAATTTCTGAAAACACCGCTCTTGGCATCCTCACCCAATTCCAGGGTGCAACCTTCATGGGCTGCTCGCTGCTGACCTGGGCTCTGGTGCTCATCTTCATGGGCGGCATGGGTAAGTCGGCAATGCTGCCGCTCCACATCTGGCTCCCCGACGCTATGGAAGGCCCGACCCCCGTTTCGGCCCTCATCCACGCCGCCACCATGGTTGTTGCCGGCGTTTATCTGGTTGCCCGCCTCTTCCCGCTCTATCTGATGGAAGAAGCCGCCCTGCAGTTCATAACCGTTGTCGGCGCCATCACCGCCCTCTACGCCGCGGTTGTTGCCTGCACTCAGGTCGACATCAAGCGCGTGCTCGCCTTCTCGACCATTTCGCAGATTGCCTTCATGATGGTTTCGCTCGGCGTTGCCCGCCCCGAATTCCACGAAGGTCTCGGCTACATGGCCTCGATGTTCCACCTGTTCACCCACGCAATGTTCAAGGCCCTGCTCTTCCTCGGCGCCGGNGCNCTGATTCATGCNGTTCACTCCAACGACTACACNGCTATGGGCGGCCTNCGCAAATATATGCCGCTGACCCATATCACCTTCCTTATCGGCTGTCTGGCAATCGCCGGCATTCCTCCCTTCTCGGGCTTCTTCTCTAAAGACGAAATCCTCAGCGCNTGCTATATGAACAGCACCCTCTGGGGCGTTTGGATGAGCTGCGTAGCCGGTTTGACTGCCTTCTACATGTTCCGCCTCTACTACCTGATTTTCTGGTGGGA
>WFLX010104791.1_pt1 | contig 21779 bp, 16 predicted proteins | sample 4967041 | NCBI WGS metagenome assembly WFLX01 (sample SAMN12857096, study PRJNA449069) | gut metagenome | isolation source: stool from male and female vole | host: Microtus ochrogaster | place: USA:Florida | collected 2017
ATTCCTGTTCTTCGACAACGACCTCTGTCGTGTAAACTTTGACGCCATCCTTATTGGTATAACTTCCTGTCTGGATCCTGCCACAGACCGCGATCTTTATTCCCTTATGGTAATACTTCTCTGCAAACTCCGCAGATTTGCCAAATGAAACACAATTAATAAAATCTGCTGTCTGCTCGTCACCATCACGCTTAAATCTCCTGTCAACCGCCAATGTATATCTTGCAATTGCCAAAGAAGAATCGCCCTGTGTATATCTGACTTCGGGATCCCTTGTAAGCCTACCCATTAAAACTACTTTATTCATATGTTTCCCTCGCTTTCGTCTATGCCTCGTCTTGTCTAACGCATAAATAACGAATAACGTTCTCCATCAGGCGGACATGGTTTTCCACCTCGTATGGAGTAGTGCTGTCCGCATCGAAATGAATAAAGTAATAATAAGCTTCCTTCATCTTCTGGATCACATAATAAAGCTTCTTCTTGCCCCAATCTTCAACATCAGTAATCACTCCACCGATTCTCTCGATGTAACCTTTGCACTTGTCGACTGTAGCAGCTCTTTGTTCNTCATCGNTCTTTGCGCTGNCAACAACGGCTAACTCGTACTTGTTCATGCTACATTACCTCCTTTTGGTCTTATGGCCTCTTCCTTGCGGAAGAAGCAAGGATTGGCTGATGCATCACCTTAAAAACTAATGGCACCAACCTTCATGAATACATCATGAATATTTCACAGGGTTATATCTTACCACAGAAAATCTGGGATTTCAAGCAATTTTTGTAAAAACTCTGTCCGCCTGAATTTCCATAAAACAAAACATTAATTACAATAGGTGATTTTTTAGATCATATTATAATAAAAATGTGATTATGATACACAAAAAATACTATAAAAGTGTGAGTGCATGTAACTATCATATTTTTATTAATTCATATTAATCTGTCCACAGTCCGATCTTGACTGCATACTAATCCAATATTTCTTTATTTAACAAAAAAGACCTGTCATAACGACCGGTCTATTTTTACGGTTACCAATTGCCTACTCGTGACGCCAACACATGACGCTTACCTAGATAATGGCACTAACATAGGACTTACTGTTGGTAACCTTATAGTAGCATATGCTCATACGCCTGTCAATATTCCATCGGAAAATTAAAAATAAATTTTAATATGTTCGCTTCCTTTATTTTTTGAAATTCTTCCGCATAAGCTCCTGTACACAAATGGGAATAATATAAATTTGCAAACACATCAGCGATTTGAATAAATTTATTATTGGATGAATCAAAATATGATACCCAAAATTTTCTGTCAGTTATACCACCTAATGAAAGCTCCGTATTCAAATAATTTTCCAAAAAATATCTCGTTTCTGTTTTTTCATTTCGCTCGTCAAGCTGCAGAAAACAATCTTCATCAGGAAGAAAGTTATTTTTTATTAGATAACTCAGTGCAATCCTAATAATATAGTTGAAAACTCTAGCAGTATTTTCACAAAAACGATCAGATAATTTTTCATTAGCAATTTTTATGTAGTAAACCTCAAAAGAATCTTTTTGAGAAAAAAATTGAAGAAATCTTTGTTTCATATTTCTATCAAACTGCGCACCTTTTAGTTCTTTGAAACTGCCGTTAAAAAACATTTTACCGCCGGATTTTATTATATTTCCAGTTTTGGGATGCACCTTATCTTGATCTAGTTTCTTAAGTTCTTCATAATTGGAAGAAACAAATCGTTTATATGTACGTTTAAGAGTATCTTTATCTTTAACATGAATTATGGCAATAATAAAATATTTGTTATTTTTATTATGATTATTAATTGACCCTGATTCATCTATATAAAGATTCATTGTAATGCTCCCATAATGATTTTGTTTTTCTCTTGTTAATTCGCTTTTTCATACATTTTCTTTTATCACTGTAAATACATTATCATATTTTAATTAATTCGTATTGATCCGTTCCCAGTCCGATCTTGACAGCATGACTGATGCAGCTTTCCCATTCCGTATCGGGATGGGTCATATGAAAATGATCATGTCCGATGCTTTCTGCATGGCTATCGCTTCCTTCCAGCTTCTCAAGATTCTCACCCAGAACGCTTTCCTTCACCGGCGTCATCTGGTTGCAGAGATCGGCGCATGCCTGATCCAATGCTACCGGATCAAAGGATGCCAGCATACCGACATTCGGGATGATGGGGATATCATTTTCCGCATGGCAGTCACAGTTAGGCGACACATCGCAGATCAGTGAAATATGGAAGCAGGGTCTGTCCTTGCAGACTGCCAGGCTATATTCCGCCATCTTATAATTCAGCACCTTGATGGAATCGCTGAAATCCGCTGCAATAGCATCCTTCGGGCAGACTGCAAGACAGCGTCCGCAGCCGACGCACCTGTCGTGATCGATCTTTGCCTTTCCATCTGCAATAACCGGCGCCTCATGTGCACAGATACGGTAACATGCACCACAGCCAACGCAGTTTTTCTGATCTACACTCGGTTTACCGTCACAGTGCTGCTCCATCTTTCCTGCCCTGGAACCGCAGCCCATACCGATATTCTTGATGGCGCCTCCAAAACCTGCCATTTCATGTCCTTTAAAATGCGTCAGGGAAATGAAGATATCTGCATCCATAACGGCTTGTCCAATCTTTGCCTCTTTCACATATTCGCCATTGACCGGAACAAGGGCCTCGTCCGTGCCCTTCAGTCCGTCGCCAATAATTACATGACACCCGGTCTGCAGCGGCGAAAATCCATTGACATATGCCGTGTCCAAGTGATCCAGTGCATTTTTCCTGCTGCCCACATATAAAGTATTACAATCTGTCAAAAATGGCTTGCCACCTAATTCCTTTACATAATCGGCAACCACTTTGGCATAATTCGGACGCAGGAATGCAAGATTACCATACTCGCCAAAATGAATCTTGATCGCCGCATACTTGTCTTTAAAGTCAATCTGTTCAAATCCTGTTGTTTTCATCAGCCTGTGTAATTTCTGCAGCAGATTTTCATGTTCTGTTGCTTTAAATGTCGTGAAATATACCTTTGCCTGTGCCATCTATTTAATTCCTCCTTTTTTATATTAAAATCATAGTGTTCTATTTTTCTCACAAATTCTCTCTGTTTATCATTCGCCGGCTAAAATCCTCTTATATAATTCCTCTCCCTCCCCGTAAAAGCGCTGCGGATTTAACAGAAAAATATAAGATTATACTCCCATGTAACGTACCGCATAGATGAGCCAATAAATATTAAATATGATACAAACTATTGTCAGGGAAAAAAAGGTGAAAATCAGTTTCCTGTTCCTTATTTTTTCTTTGATCATCTTATATATGAAAAAAAGCAGAAAACAAAACGATAATGCACAATGCAGATACGTCACCCCAAAAATGAAGTATAACAAGATCAGTATCCAATAACCTAAAAATAAGTAACCAAAAACATCTACTACAAAACCGTCAAGGGAACCCAAAAATTCTGCTATTGGGAGAAATTGCATAAGAAACGTAATCAACACAGCCGGAAACAAAAAGACGCAGTTTATTTTTAAATATAAGCACCAATTCTCTGGAAAATTCTCTTTTAATGATGAAAAAAACTTTTTCAAATTAATTCTCCCTGTAAGAGCAGCTTTGCTGCGATGACACGCTCCCTTATTATGTTCTGTATGAACCCTTGTCATTGCGGTCTCTGTCCGGATACGCTTCGCACGGATTTTTCAAATATTCTTCTCGGAAGCATGATCTCGTGTTCACAGCCTTTACAACGCAGCTTAAAATCAGCTCCTGTCCGCAGGATCTCCCATTCCTTACTGCCGCAGGGATGGGGTTTTTTCATCTGTACAATATCCCCTATCCGGTATGGAACAACCTCTTTTTTCTGCTTCTTTACATCCGTACCTTCAGCTGACTTTTCCTGTATCCTGCCTGTGGCATCCTTACCGACAATATATATCTGTTTTTGGTTTCTTTTATCTGAAGCCGTTCTGATTGCCCTCTTTCTTCTTTATTTTCTTACTCACACTAGCACCGTATCTGCCCCAAGATTTCCCCAATATTACCGTGGAAAATATAATCCGCCGCTCCGTCTCTCGCTGTCGCATCACGGTTGATCAGCACCAGCTTCTTTCCGCGGTAATAATCGATCAGTCCTGCTGCCGGATATACTACAAGAGACGTCCCGCCAATGATCAGCATATCCGCCTCACGGATGCGCTGGATGGATTCCTGTAAAATCCCCTGATCCAGACCCTCTTCATAAAGCACGACATCCGGTTTGATATCCCCTCCGCATTTATCACATACAGGAATCTCCGCGCTGTCATACATATACTGCACGTCAAATGATTTCCCACAATTCTCACAGTAATTGCGAAGTACGCTTCCGTGAAGTTCCAGCACCTTTTTGCTTCCTGCCATCTGGTGTAATCCATCGATATTCTGGGTAATTACCGCTTTCAGCTTGCCGCACTGCTCCAGCTCAGCCAGTTTCTTATGGGCTGCATTGGGCAAAGCCTTTTCTTCTCCGGGAACATCTGCTGTCTTACTCAAAAGCTTATCCTTGTAAAAGCGAAAGAATTCCTTTTTGTGCTGTACATAAAAGGTATGGGAAAGCATCATCTCGGGAGGATAATCATACTTCTGGCTGTAAAGTCCGTCTACACTCCTAAAATCTTTGATCCCGCTTTCCGTAGATACTCCCGCTCCCCCAAAAAACACAATGTTATCCGATCCGTCAATCAACTCCTGCAGTTTCGCTATGTCCGCCATGTCATATCCTCCTGATTTCGCCAAATTTCTCCATTTTCAAAAAAGAGTTCCCTATGAGAGATTAGCATAATATTCTTTCAAATGATTTCTAATATCCTGCGGTGTAACAGGGACTTCCGTATCTAAGAAAGGATATTCCAAATGCACTTTTTTATCTTCAGAAATAATATGCACTCTATGACCGTGCTCATTGACTCTCACATACCAATAATAGTCTGTCCCTTCATATACAATTTTGCGTTTGTTTTTTCCATTTACCATGCTATTTTGCCGCATCCTTCTCATCCAGATCCATTTGTACCATCTCCAGATAAGGCACCAGTACGCCTTTTTTAAGAGGCATCCAGTAATCAGGATTCAGTTCATCCACCCGGAAACTCTTCCTTCCTCCTGCCTTTGCGCGCTCCCAGAATACCAGAAGCTCATCCAGCCTGAGATAATAAAACTTGTCTAATTTTGTAAAATAGATCAGGAAAAAGGCCACTCCATCTTGTTTCTCAAAATCCTTCATAAAAGCAACCTGATGCTCATGGATATTCTGCAGTGAAAAAGTTTCAACAGCGCACTCCTTCGCATCAAAGCACACCGGAATCCCCTGAACCGCGCCAATATAATCCACTGTACTTTTCTGGTCAAAATACGCCAGCGTGATATGTCTGCTTTCTTTATCTATATTGATAGGGGTTATCGGAGTTGGTACCTTCTGGATCAGGGCAAGACCCTTTTCCCTATACTTTTCATTGGTCCGGTTCACCATCTCTTCCAGTGTTGAACCTCTAAGCCCTCTTGATCCCCAGGTACTCATACTGCCCCCGCTAAGATTATTTTACTTTCTCGATTTACTATGGAAACATCAAACCTATTGATTATGTTTTTATACTATCATAATTTACCTGCTTTTACAAGCCGGACACACCCTCTATATATTGGTTCCATATATATCGCTTTCTTCTGTTTTCTGTGCAATCAGCGTATTCATACAATGCTTATGGGGCGTCCCGCCACTATTACAGTCAAATATATCTTCCCTACAGGTATGGAACAGCCAGTCATGATAATATCCAAATAACTCACCGGAATACCACGGGTCGCTTTTTTCTTCCTTCTCTGTACGGTCCGGAGCAGGCTTGATAAAAGGCTTTTTTACAAATACATTCAAAGCGTTTATACCGCCCTCCATCGTGTGTGTTTTCAGGCTATCGCAAAATTCCTTTCGCTCCGTCTGCTGAATGAAGTGCAGCACTCCACTGCTAAATACAATGTCATACTCCGTATCGGGACGATAATCAAATATATCGGCTTTAAAAAAATTAACATTGACCTTGTTGTGTTCTGCAAGCCTCTTTGCTTTTTCAATACCTTGCTCGGATATATCAAATGCAGTTACCGAATAACCGCATTTTGCAAAGAAAACTGCATCCTTACCTTCGCCACAGCCAATATCCAGTACACGATAGGGCTTGACCGGCGGAAGAATTTTCATGATGTCATAACAGATGCCATTAGGCATAAGTCCCCAATAATACTCCTCCGTATCGTAGCGTTTATCATAATCCGTCACAACACTTTCATAGCCAAGCAGTGCATCCACTGTTGTACGAAGAGCTGCCGCCAATTTCGGAAGCATTTCTATATCGGGGTATGCAGTGTTGTTTTCCCATTTGGAAACTGCCTGAAATGATATGTTAAGAGACTTGGCAAGCTGATTTTGCGTCAATCCCAGTTCCTTACGTCTTTTACAAATTACTTCTCCTGTTTTCAGATTATCCATTTTAACCATCCTTCCCATGATTGATCAATCAATTACTTTGTTGTATTGTCTTTATCTTAGTATAATCGAACAGTTATTTCCATAACGCAGTAAGGGAATATGGCACAATAATTCACCTAACAGTTGAATCAAAATAGATAATCTGCATGGTTTCCGCGTAACGGTTTTATTTTTCCCAGGTATTAATATCCATTTCTGTCGATATCCGAATTGGTATTTTGAAGTTTCACTATTTTTATCCCTTTCACTGTTTCAGTGAAATATATTATTTCAGTGAAACTTTTTTAAGGCAACTTATTCTTTCTTATATTTATTCAGACTTTTTATCGTAAGGGTAAATTTCAGACAATTTTATTTAAATGAATATTTTTTAAGGCATATCAGACTTTTACGTCTGATATGCCTTAATCTCTTAAGAATGCTTTTACATCATTTGCAACGTACCGTCGTTTACCTCTTTTGACAATAAAGTTAAGCAAGAATACCTTTTCCTTTCTCACTCTTCATCATTTCTTTTGATTATCACTTAACCCAGGCACTTCCAGATTCTTATCCTACTAGTCCATGACTTGGTTTTCCAGTCCGGTATCCGCCCATGACACAAAGCTGGAAACCTCTGCTAATGATTCATCATTTTATGTATCTGCTATTATTGAATAAACTGTCTGATATATTCCGCATTTTCTTTGGCAGTTTCATTACCTAGAGCTGCCGCTTTTTCATACCACTCTAAAGCCACTGTATAGTCCTGTTCTACTCCGTCTCCATATTCATACATCAGTCCAATATTATTCATTGCAGTTGCATTATCTAAATCCGCCGCTTTTTCATACCATTCCATTGCCATTGCATAGTCCTGCTCTACTCCATATCCTTCAAGATACATCCATCCAATATTGTTCATTGCATATGGATTACCTAAATCTATTGCTTTTTCATACCATTCCACTGCCATTGCATAGTCCTGCTCTACTCCTTTTCCATTGTAATACATCCATCCAATATTATTCATTGCAGTTGCATTACCTAAATCCGCTGCTTTTAAATACCATTCCATTACCATTACATAGTCCTGTTCCGCTCCATATTCATATTCATACATATATCCAATCTCATTCATTGCACTTGCAATAAAGATTTGTTCCGTTCCTTCCAAAGCTTTGGTATAATCCTCCATTGCCGCTTCATACTCTTCTTCCTCCCGCAAAGCCGCGGCAGTACCTATATACCCCTCAACGCACCCCTGCGCGATAGCCGACTGCCATAATTCCTTTCCCCGTTCTTTATCCTCTTCTACACCTTGCCCATAATAATACAAAAATCCCAGTTCAATCTGCGCATATGGATCATCTTCGCATTTTTCATAATATGCTCTTGCCATTTCATAGTCCTTTTTAGGATAACTATACCAGTCGCACAACACGCCCAAGTAAAAGTTTGCTTCTGTTTTTCCCAGTTCTTCTGCCTGTTCAAAATTAGTATATGCAGACTCCAGATCGACTTCCTTTCCGTCCAGACCATACAGATACGCACGTCCTGTTTCATAATACTCATTTGCTTCCGCTTCTTTCGCGGCAGCCTTTTCTTCTGCCTGTCTGGCCGCTTCTTCCGCCTGTCTGTCAGCCTCCTCTTCCGCTTGTCTGTCAGCCGCTTCTTCCGTCTGCGCTGATGTTTCGGCTGTATCACTTGATACAGTGCCGCAGCCGCTTAAACAGCCAATCACCATAACGCCCACTAATAATAACATCATTACTTTGTTTTTCAATTTTTTTCCTCCCTAATTTACATTTCTTAAAATTTTCATTGCTTTATCAAAAATATCATATACCATCCCATATTTTATTAATTTTTTAGGAATGAAAATGATACTTCCGCTATACTCCATCTTGCTCACATACTATTATTGTATATGCTATCTGATATATTCCACTTTTAGTTTTAAGATTTACTATTAGTAAGCCACTTTTAAAGCGGGACGCACGCCGCTGCTATCATCTACGAGACCGCCGTCGTAGCCGACGAAACCGCCGCAGTCGACGAAAGCTGCATAGCTGCTTCCGCCAGGTGAGCGAAGCCACCACCAACCACTGCCTATGGCATAACTTATATCGTAGCCATAGTTATCCATCTCATACCGTGCCTGCTCTTCCGAATATGTCCCTACTCCTTTTGCAGCTGCATATGCCGTCGGTTTTGCGCATACACGGTTATCCTGTCCGTAACAGTAAATGGCATATTCCTCCCGACTCATATTTCCATTCCAATAGGCATCGTAATCATTCATTTCTATATGAAAATATCTCTCAGTTTCTCCAAGCGATAACAGCCATACCTTATCTGCTGTATCATTGCCTCCCTCTGTATCCCAATAAGGGTTATCTTCATTAACGACATTGGTATTAACAATGGCTGCCTGCTCCTGCTTAGAAAATGCCGTATTATAAAACTCATTGTTCAGCCAGCTTCTAAGGGTACAGTTCTCCCAAGTGATATCTTCCCACTCTTCATGGTATTGCCGGCGGTCTAGCAGATAAACAGCCAGCAACGTCGCTTCTCCGTCCGCCTTGTCCAGCACATACCATGCCACCGGCTCCGTACCGTTTGTCAGGTCATTATCCTGCTCATAGCTTCCCCAGTATACGATATCCCCGACAGAGGCAGCAGCGATCGCCGTGATCTCATCTGTATACGGTCCTCTGCCTTTGGGAACGATAACCGCCACTACGACAATGCACACAGCCAAAGTAATGACAACTGTTATAACAATTGGTGTTATGTTTCCTGTTTTCTTAAGTTCTATGATTCTGCTCCTCTTATTGTTTTATGATTTTCCATCCGGTATTGACCACGGATTTTTAAAAGAAAAACATCGTATTATTCTTCCGCATGTATATAACCATCATATTTTTTTCTTAGATGATTATTATTTTTCAGCTTTTCTAAATAGTCGTATCACGACTATTAAATTATAGTCGAATTATGACTATTTTTCAATAGTCGCGTCAAGACTTTTTATAATTAAATAAAATTCTTGGAGATAATTATGATTTTTGAAAATATAAGAAATTTAAGAGAAGACCATGATAAAAAGCAGCAGGAATTAGCTAATTATCTTAATATAAAACAGACTACCTACTCAAAATATGAGCTTGGTAAAATAAATATCCCCATAGACGTCTTTATTAAACTGGCTGACTACTATGGGGTAAGTATTGATTATATCGTCGGAAGGAATACTGAACCGAAAGACAAGTGAAAAAATGAGATAGTTCCTCCGCACCGTTACTCAAAAGCGATCCCTGACACCTTCCATTCTCCGTCTATCCTGACAAAATAAATGTGAAGATCCGTGACTACCACCTCTGTTTTTTGAGAATAAGGAACATACATATACTGCTCCAGATACACTTGGGCAGAAAAGGCATCCTCCGAATACGCGATAAATTCCGTTATCTTCTGATTTTGAATTTCCGGTCTCTGGTGAGCGTCAAACCATTCCCTCGTGTTTCTCTTAATGCCTGCCAGCAACTCGGACCCTTGGGGAAAATACTTATCCAGCGCATTGTACGCTGCATCGTTGGAAATATACATGGCATAATCCTCCGCCATCTGTAACACATAGTCCTCCACCATGCTCTGCATGTCCGCGTCCCCTCCAAAATCCGCCTGATAGCAGTGATTCCGCTCATCATAGCTGATATCTACAGGCTCGCCGGCGGCATTGATGCCGGAAACCACAGGCTCGCCGTAAAACACTCCCAGATTGTACCGATTATAAGAAGGGATCTGCGTATAGGCCTCCGTATATTTCTCCGCAGTTCCGGGAATACCGCTTTCTTCCAATGCCGCTTCCGTCACGGCGATCCCGTTTACTGTTACTGACACAGTAGACGGAGCAATCAGCTCATATTCCTTTGTCGTCTGCAGCAGCAGCTCGACGCTGTCCGTCTCCCAGAGCGGCAGTCCATAAGCTGCTGCCTCACTCATTTTCCTCAGCCGAACCTTCGCAAAAGGCGTCCCGTCAACCGTCACCACATACACCGGTCTCTCCTCAATATGCTCTCCCTCCTTGGTTCCAAATCCTATTTCCTTCCCCGACAGATAGGCGTTTAAAAAATCCACAAAGTTTTCTCTGCTCTCAAAAGGCCCCAACTCTACCGGATCAGCCAAATTCAGAATCTGCTCCGCATCCCTGGTTTCAAATATTGTCATTACCTCGTTTTGTTGATACAGCGCCGGGCGCGTCTCCTCAAATACCGTCTGGTAATCTCCCAAAAATCTATAAAACCGAACCAGAGCCACTGCCAAAACAACCGTCAGTAAAATACTCCAGATAATCAGAAATATCCAATATCTTTTAATCTTTTTTTTCGTTTTCATCATTGCCACCTATCTTTCCACTATAAAAGCCGTGGGCATATCCCTTGCGCCTTTAATAGAACAATTGTTTAAAATTTCTTCCCCTTCGTAAGCCATAGAGGAGGACATCCCTCCATCCAGGTTCGCTGCATTGACCGCCCCAAAATCCAGCATGATCTCTATCAGATCCAGATAGGTTGCGCCCAGGGAACCGGTCTGCCTGCCTTCGATCACCAGTAAAAGTACTGCGCCGTCTGCCCGCTGACCAATCGCCGTCCGGGGATTTAATCCGCCTCCCGTTCCGGTGGTGGCAACCGCTTCGCCGTTTACCACCAAAGCGGGACCGAATGTCACTGCGTCCCGAATGCCCATGTCTATCGCCTGCTGCCCGGTCATCCTTCCACAGATAAACACATTATTATTGTCAAATCCGTAAATGTCGTATGTCTGACTCAGGCTTCCGTACACCAGCTCTCCCTCCGAAAATACAATACCTTCCGGCTGTCCTCCCTTGCCGAAGCCGTTATCGTCATTGTACCGTCCGCCGTTTATGCCCGCAATGGCGCCATATTTATCCATGATCTCCAGCAGGGTCAGCCCCGCCTTGTTTGCGTCAAACTCATCACAGATGCCTACCTTCACTCTCGAGGGATCTTGGATAATCATCATTTTTCCTCTATAAAGAGCACCCTGCACATCCACAATTTCAATGTCCAAACTTTCCCCGTCCTCCTCGTCGGGAGTCTCGGCAAAAGCAAAAAGCTGCGTATCCGTACTGATTTCCCCTACCTCAACGATATTGGAAGCTACAATATCCTGTACCTCCTGCTCCGTCAAAAAGATATCCGCAAGAAATCCTGCAGCACTGGTTTCCCTCACCGATGTGACGAAAAGATTCCTGATCTGTGGGGAAGGTCCCTTGGACACCAGATAGATCATCACCAAAAAACCTGCCAGCAGAAGAATCAGTGTCACAAATACCCACAGAAAAAACTGTCCCGTTATCCTTAAAACTTTCTTCATAATCTCTCCTCTCCGCACCTGACAGATTCATATGTAGACCTGCATCATAGATATTCGTATTATAATCTATTCCTATTTCGACTGCAATCTCCAAAAAATTTATGGCATTTTACCGTCATAATTGTAAGCATACAATACAAAAAATGCCCGACAACTATTGTCAGGCATTTTTATGATCATTACACATACGGCATCCAATCCTTTTAGAACTTATAAACCGCTGCCCCATAAGGCGGAAGATCAAATTTGATGGCGTAATCCTTTTTGTCGCACTCCATCTTAATCGCCTTTAATTCCGCCGGAAGCTCGTGGCCAAGTCCGCCAAAGCGCTCCTCATCACTGTTCAGTACCAGCTTATATTTACCCTTTTTCGGAACGCCCACATAATATTCTTCCCGCTTCATCGGCGTCATGTTCAGGACAAACAGCATGTTATTCTTGCCGTCTTTGGATTTGCGGATAAAGCTGTAAGTGCTTCTGTCTGCGTCATTGGGATTGATCCACTCAAATCCATCCCAGCTGTCATCCAATTCATACAGACAGGGATTCTTCCGATATAACTTCANCAGCTCNGCNACAAAATCCTTCATGCCGATATTNAATTTTTCACCCAGCAGGAACCAGTCAAGCTCCCTTGCTTCGCTCCACTCNCGCTCCTGGGCAAATTCCTGTCCCATGAACAAAAGNTTCTTTCCTGAATGNCCNAACATAAAGGTATAGCCTGCCCGGAGATTGGCATATTTATCAATNGTATATCCCGGCATTTTATTGANCATGGAACATTTCAGATGTACCACCTCGTCATGNGAAAGGGGCATNATATATTTCTCACTGCAGTTATAACTCATGGCNAATGTCATTTTATGGTGGTTATTNTTTCTNAAATACGGATCCAGNTTCATATAATCACAGAAGTCATGCATCCAACCCATATTCCATTTAAAGGTGAAGCCAAGACCGTCATCCTCCGGNGNNGCCGTAACNTTNGGCCATGCGGTGGATTCCTCTGCAATGGTCATAATGCCTTTGCCTAATCCGTGNATTACGGAATTCAGGTGCTTAAAGAATTCAATTGCTTCCAGATTCTCATTGCCGCCATANTTATTGGCTACCCACTGTCCNTCCTGACGTCCNTAATCCAGATACAGCATGGATGCAACCGCATCTACACGGAGACCGTCAATATGGAACTCATTGATCCAGAATAATGCATTGGCAATCAGGAAATTCTTTACCTCATTCTTGCCAAAGTTAAAGATCTTCGTTCCCCAGTCAGGGTGTTCGCCCAGACGCTTATCCGGATGCTCATACAGACAAGTTCCGTCAAACTCCGCAAGACCAAAAGCATCCCTCGGAAAATGCGCAGGAACCCAGTCAAGGATAACGCCGATTCCTTTATTATGAAGCTTATTAACCAGATAAGCAAAATCCTCCGGCGTACCGTATCTTGCAGTCGGNGCATAATAGCCTGTTACCTGATATCCCCAGGNGCCGNNAAANGGATGCTCNGCANTACCCATNAGTTCCACATGAGTATATTGCATCTCCGCCAGATATTCACAGATACGATCCGCAAATTCCCGATAATTGTAAAATCCATCTTCCGTTCCATCCGGATGTTTCATCCAAGAACCGATATGACATTCATAGATCGCTATGGGCGATTGGAACAAATTCTTCTGGGCACGCTCGCCCAACCATTTATCATCAGTCCATTTGAGCTTGGTAATATCACANACAANNGAAGCNGANCTTGGACGGAGCTCNGCCTGATTGGCATATGGATCTGCTTTATAAATACCTTCTCCTGACGGAGTAACNATATAANATTTATANAGATCNCCCTCAGACACNCCCGGAATNAANGCTGTATAAATACCGCCTTCTCCGATCTTCTCCATGGGATGCGTATCTGTATGCCATCCATTAAAGCTTCCTACCACATGGACGCTCTGTGCATTGGGAGCCCATACTGCAAANAACACTCCCTTTCTGCCATTCTNCTTACAGGGATGCGCTCCCAGCTTCTTATAGATCTCATAGTGCGTACCCTGTCCGAATACGTATTGATCCGCCTCAGAGATAAATACAGTATTTTCCTGTTTTGCCGGAGCCTTGGAAGGTCCGGATGTTTTTTTTCTTGTCCCTGCTGTCGTCTTTTTTACAGCGGGTTTCCGTTTTGTCGTTTTTGTTTCCACTGCACGTTCTGCTGCGGATGTTTTCTTTTCTTCCATAGNGNCACCCCATCCTTTTCCCATTAATTTTCNTAAAGNTTATNTCATAAAAATAACCATGACCTTCCGTAACCTGCAAATATTATAAAATCATTTTAGGTACATTATAATGTCTGAACGGTATTATGTCCATTAATTCATTATAAATTAATCAAAATCTTTCTCTTTTAAGATGATCATATCCTCATAATCATATCTTTTTCCTACCAGAATATCAACATATGTAGAAATTTTTAACCGCTTGGAACGTTCGATCGCCTCATCAATAATATCTTCCACCTCCCGGGTCGTAACATTATGCTCACCGATCTGGAGTTCATTGATCCGGCGGTGAAGCGCCAGTACGGCGCGTTCCTCATCAATCTTATATTCTCTGGTATGGGCATATTTCTTTGCATAATCAACCAGCGCATTGTCATTCATCGGCTTAATATCGATTCTCGCATTAAAATATCCGGTAATCATATCATATTTTTCGATCAGCTTTTCCATTTCCTTTTTCCGGTCGGTCATGATGATGATAATGCCTTCCTGAAAACCTTCCAGAATTCTGCTCATACCTTCCAGCGTATCCCTGGTCATAGCACTGGCTCTTTCAATGATCAACGCGCCATTGGTCAGCTGTTCAAACATTGCTGCAAGGTCTTTACGGTTCATCTTATCACCNCTGATCTTGGCAACNTTNGNNGCGNTNAAATTATTATCNNTCATCTGGATCTNTTTGATCATNGTCTTGGCAAGCTCGATGACTCCCGTACCGGAGTCCCCGGTAATAATGACATTGCCCACATATGGCGCCAGACTGATCTGATCGATGGCATCTAAAATCTGATTCCGCATCTTTTTGGAATACATAAAATCAGAAAACAGCTCCTGCTCCTCTAAAGTCAGATAATGTTCTTCTTCACCATTGTAATTATCATTATCTTCATCTGCCGTATCGGCACCGACTTTATCCGCCTGGGCTTCCAGCGCACTCTCAATATCTCCGATCTGCGATGTACTCAGAACCTGTTCATTGATAGGTTCTGTCTGACCGGATATTTCTCCTTCATATCCCTCATAAGCCTGCTCAGCAGTTTCATACTCTTCTACCGGGACTTCCTCAGAAACATATTCTGCCGCGCCCTCCAAATTCTCGTCCGCGTATTCCTGCCCATAGTCTTCCGCCGTTGACGCTTCCTCTGCGCCATAATATTCTTCTACCGGAAAATCCTCCGTCTGACCGGCTTCCTCATTATATCCCTGTCCCGCAGTTTCCGCCGTCATAACAGAAACTTCTTCAGCAGCCTGTCCTGCTGCCAGAGCTTCTTGAAATCCTTCTCCATTTAAAACTGCAGATGCAGCCAGTCCAATCGCAGACAGATCCCCTGTAACTCCTTCCGCCAGAGCGGCTTCAGCCGCTATATCTGCCGCAGCGCCAACTGCTGTTCCTACTGCTGCAGCTCCGACGACTGTCCCCACTGCCGCACCTGCCAGCGCCGCAGCGCCAACTGCCGGTTCCGCACTGTCTTCAGCAACTTCCGTATCATTTGCCTCCGCTTCAGGAGAATTTTCTTCTTCTAACTTCTTCCTATCCGCCTCAATCGCGGCATCTACCTCATCCCAGATAGACCCCTGCGTATAAGAAATCTTCTCTATTGCATCAATAGAACGCAGTTCTATCTCGTTATTCTGGAATTTACTTGCAAACATCTTACGTTCTTCTTCTATTTTAGCAAGCGGTCCCGTCCTTGCTCCCGCTTCGAAGTCCGCAAATATCTTTCCTGTTTTTTCTATAATATCTTTAGACGTTTTTGCCCTGCGTTCCTCCTCTTTCCGCTTCTTGACATTTTCCCATTCCAAAAAGAGTTCCTGCAGATTCATCTGTCCGGTGATCTGTTTTTCAATCACAACATCCTGTGGTACCACNAAAGNNATCTGCCCGTCCAGACCCTGAGNCAGTACATTATCAAATANGCTGTTGACCTGCNNTTTNTNTACTCTCNGATGCTCTTCCNCAAGCACNACCNGTTTTNCTTCCGGCTGTTTTTCCGCAGCTGTCTCTTCTTCCTGCTGCGCCTTAGCAGAAACTGCCGTTATATCCTCTTTCTGCTGCTCTTTTGTCAAAGATGGGGATTCCGCTTCCTTCTGTTCCTTCACGGACTCTTCTTTCATCTTATTATCAGCAACGGACATCCCCGGCATAACTGTACCGGCAGGCGGCGCATCTATTATAATGTCATCTGTCTTATCCTCAAAGAATACTTCATTGCCGTCATCTTCTCTGAAAGCATCTTCTTGCTGAGATACCTGAGTTTCTTCTTCCGGATAAGCCTCTCCGTATTCTACCGGCTCATAACCATCCTCCGGATAAGTCTCGCCATCTTCCATCGGTTCATAACCGTCTTCAGGATAGACTTCTCCGTCTTCCATCGGCTCATAACCGTCCTCAGGATAGACTTCTCCATCTCCCATCGGCTCATAACCATCTTCAGGATAGACTTCTCCGTCTCCCATCGGCTCATAACCGTCTTCAGGATAGACTTCTCCATCTCCTATCGGCTCATAACCGTCCTCAGGATAAGATTCTCTCTGGGTATTCCTTCTATAATCTTTGCGTGCCCTCACGTCAAAATGCTGTGTGTCGCCTATCCGCTGTTCCAGCTCGCCGGTGGAAACCAATGGCGATTCCTCTGATTCATCCATATCCTCGCCCATCAGCTCCCGCATACTTTCTGCCAGCGCCTTTTGAAGATTGATAGTGTTAAATTTACCCATATCAATCGTCTTTACATGAAAATCCTCCGTGCCCATATCCGCAGCAACAGATGACTCTGCCCGCTCTATCGTATAATCATCACTTTCATATGCTTCGATCTGTTCAGAAATATCATTTCTGCTATCATAGATTTCCTTCTGCTTGTCCGTCAGCGGCGCATGCAGCATCTTTAATTCAATTGCTTTAATAACAAAAGGACCGTAACCAAACCAAGTGATCAACTGGTCACATGTTTCCACACATTTGGTTGCCAATCCAATCCTATGATACAGATATGCAAGCTGGTAAGCCCATTCTTCCGTATAATCTTTATGATTCAGTTCCTCTAACAGTTCAATCTTTTCCTCTGTCTTGGCATTCTGCATCTCCAGGATCCTGTATTGAAGGATCAGACCGCCCTTATCACCCGGCGCCATTTTTTTATATAATGCAAGATACTGCAGCGCCGCTACCAGATCATCAAGATCAATAGATAACTCGCACAGAGAATATACGATAGTTCTGCTGTTAGGGTTTTTATCATACGCCATCAGCATAATATCCATAGCTTCATCAAATCTGCAATTAATACGGTAAAGCTCACTGATCTTCTGTAATGTGCTAAAACTTCTGACTTTCCGCCAGTCTATCCGGTCGGCAATCTCTACTGCATCAACAAACCGTTCATTGGCAACGAGTGCCATAATTTCTTCTGATAGAATCTTATATTCCTGTTTATCCACCTGATTCACCTCATCTATTATTCCACGCTGATCCCCATGGAAGAAAAATATCGCTTTTTGTCATTCTGCCAAAGTGATCATGCACGCAATATCTTGTTACCGTTTTCCTTCATATATACCATATGTATTAAATATAATCCACTATAGTTTATCATAGTAGATACGCAATGTCAAAAGATTATTGCCCTATTTTAGCTGTTTATATTTTAAGAAGTAAAATCGAAAATGTTGACACTATATATTTAGATATGCTATTTTGAAAAAGAAAGGAATTACTTATATGTTGGCGCTTGTCAAGACATCGGCGGCATGTCTTTTATTTATATTATATATGACGGGATTTTATTATCGAAAGCCCCATATCCCAATCAAGTCCACGAAAATCTTTCAGTGGCTTATTAATGTTGCGATTGTGACTTCATCATTCGATCTGATTACGATCTGTACGGTTAACCACAGGGATGTGGTTCCGGATTCGGTGAATTTGATTGCTCATATCATTTATTTGATGTCCATATCGGGATTTATATATCTCTTATTTGTATATATGAGAAGTTATCTGGAAACAGATTTGAAATTTTCCAAGACAATAAGAATACTTCACAGTCTGCCTTTTGCAGTATCGGCAATAGGTATTTTCACGCTGCCAATTACATATGTCCATGGAGCAACCACAGACTACTCTTTAGGTCCGAAAGCATATGCCCTGTATCTGAGTCTGGTGATCTACCTGATCATGATATTATATTATTGCCTCCGCTATTGGAACATCCTGGATGAAGACAAAAGACTGGCGATCATACTTGCCGTACCGCTATTTGTCGGAACGGCTCTGATACAGATGCTGGTCCCGGAGATCCTGATCGTAGTCGTCTGCTCAACGCTGATTCTCTTAGGACTGATATTAAGCAACGAAAATATAGAAAAATATATGGATGAAAATACAATGTTATTTAATCAATACTCTTTTGAAAAAGTGTTGGAGGAATTTGATTTTGACAAGCAGAAACCCGTGATAGGGATCTTATGTTTTTACAAGACGGAAAATAATTTTGATTTGAAGCAAGATGCCCTGATCCTAAACGATATCTATAAGGAAATCAAACAAAATCGTCTGCATGGGTATCATGTCGGTGAGAATGGCGTGGTATTTATCAGCAATGCTCAGGAGAAAGTCGAAACGGCGCTTGACAGAATCAAAAATAACGTTGAATCCAATTATGAAAAAGAAACCATAGTTATGAAAACAAAAGTGTTGGCAGGGGACAAAACGATTGATCGATATACTTGTATGCAAAGTATTATTTCCTTCTGTACGGAAGTGGGAAGCCGGCTTGCCTACATTGACTACCTGACGAATATTTATAATCGAAATGCTTTAGAGCGGGATCTGAAAGAAANNCAGAAACAGGAAAATATCTACTATTTTATTGCCGATTTGAATGATCTTAAATTAGTGAACGACACCATCGGTCATTCTGCCGGAGATAAGCTATTACAGGGATTTGCGCGTCTTTTAGCTGACGCGGTGGGAAAAGACGGCAGAGCCTACCGGCAGGGCGGAGATGAATTTGCCGTACTTTATAGCAAAAATCCGCAGACTTTTATACAGGATCTTGAAACGCGGTGCAAAGAATATAATCAGTCCAGCGCCGTTCTTATCAGTTATGCCATTGGCTATTGCCCGCTAGAAGACCCCGAATACCGGGATGTGGCGGATCAGATGATGTATGAGGATAAGAGGAGGAAGAAGCAGGGACTATAATTCTTGTAACCAAGTATTCGAAGTTGAATTGAAATCAATAGATTATAGCATAATATTCTGCATTGCTAAATTTTCCGGCTTGAAACTAGTACTGAAAGTATATGTGTTCTCCATGATGTAAACTATTGCTTGTTTCTATAAATAGACCACATTTTATTTACTTTATCAATCATCCTCTTTACTTTGCAAAGAGAATGACTCTTTTAAATCCTTAAGAATTTAACAATCCACACTCCCGCAAGGGGAGCGACTCCGCTATGGCTTTTCCAATCGCATTTACTAAAGATATTTCAATCCACACTCCCGCAAGGGGAGCGACGATGCCGCCCCTGTAGTATATGATTTCCCATTTCCTATTTCAATCCACACTCCCGCAAGGGGAGCGACTGGTGCACAGTATTTTCCTTACAGCAAAAGCGATATTTCAATCCACACTCCCGCAAGGGGAGCGACGACGATAATAGATAATGGACGTATAAGATTTGCTATTTCAATCCACACTCCCGCAAGGGGAGCGACATAACCATGTTAAAATAAGAGTCATAACAATGGATTTCAATCCACACTCCCGCAAGGGGAGCGACCGAAAATGTTGTTGATCTGCGCTGAAACAAATAAATTTCAATCCACACTCCCGCAAGGGGAGCGACATGGAAGTTGCTAGTGATTTTAAATATTATGTTAATTTCAATCCACACTCCCGCAAGGGGAGCGACGCCTTACGATCAAAACAACTTTAATGGTAATATTATTTCAATCCACACTCCCGCAAGGGGAGCGACCGGCCGCCCGGCAAGCCGGGCAGGCCCGGAAAGTCATTTCAATCCACACTCCCGCAAGGGGAGCGACCTTTTCTTGACAGCCGGAATGTTTATGAGATTGAATTTCAATCCACACTCCCGCAAGGGGAGCGACGCAGGAAGACCACGTGCCTGTAATACGTGGTCTATTTCAATCCACACTCCCGCAAGGGGAGCGACAAGCAGGAAGACCACGTGCCTGTAATACGTGGTCTATTTCAATCCACACTCCCGCAAGGGGAGCGACGTTTTAAGCAACGTAATAGATATACGCCATACATATTTCAATCCACACTCCCGCAAGGGGAGCGACGCTGATTCTAATTTTATATATGAGTATTTATTGAATTTCAATCCACACTCCCGCAAGGGGAGCGACGTTCAAAAACCACGTCTCTAAACCATTTTGGTAATTTCAATCCACACTCCCGCAAGGGGAGCGACAAAACGTGTAGTTATAGTATTTGTAATACAAACACATTTCAATCCACACTCCCGCAAGGGGAGCGACCGCTTTCAAGATGCTCCATGCCGATTTTGTTTATATTTCAATCCACACTCCCGCAAGGGGAGCGACTTGCTGTTGCGGTATATAACTGCTTTGATAGATGGATTTCAATCCACACTCCCGCAAGGGGAGCGACCTATATACAAGCATATCATTACATTTTCTGATAATTTCAATCCACACTCCCGCAAGGGGAGCGACCACATATACATTTAAAGATGATGGTAAAAGCGTTATTTCAATCCACACTCCCGCAAGGGGAGCGACATGTCAGAGTCAGATAAAAAAATAAAGGTAACAGAATTTCAATCCACACTCCCGCAAGGGGAGCGACTTGGATTCGTCATCAAAAATCTTATCCATAACGATTTCAATCCACACTCCCGCAAGGGGAGCGACGCAAGTTTGTCAATTGTCTGATCATCAACAACTGATTTCAATCCACACTCCCGCAAGGGGAGCGACCAATAGAAGCAATTTGTATTTCATACAAAATGCATATTTCAATCCACACTCCCGCAAGGGGAGCGACTTTAATGTCATGTCAAGATTTTTTTTCGTTAGCATTTCAATNNACACNCCNGNAAGGGGAGCGACTATAATNATGTTTACATTTTTCTTTAACTATATGACATTTCAATCCACACTCCCGCAAGGGGAGCGACATGGAAGTTGCTTGCGATTTTAAATATTATGTGAATTTCAATCCACACTCCCGCAAGGGGAGCGACATCACCTAACGCCCATTGCCAATGGTACATAAAAATTTCAATCCACACTCCCGCAAGGGGAGCGACGCGACGTCATATATGTTGTATCGCAATAATATCATTTCAATCCACACTCCCGCAAGGGGAGCGACTGCAGGTTTCTATAACTTCTGTGTGTCATGTCCAATTTCAATCCACACTCCCGCAAGGGGAGCGACTGTAACCATGGTCATCCCCTCCTTTCTTACGTCCGATTTCAATCCACACTCCCGCAAGGGGAGCGACTTGTTCTTTTTCGTATTATCGTTGATAACAGCTATTTCAATCCACA
>WFLX010026567.1_pt1 | contig 21776 bp, 8 predicted proteins | sample 4967041 | NCBI WGS metagenome assembly WFLX01 (sample SAMN12857096, study PRJNA449069) | gut metagenome | isolation source: stool from male and female vole | host: Microtus ochrogaster | place: USA:Florida | collected 2017
ATAAGGTTCAGAAGATTGGTGTTCTGTGGGGGATTATTCGGCGTGTACGGGAGTGGTCACGCTGTTGACGGTGACCTTGAGCAGGGCGGGATCAACCAGGTCCTTATAGAGGTCCTTGATTTCCACGCACCACACCACGTCGCCCTGGCCGTTGGCTTCGAGATAGGCGGGGAAGCTGTAGTCGCCGTCGCCGCTCACAACCACGTCGCTTGCGCCGCCGCCCCACCAGCTGGGCCACCAGCCTGCACATGCCAGGCTCATAGCGCCGGTGTAGCTGCCTGCGGCACCTGCCTTGAGGTTGCCGTCGATGCCCTCGAAGTGGAGGCTGGCCACGGTGGTGCCCTGGCCGAATACTACTGTAGCGAAGGGGTCGCCGGTGCCGGGGTTGCTGGGACCGTACTCGTTGTAGAACTCAAAACGGATGTCGGTGCCGTTGTCTTCCTTGTTGCCCACCCAGGGGTTGGCTACGGAGGTGTCGACGTCGGCATACATGGGCTGGTTCGGGTCGAGCGAGATTTTGATGTTGTCCACCGTCACGAGGGAGATGTCCTCGAGGTCGGCGCCCAGACCGTTGATGTCTACGCAGAACACTACGGCGCCCTCGGTGAGAGCCCAGGTGTTCATGCACACGCGGTAGTTGCCGTCGCCGGTCACGAGGCAATCCTGCGAGTTGCCGTCGAAGCCGCTCCAGTAGCTGGGATCCCAGCTTGTGTCGGCATACTCGAGACCTGCACGGTAGCTGCCTGCGGCTCCTGCCTTGAGGTTGCCGGTGACGCCGCCCAGGGTGAAGTCTACCACCATCTGCTTCTCGAAGGAGATGGCTGCGAGGTCAAAGCCGGGCTTGCCGCTGGTGCTGCCGTACTCGTTGTAGAGCTCGATGCGGATGCGGCCGTTGTCCTCGAGGTCGCCCACGGCTACCATCGAGGCGTCGACTTCGATCACGTTCACGTAGGGCTTGCGCACGGGACGCACCAGGGCGCCGGTGTAGCGCAGGGCGTTGGAGGTGGCCATGCCGTCGGTGCCGATGGTGGCCAGGGTGGCGTAGTCGGCTGCGGTGGCGCAGGCGTTGCCGGTCCAGTACATGGCCAGGTCGGTGCTGCTCAGCTCGGTGCCTTCGCGCTTGCCGGCGGCGGGCAGGAAGATGCTGTTGCCGGTCACGTTGGAGGTCACTTTCACGCCGCCTTCAACGGCCGTAACGGTCGAAACGGCCATCAGGTCGGCCCAGTCGGCTGCGGTGGGCACCATGCCCATGCCGGCTGCGGCGGCCACGTCGGCAGCGGTGCCGGTGATGTTGCCCGTGGCATAGTCGGCCACGTTGGTGGAGTAGTTCAGGCCGGTGATGTCGCCGTAGCCCAGGAGGGTGCCAGCTTCATTCTCGGAGGCTGCGCCCACGTTCACGCGGCACCACTCGAGGCGGGTGCCCATGTCCACGTAGAAGTCGAGGCTCTCTTCCTTGGCGTTCACGCCCACGGGGGTGACGATGGGCTTGGCCTCGGCGAGCACGTCGGCGCCGTTCACGGTCATGTAGGCTGCGTAGTGGTAGGCGGTGTTGGGCACGAGGCCGGTGAGCTCGAGGCTCATGGCGTTGTCCCCGCTCTCAACGGGCAGCTTCACGCCGGCTGCGAGGTCTACAGCGGCGGGAGCCACAACGAAGCCGCGCACCAGGCCGGCGGCCACTTCGCTGCCCATGCCGTTGACGGTGCCGCCCAGGATGGCCGAGGTGGCCTTCACGGATGCGGCATCGGCGGTGGCGATGGCGGCGTCGGTGGTGATGAAGCTCTTAACTTCGCCGTACTGCGACACGGTGCCCTGCAGGGTCACGAAGGTGGCGTAGTAGTAGGTCACGTTGTCGGAGAGGCCCTGGATGGTGGTGGTCACGGTGCCGTCTTCGGCCAGCGTGCCGGCTGCGCGGCTGCCGCCGGCGATGGGGTCTTCGCTGGTGCTGTACACCACGCCCACGGTGTAGGCCTGGGACGACTGGCCGGCCAGGCCCTTGACGGTGCCCGTCACGGTAGCCGACGTGGCGGTGACTTCGGCACCGCCGGTGGTTACTTCCTTGAGGATTGCGGCTGTGTTCACCACGGGATCGTCTACATCGCTGCACGAGGTGAGTGCGTACGATGCGCCCAGGGAGAGCGACAGCAGGCAAGCCAATATCTTAGTGTTCATATCTGTTTTCGATGGAATGTGATTCGATTGTTATTATTTTAGCCTCCCCGCGCGCCCGGTAGCACCCGGGGAGGCCTGGTTTGCGGCTGTTATTCCTTGGCAGGAACGAAGGGGCTGCCCGTGGAGAATTTAACAGTGAAGGTCACTTCAAAGCCGGTGGTGGCGTGGAACTCGTCGAGGCCGCTGAAGCAGCTTGCAAGACCCCAGGGGTTGCAGATGTAGCGGCGGGCGGCAGTGTAGCCGTCTTCCTCTACCTTGTCGGAGGCGCGGGTGCGGGAGATGGCGCTGTCGTCGAATGCCATGCTCACGCCGTCTTTCTTGATGTCGAGGATCACAACGTCGCAGTCTTCATGCTTCTTCATGATCTTGTTCACGTCGAGCCACAGGCAGNGATNGNCCAGACNGGCCNAGTAGGGAGCATCAAGCTTGATGGTGTAGGTGCCACCGTCCTCTACAAATATANGATCGCTGTCGATTTGATTCCAGGAGCCGGTGTCGTTCCAGCTGAAGACGGCCTTGTAGGTCTCCTTCTTTTCGCCTCCGCCGAATTCAGCAACGAACTTGTAGCCGAGATACTGGTAAACTGTGCCGTTCACGTCCTTTTCGGGCAGGCCGAGCACGATGGTCTCTACGCGCTTCATGTCGTCGAAAGTAACGGCGATTACAGTGAGATCGTTGCCTTCGAGCTTAACGATGGAACCGCCCAGGGGCAGATTGCCGAGGCCATTGTTGAAGGACACAGTGCCTTCTGCGCTGACGGTAACGTTGCCGGTGAGCTCGCCTTCAGGCAGGGTGGCGGTGTACTGGCCGGGTTCGGGGCTGCACAGGTTAAGGCCATATTCGTCAACAGTAGTGCTTACGGGCTTGAACTGGTCGGGATAGTCGCTGCTGCTCTTGTAGTCGTTCAGGGCTTCTCCACCCAGGTTGTACCAGTCGAAGGGTACCTCGGAGTCAAGCTTCCAGGTGCAATATTTCAGCTGGTTGGCGAAGGTGTCGTACCAGCCGGCAGGGAGCTTAATTACCGTGGGAACGGGCTCGGTGTAGTTCTCGAAGTATTCCTTGGTCACGTAGTTGAGCGATACGCCCTCGGCGGGAGCCATCAGCTGCATGGCGTCGTCCGAGAGATAGAGCAGCTGCAGGAAGCGCTCGTGGGTGCGGGTGTCGGTGGCCTCGAGGGGATAAACGTCGGAGAACTGGATGGTGTGGGCCTCGGTGTCGAGCATGTAGGTGCCCTTGCCCACTACGTTGCCGTCGTGGTCGGTGATGGTCACGTTTGCGCCGTTGATAAGGTCGAAGGTGATGTAGCCGAAGTTAAGGTCCGTGGTTCCCTCCTTTATCATCCAAGTGTTGCTGGGATANTCNGCAAACCATTTCCAGGCGTCGTTGGGCGNGATTGCATCGGCGTCCGACCAGNCGGGATTGTCCATGTAGTTNTTGTACACGTTNTCANTCNNGTTGGCGGCGTGCNGGTTGTCCCAGGNGNAGTTGTTGGTGAAGNAGTAGTGGGGACCTTTCCATTTCGTNACCTTGAAAGAGNCGTCGTCGAGCATGCCCAGGTCGAGCTGCCAGGTCTTGCTGTTGCCCACGCCACCGCTGATGCGCTTCCACAGGAAGTGCTCAACGAAGTCGGCGCAGAAGTCGTCGATGGTGAAGGTGTAGGGATTGCTCCACACGTAGCCGCCGCGGGTGTCGACACCCATCTGCACTTCGTAGTCGCCGTCGAAGGGAATTGACAGAGTGGCCTCGGCGCCGGTCTTGCGGCCCTGGGGCGTCACCCACGCGATCTGATACTGCGCGGGCATGAGGCTCTTGAGGTGGATGATGTTGGGGTTCTGAGCATCGTGCTCCACCGTGAATGCCACGCCTTCCACCAGCTCCTCGGGAGTAATGTTGGGTTCAGGCATGGTGTAGTTTTCATCTGTGCACGACCATGTCGCGGTGGCACAAGCGGCGCCCACGAGCAGGTAGCTCAGATATTTGAAAGCTTTAGTCATTGTTGTGTTTTTGATTTAGAGGAGTAATGATTGATTGTGTTTTTCTGCATTGTCGTCGGCCAAGGGTCCGGTCATGGCCGAGCCGGGAATCTGTGCATCCGGCTCGACTATAACGCGGAAAATGATGGCTTTATTATGCAAAAGATGTTAAATATCACTATTCCCAGCCGGCGTTCTGGTGGAGCACGCCGTTGGAGAGAATTATCTGGTTCACGGGAATCTGGCTGAGACCCTTGGTGGCGATAATCTTGCTGCGGTCGTAGGACACGGTGGCGTCGTTGCCGCCGTTCTTCACGGGTCCGGCGGTGGCTGCGATAGCGTCGGCAGCCTTGTCGATGCCCTGGCGCAGGAGATCCCAGTAGCGGTGGCCTTCAAAGGCGAGCTCGAGGGCGCGCTCGTTCATCACGTTGTCGAAGGTGGCGGGGATGCTGGGCATGCCGGCGCGGGCGCGCACCTCGTCGAGAGCGGCCTGGGCGGTCTTGGAGGGCACGCCGCCCAGCTCGGCCACCATCAGGAGAACGTCGGCATAGCGCATGATCACCCAGTCCTGTGCGTTGGTGATCTGGAAGTCGCCGCTGCCGTCGGGTCGCGAAGCGCTCACGTAGGTGTCCTTGCCGCTGGAGTCCTTGATGAGGAATGCCAGAGGCGAGTACTTCTTCACGTTGAAGCCGGTGAATTCACGCCAGTCCTTCACGCTGTTGGCATAGTCGGGCGACGATGCCACGCCTTCGGCAGCCAGGTTGATGATGGATGCAGTCTGGCGGGGGTCACCTGCGCCGTAGCGGTTGAAGTAGGCGGGGGTGACGGTGGCTGCGCCCCAGCCCTTGCCGTAAGGGGTGAAGTTGAGCGAACGCATGCCCATCATCACCTGCCAGCGGTTGGAGTCGTCGTTGCCGTTGTAGTCTTGGGTGGGGGTGAACTTCTGCTGGAGAATCACTTCGCTGTTGGCGGAGCCTGCGTAGGTGGAGAGTTCGGGGTCCCACTCGGTGGCGTAGGGCACCTGCACCAGCGATGCGGCGGGCCACAGGTTCTTGAACTCGGGCACGAGGCTGTAGCCGCCGTTGGCCACAACGTCTTCGAGATAGTTCACCACCTCGGCCTTGGTGAGGCCTGCGAGGTCCTTGCCGTAGTAGCCGGTGTAGAAGAGATACACGCGTGCGAGCATCGACTCGGCGGCGTAGCGGGTGATGCGGCCGTTTTCGGATTCGGCTGTGTTCACGCCGGCGGGGATGCTCTCGGCAGCGATCTTGAGGTCGCTCACGATGGCGGCGTACACTTCATCCGGGTCGGCCTGCTCGCGGTTTTCGCTCACGGGCTCCAGGAACAGGGGGATGTTGCCCCACAGGCGCACCATGTCGAAGTAGAGAAGGGCGCGCAGCGCGTGGCACTCGGCCATGTAGAGGTTGTGGTTGGTCTCGCTCTTCCACTCGATCTGCTCTTCGTGGGCTATGAGCTCGTTGCAGCGGTAAACGCCTGCGTAGTACATTTTCCAGTCCTGCTCGTAGACGTTCTGGTCGGAGGGGCTCTTGCTCTGGTCGAAGCCGTCGATGAGCTGATAGCCGTAGCCGTCGCCCTGGCCGGTGGCGCCGTAGCATTCGTCGGACATCACGGTGGAGGCCACGTAGAAGCCCACGCCGGGCGAGGAGCTGATGCGGCGCCAGCCGTCGTAGCAGCCGATGAGCGCGCGCCAGGCGTCGCCTTCGGTCTTGTAGAAGTTCTCGGTGTTCGATTCGGTTTTGCTCGACACATCCAAGAAGCTGTCGGCGCATGCACCCGTCATGAGGCCCATGGCGGCGATGCCGGCAGTGAGTATGCTGTATTTGAACTTGTTCATGTCAAATGATGTGTTGTTGTTCTTGAGAGATTCGATTTAGAGCGTGAGGTTGATACCGATGAGGAATGTGCGGGGACGGGGGTAGTAGCCCAGGTCGATGCCGCTCACCCAGTCGGCAGTACCGTAACCGATTTCGGGGTCCATGCCGTTGTACTTCGTGAAGGTGGCAAGGTTCTGCACCTGGAAGTAGAGGCGGCACTGCGAGCACCATTTCTGGTTCATGATGGGCGCGAAGTTGTAGCCGAAGGTGAGGTTGCTCAGGCGCAGGAAGTCGCCGTTGTGGGTGTAGAGGTCGCTGAAGAGCCAGTTCACGTTGCCGTTGGTCACGCGGGGGATGCGGTTGCTGGTGCCTTCGCCGGTCCAGCGCTCGAGAATCTCGGTGGTGTAGTTGGCCTTCATGTTGGTCTGGTTGCGGTAGCTCTGCACCAGCTTGTTGCCGGCCACGCCGGTGGCCACGAGGCCGAGGTCGAAGTTCTTGTAGTAGAGGTTGATGTTGAAGCCGTAGGTGAATTTGGGAATACCGTTGCCCAGGTTCACCTTGTCGTCGTCGTTGATGACGCCGTCGTGGTTCTGGTCCACGAACTTCACGTCGCCGGGCTGCACGTTGGCCTGGAGGATGCCGTTGCCGGCAGCGATCCAGTTGTTGATGTNCTGCTGGTTCTGGAAGAGACNGTCGGTCTGGTAGCCCNAGNAGTAGCCGATGGGCATGCCGTTGGCGGCGCGGTAGAATTCAGGCGAGTTGTCGTAGAGCATGTTGGTGGAGCCGTGGATCATGCCGTCCTCGGTGGGGATGGAGCCCACTTTGTTCTTGTTGTAGGCCATGTTGAAGCCCACGCTGTAGCTGAAGTCGTTGCCGATCACGTCGTTCCAGTTGAGGCCGAGCTCGACACCGGTGTTGATCACGTCGCCGCCGTTGATGAAGGGAGCGTCGGTGCCGGCGGTGGCCAGGATGGGAGCCACGACGAGCCAGTCCTTGGTGCTCTTGCGGTACCAGTCGAAGTTCACGCGCAGGCGGTTCTTGAACATGGTGGCGTCGAAGCCCAGGTTCACCTGCTCGGAGGTTTCCCAGGTCAGGTCCATGTTGCCCAGGCGGCTGGGATATGCGCCCCAGTTGTTGCCCAGGATGGTGGAGTAGTCGCTGTAGGCGCCGTTCGGGCCGAAGTACTGGCCGAAGAAGTAGTGGGTGTTCGTGACCTTGATGGGAGCCAGATACTGGTAGTTGTCGATGTTCTGGTTACCCACGCGGCCCCAGCTCACGCGCAGCTTGAGGAAGTCGAGCCATGTGCGGCTTGCTTCCATGAAGCTTTCGTTGCTGATGTTCCAGCCTGCGGAGATGGAGGGGAAGGTGCCGAAGCGGTGGCCCTTGGCGAACTTCGACGAGCCGTCGGAGCGCAGGGTGAAGTTGATCATGTATTTCTCCTGCCAGTTCCAGCCGAGACGACCGAAGTAGCTGACGCTGCGGCTGTTGTCGTGGGGGTTGCCGCTGGCGCCGAGGCCGTCGGCGGTGGTGGCGGCGGTGCCGTTGCTTATCCAGGCATAGGGCCAGGTGTCGAAGCCCTCCTTGAGGTCGCGCTGGTTGGCGCCCAGGTAGGTGCCTTCGTAGCGGTAGGCTTCCATACCCACCATGGCGTTGAACTCATGCTCCTTGATGCTCCAGTCGTAGCTCAGGGTGTTGGTCCAGGTCATGCCCAGGCTGTGGTTCATGTTCTGGCTCACGCCGGTGTGGTCGTTGTAGTTGTAGATCGAGAAGTTGTAGATGGGGCTGTAGCTGCGGTATTCGCTGGAGCCGTAGACGGCGCCGAACACGGTGCGCAGTTTCAGGTTCTTGATGGGCTCGATCTGGGCGTAGACGTTGCCGGAGAAGGTGGCGGTGCGGCTGCGGTTGTTGGTGTTCACCATCATTGCGCCGTAGGGGTTGCCGTCGGCGTTGTTCCAGTCGCTGGCGCTGGTGCTGTTGAACTCGCCCTCATTATTATATATAGGCGAGAGGGGCGATGTGCCGAAAGCGCCGCGCAGGGTGTTGTTGTACTGGTTGCCCACGCCGATGCCGGTCTTCTTCACGTAGACGAAGCTGGCCTGCTCGCCCACGGTGAGGATGCCGTCGAAGAGCTTGTGGTCGGAGTTGATGCGGAAGTTGTAGCGCGAGTAGTCGCTCACGTCCTTGCCGCCGGCGATACCTTCCTGGTTGAGGTAGCCCAGGCTGAGGNCGTAGGTGCTGGNCTTGCTGCCGCCGGTTACGNCGATGGTGTAGCTCTGGGTGGTGGCGCCGTCCTTGAACATGGNGTNGACCCAGTCGGTGTCGTAGACGCCCAGGCGCTNGCCNTCGGCGTTGGTGCGCCAGATGCTGTTCATGCCGGCCCAGTCGTAGGGAGCGGAGCCCTCGGCAATCTGCTGCTCGTCCATGATTTCCATGTACTGGCGGGAGTTGAGCATGTCCACTTTCTTGGCCACGCTCTGCCAGCCGAAGTAGCCGTCGAAGCTCACGGTGGCCTTGCCCTCGCGGCCCTGCTTGGTGGTGATGAGCACAACGCCGTTGGCGGCCTGCGCGCCGTAGATGGCGGCGGAGGCGGCGTCCTTCAGCACGTCGATGCTCTCGATGTCGGCGGGGTTCAGGGTGGAGATGTCGCCGCCCACACCGTCGATGAGGTAGAGGGGCGAAGCGTTGCCGATGGTGCCGAGACCGCGGATCTGAACCTTCATGCTCTCGCCGGGCTGGCCGGAGTTGGAGCTGATGTTCACGCCGGGCAGCTGGCCCTGCATGGCCTGCAGGGGCGACGTGGTGTTCATCTTGGCGATTTCGTCGCCCTTGATCTGGGCGGTGGCGCCGGTCACGAGTTTTTTCTTCATCACGCCGTAGCCCACAACCACGAGTTCGTTGAGGTTTTCGGCGTTCTCGGTGAGAGCCACGTCCAGGCGGCTGCCCGTCACGGCGATGTCGCGGGGTGTGAAGCCCACGTAGGAGAAGGTCAGGGTAGCGCCCTGGTTGACCTTGATGGTGTAGTTGCCGTCAATGTCGGTTGTTACGCCGTCTTTGGCGCCTTTGACTGTGACGGATGCACCGATGAGGGGCTCGCCGTCGGCTGCCGATGTTACGGTACCTGTGACTGTGAGCGACTGTGCGCTTGCAGCCAGGCTACCCACCAGCAGACACATTGCCATGAGCAAAGCTTTTGCGGAGCTCAGCCAATGGTGCTGTTTGCAGAGTGTTTGTGCCATTGATAATGATTTTAGGTAAATATTGTGATTGTTTTGATTGATTCGTCAGGTCATGGTTTCGAGTATGCAAAGATAAGTTAATATTATTAATTTTTGATGTGCCCGACCAAAAAATACGCTGTATAAAGTGTTGTTAAATATTGTTATTTTGTTACTTTCGAGGGTATAAAATGTTGCATTTCTGCAAAAATGTGTTTTAAAACATAAAAATCATGTCTCCTAATGGGTGGTAATTGGTTACTTTTGTGGTGAAAATGTATCATCGCGATGGGAACAAAGTTCTACATAGCCATAATCGGCCTGCTATGCGGCCTGCGCGCCCTTGCAGGGGGCACGGGCTACCAGTTTCGGCACCTCTCGGGCGACCCGCAGCTGTCGAGCCGGCTCATCAACGTGATTCACCAGGCCGACGGCTTCGTGTATTTCGGCACGGCGTCGGGCCTCGACCGCTACGACGGCTACAGCGTGCGCAGCTACGACTGCGACTACAGCGACAGCACTGCGCTGCACGATAATTATGTGGAGCGCATCGTGGGCGCGCCCGACGGGCGCCTGTGGGTGCGCGCCGGCGGCCGCTTCGCCATCTTCGACCCGCGCGACGACCGCTTCATCAAAGACAAGGACCTGGAGCGCGAGTTCCGCGCCATGGGCATCGAGGGCTCGCCCTCGGTCGTGGCCTTCGACAGCGACGGCGCGGCATGGATTGCCGTGGACCACGACGGGCTCTATCGCCACGACCTGAACGGCACCGTGCGCGTGGCCGACCCCGACGGACTGCTCGGCGCAGCGGCCGCGGGCAGCCTCGACGAATTGCCCAACGGCCGCATGATGTACGTGAACCGTCGCGGCAATCTCGTGTTTGTCGACCGCTCCACGGCGCGCATCTGCGCCTCCACCCGCGTGCCGGACAGTTTTGTGGAGGCCGAGAAGGTGTACAAGGCCTATGCCGACAGCCAGGGGCTGCTGTGGGTCTACTCCACGCGCGGCCTCTGGACCTACAACCCCGACACGGGCGTGTGGTCGCACAACTACGGCTCTACGCCGCTGCCGCAGGGAAATGTCACTTCCGTGCTCCAGGACAGCCGCGGCCGCATGTGGATAGGCTACGACCATCACGGGCTCGTGGTGCTCGAGAAGAACGGCGAGCTGCACAGCGTGAAGAGCGACCCCTCCGATGTGCGCCTGCTCGACACTCCCACGCCCACGGCCCTGATGGAAGACCGCACGGGCACCATCTGGGTGGGTTCGCGCAAGAACGGCGTGTCGCTCTACAACGATGCCGCCTTTAAATTCGACTTTCAGGCTTTTCCGGATGTGAACTGCATAGCGCCGTCGGCCGACGGCAGCCTGCTGTGGCTGGGCACCGACGGCGACGGACTGATGTGTCTCGACCGCGCCACGGGCGACGTGCGCCGCTACGCCGTGCCCGCCCCCGGAGAGCGCCCGCAGGTGGTTGTGTCCGTGGCAAGCGACGAAGCGGGCCACGTGTGGGCCGGCACCTATGGCGGCGGACTGCTGCACGTGTCGCCCGCCGGCAGCCTCGAGCGTATCACCTCGGCCGCAGGGCTGCCTTCCGACAATGTGTGGGCCGTGCAGCCGCTGCCCGACGGCAAGCTGTTGGCCGGCACCCTGGGCGGCGGCCTGGATATTTACGACCCCGCCACGCGCACCCACAAGGTGCTCGGGCCGGACAATATGCCCGTGCTCTCGGGCTACATCGTGTCGATCGAGCCCGGCCCCGACGGTCTTTATTATATAGGTACCACCTCCGGCGTGGCGGTCTACGACCACGCCGCGGGGCGCATGAGCATGTACGACGCCGGCCGCTACGGCGCGGAAGGCTTCGGGCAGGAAAACATGAACCACGTGATGATGGACAGCCGCGGACTGCTGTGGATGGCCACACGCGACGGCCTGGAGGTGTACAGCCCCAAGGCCGACTCGCTCTACACCGTGTCGCTGGGCCGGCCGCGGCGCTTCGTGCTGGGCGTGGCCGAGGATGCCAATCACGACATCTGGGCGGCCGTGGGCGGCGAACTGGTGTCGATAGCCGTGGAGATGCAGCCCGACGGTGCCCTGGCTTTCGACACCCACACATATAATAGTAACGACGGTCTGCAGGCCTGCGATTTNAACCAGCGCTCGCTGGCGGTGCTGCCCGACGGNGAGATGGCCGTGGGCGGNTTCTACGGCATCAACACCTTCCGGCCCGACGTGATCCGCCCNGGCGCCGTGGCNCCCCGCGTGTTCTTCACGGGTCTGTCGCTCTTCAACGAGGCCGTGCAGGTGGGGCGCGAATACAACGGACGGGTGCTACTGCCCCGTAGCATTTCCACGCTCGACAGCATAGAGCTCGACCACAGCGAGAACGAATTTGCGTTGTGGCTCTCCACCGACGACTATGTGAACCCCTACAACACAGTGTATTACTATCAGCTCGAGGGCTTCAACGACGAATGGCAGCGCCTGCCCGCCGGCAGCCATCACATTTCTTATACCAACCTGGCGCCGGGCCGCTACACNCTGCACGTGAAAGCCGAGAACGGCGACGGCGTGCCGTCGGCCAACGTGGCCACGCTGGGCATCGTGGTGCGTCCGCCGTTCTATGCCACCACCCTGGCCAAGGTGATTTACGTGGTGCTGTTCCTCCTGCTGGTGCTCGCTGCCCTTGCGCTGGTGCGCCGCCACGAGCGCTCGCTGTCGCAGCGCCGCGAGCGCGCCGAGGCCGCCAAGCAGCAGGAGGAGCTCGACCAGCTGAAATTCAAGTTCTTCACCAATGTGAGCCACGAGCTGCGCACGCCCCTCACGCTCATAAAGGCGCCCCTCGAATCGCTGCTGAAGCGCCCCTTCGACTCCGACACGCGCGGCAAGCTCGAGATGGTCAACGGCAACGCCGAGCGCCTGCTCGACCTGGTGAATCAGCTGCTCGACTTCCGCAAGCACGAGGTGGCCGGCATGACGCTCAACCTCTCGCGCGGCGANATCGTGGCATTCGTGCGCTCCATCTGCGACCGCTTCCTCTCGCTGAGCGAGAAGAAACACATCCATCTCACGTTCTTCAGCGCCGCGCAGGCGCTGCCCATGGAATTCGACGAAGACAAGATGGGCAAAATCATAATGAACCTGCTCAGCAACGCCTTTAAGTTCACGCCGGACAACGGCCGCGTGGATGTGGCGCTNTCGCGCGTGGACGACAACCTCGAAATAGCCATTTCCGACACCGGCCGGGGCATTCCGGACGACGACAAGAAACGCATCTTCGAGCGNTTCTATCAGAGCGGCAACGACATGGGNGGCACCGGCATAGGCCTCAGTCTGGTGGCCGAGTACGTGAAGCTGCACGGAGGCACNGTGGCCGTGGCCGACAACGCCGTGCGCGGCGCCGTCTTCACGGTGTCGATTCCNCTGCGCGGCGCCGTGGCGGCNTTGCCCGCGGNCGATGCCGANGCCGCGNCCGANGCGCNTGTGGGTCCGGCCGCGGCAGGNCNGGNCGCGGCCAGTCTGCTGGTGGTGGACGACAACCCCGACCTGCTGCAGTTCGTGGCCTCGGAGCTCGCCTCCGACTTNGCCGTGACCACCGCNAGCGACGGCCGCGAAGCCCTNGAGCAGATAGCCGGCCGGGTGCCGGACGTGATACTCAGCGACCTGATGATGCCCGGCATGGATGGCATAGAGCTGTGCCGCCGCCTCAAGAGCGACCCGGCCACGGCGTCGATNCCGCTGCTCATNCTCACGGCCAAGCACGANGTCTCGGCAAAGATNGAGGGCCTCACCCTGGGCGCCGACGACTACATGACCAAGCCGTTCAACGTCGACGAGCTGCGCCTGCGCCTCAACAAGCTCGTGAACCTGCGNCGCATGGGCGCCCACCGNGCCGTGATCGACCCCGAGCCCCAGAGCATCGCCATAACGTCGCTCGACGAAAAACTCATCGAACACGCCGTGAACTACGTGGGCGAGCACATGAGCAGCCCCGACCTCTCCGTCGAGGACCTGGCCGCCGAATTGGGCATGAGCCGCGTCCATCTCTACAAACGTCTGAAACACATCACCGGCAAGACTCCCATAGAGTTCATCCGGGTGCTCCGCCTCAAGCGCGCCGCCCAGATGCTCCGCGAAAGTCAGCTGAACATCAGTGAGATAGCCTANAGCTGCGGGTTTAACAACCCCAAGTATTTCAGCAGGTATTTCAAGGAAGAGTTCGGAGTTTTGCCCTCACAATACCAGGAAAATGAAGGAAAAAGTTAACATTTGANCACCCAACGGGCAACATTTGTAACCCTATCCGTATGTTGTATATTTGTAATTTTGCACAGAATCATGAAACCAAAATCGTTGCACATGAAACTCAGCACAATTTCCCTCTTGCTTCTCGGCATGGCCATGCCGGGCATGCTGGGCAGTTGCGCAAAAGCCTACTCTAAAGACACGCGCGGCGTGACCGTAGAGCTCGACCCTGCCAAGAGCGGCGGGGCAGCCAAGGTGCGCCTGCAGGTGCTCGGCCCGAAAATCATCAGGGTGAGCGCCACCCCCGACGGCAACTTTGCCGACGACGCCAGCCTGGTGGTGCTTCCCCAGGACAAATACACCGATTATACTATTAAAGAAGAGGGCGACACCGCCGTGCGCGTGACCACCCCCGAAATCAGCGCCCTGCTGAGCACCGTCACAGGTCAGGTCACTTTCTTCGATAAGGAGGGCAACCTCATCCTGGCCGAGAACGCCGAGGGTCGCAGTTTCAAGCCCATCGAGGTGGAAGGCACCGAGTCGTACACCGTGCAGCAGACATTCGCCTCGCCCGACGACGAGGAGGGTCTCTACGGTCTGGGCCAGCATCAGAGCAACGAATTCAACTACAAGGGTCTCAACGAAGAGCTCTTCCAATATAATACTAAGGTGTCGGTGCCCTTCGTGGTGTCCACCGGCAATTACGGCGTGCTCTGGGACAGCTACTCGCTGCTGCGCTTCGGTCGCCCCGACGACTACAAGCAGCTGGGCGAGGCCTTCAAGCTCTACGACAAGGACGGCGTGGAAGGCGCCCTCACCGGCACATACACCGAGGCCGATGGCAAGACCATCACCCGCCGCGAGCCGCAGCTCTACTTCGAGCACCTCAAGCGCGGCGACCTGGGCCACGTGGTGAACGCCCCCGAAGACTTCCGCTTCTACGGCAGCAAGGTGGTCTACGAAGGCGACATCGTGCCCGAGACCACCGGCGACTACAACTTCATCCTCTACTACTCCGGCTATCAGAAAGTCTATATCGACAACGAGCTGGTGGTGCCCGAGCGCTGGCGCACGGCCTGGAACCCGAACAGCTATAAGTTCACCGTGCACCTCGAGGCAGGCAAGCGCACCCCCGTGCGCATCGAGTGGGAGCCCAACGGCGGCGTGGCCTACTGCGGCCTGCGCGTCTATACTCCCGGCGAAGACATCAACAAGAACGACATGAGCTGGTGGGGCGAGATGCAGGACATGATCGACTACTATTTCATAGCAGGCGACTCCATGGACGACGTCATCAGCGGCTACCGCACCCTCACGGGCAAAGCCCCCGTGATGCCCCGCTGGGCCATGGGCTACTGGCAGAGCCGCGAGAAATACAACACCCAGGAAGAAGTGCTCTCCACCCTGGCCGAGTACCGCAAGCGCAACATACCCATCGACAACATCGTGATAGACTGGCTCCACTGGCCGCAGGACGCCTGGGGCAGCCACGAATTCGACCGCAACCGCTTCCCCGACCCCAAGGGCATGGTGGACAGCATCCACGCCATGAACGGCCGCGTGATGATAAGCGTATGGCCCAAGTTCTACGCCACCACCGAGCACTTCAAGGAATTCGACGAGAAGGGCTGGATGTATCAGCAGGCCATCAAGGACAGCATCCTCGACTGGGTGGGTCCCGGCTATCTCGGCTCCTTCTACGACGCCTATAACCCCGATGCGCGCAAGCTCTTCTGGGGCCAGATGTACGACCACTACTATCCCCTGGGCATCGACGCATGGTGGATGGACGCCAGCGAGCCGAACATCCGCGACTGCACCGACATCCAGTATCGCAAAGACCTGTGCGGCCCCACCTACCTGGGCCCGTCGGCCAAATACTTCAACGGCTACGCCCTGATGAACGCCGAGGCCATCTACGACGGCCAGCGCGGCGTCGACCCCGACAAGCGCGTGTTCCTGCTCACCCGCAGCGGCTTCGCAGGCCAGCAGCGCTACAGCACCGCCACCTGGAGCGGCGACATCGCCACCCGCTGGGAAGACATGGCCGCCCAGATTGCTGCCGGCCTCAACTTCGCCATGAGCGGCGTGCCCTACTGGACCATGGACATCGGCGGCTTCTGCGTGGAAGACCGCTACGTGGCCGCNCAGAAGCAGTTCGACAAGACAGGCGTGGAGAACGCCGACCTCAAGGAATGGCGCGAGCTCAACAGCCGCTGGTTCCAGTTCGGTGCCTTCGCTCCGCTCTACCGCGCCCACGGCCAGTGGCCTTTCCGCGAAATCTACAACATCGCTCCCGAGGGCCATCCCGCCTATGAGTCGATGCTCTACTACACCCGTCTGCGCTACAACCTCATGCCCTACATCTACTCGCTGGCAGGCATGACCTACTTCGACGACTACACCATCATGCGTCCGCTCGTGATGGACTTCCCCGCCGACAAAGCCGTGCGCGACATCAAGGACCAGTACATGTTCGGCCCGGCCCTGATGGTTGCCCCCGTGACCACCTACGGCGCCCGCAGCCGCAGCGTCTATTTCCCCGCCGGCCGCACCTGGTACGACTTCTACACCGGCAAGGCCATCAAGGGCGGCCAGGCACTCGAAGTGGCCGCTCCCTACGACCGCGTGCCCCTCTACGCTGTATCCGGCGCCATCATTCCCTTCGGCCCGGACATGCAGTGGAGCGGCGAAAAGGCTGCCGAGGTGATCAACCTCTATGTCTACACCGGCAACGACGGGTCCTTCAAGCTCTACGAAGACGAAGATCTAAACTATAATTACGAAAAAGGCGCTTACGCCATCATCCCCATGACGTGGAACGAAGCNACCGGNACGCTCACCATAGGCGAGCGTCAGGGCGAATTCCCCGGCATGCTCAAGAACCGAAAATTCAATGTGGTCAAGGTGGGTCCCGACAGTCCCAAAGGCTTTGACCGCGACGCTGCAGGCACTCTCGTCGAATACAACGGCGACGCCGTGAGCGTACAACTCTGACAGTCCTTTATCCGGGCTTGTAGGCAACTGTGCGATTATTCGCACAGCTTGCCTGCAAGCTTTATACTGTCTAAAACCGTGAACAACCGATAAAGATATGAACTGCAGAATTTTCCTCACATTCATCCTCGCCCTCGTGGCCACCGGCCTGCGCGCAGCCGACAGCCGCGCCATNGACTTCAACGACGGCTGGCGCTTCTCGCTCTCCGACGACCCCGCGGCCGCGGCTCCCGACTNCGACGACGCGTCGTGGCGCGCCCTCTCGCTGCCCCACGACTGGGCCATCGAAGGCGACTTCAGCGAAAGCAACCCCAGCGGCACCGGCGGCGGAGCCCTNCCCGGCGGGGTGGGGTGGTACCGCAAGACCTTCGACGTCTCGGCCGCCGACCTCAAAAANCAAATATACATCGACTTCGACGGCGCCTACATGAACAGCACCGTCTACATCAACGGCCACTGCCTGGGCACNCGCCCCTATGGCTACATCTCCTTCAGCTACGACCTNACCCCCTGGCTCCACGAGGGNCGCAACGTGGTGGCCGTGCGCGTCGACAACGCCGAGCAGCCCAATTCCCGCTGGTACAGCGGCTGCGGCATCTACCGCAACGTGTGGCTGCGCAANCTGGCCGACATCCACGTGCCNCTNTGGGGGCGCCAGGTGCTNGCCGACGTGACCGACTCCGAAGCTACGCTTAAAATCATCACCGACCTTAAAAACGTGCCGGGCGGTAATAAATCGGTGCAGGTATATTCCTCGCTCATCGATGCCGAAGGCCGGATGGTGGCGCGCACGCCTGACGCCACGGTGCGNTTCGGGCGCTCCGACAGCCTTGCCGTGACTGAATCGACGCTTAAAGTGGACCACCCGCACCTGTGGAGCGTGGACGACCCCTATCTCTACAACCTCGTCACCTACGTGCAGGACGCATCCACCGGCCGGGTGCTCGACACGTACATGGCGCCCGTGGGACTGCGCTACTTCAGTTTCGATGCCGAAAAGGGCTTCTCCCTCAACGGCAAGCGCATGAAAATCAACGGNGTGTGCCTGCATCACGATGCCGGCGCGCTGGGCGCCGTGGTGAACCGCAGCGCCATACGCCGCCAGCTCGAAATCATGCGCGACATGGGCGTGAACGCCATCCGCACCTCCCACAACCCGCCCGCGCCCGAGCTGCTCGACCTGTGCGACGAGATGGGCTTCCTGGTGATGGACGAGACCTTCGACATGTGGCGCAAGCGCAAGACCGCCCACGACTATGCCCGCTACTTCAACGAGTGGCACGAGCGCGACATGGACGACCAGCTGCGCCGCGACCGNAACCATCCGTCCATCGTGATGTGGAGCATCGGCAACGAGGTGCTCGAGCAATGGACCGATGCAAAGGCCGACACCCTGAGCCTCGAGGAGGCCAACCTGATTCTCAACTTCGGCCACAGCAAGGACATGCTGGCCGCGGAGGGCGAGATGAGCGTGAACTCGCTGCTCACCCGCAAGCTCGCCGACCGCGTGCGCGCCCTCGACCCCTCGCGCCCCGTCACCGCCGGCTGCAACGAGCCCGACCCNGGCAACCACCTGTTCCGCAGCGGCGCGCTNGANATCATAGGCTTCAACTACCACGACGACTGGTTCAAGGACGTGCCCCGCAACTTCCCCGGCAAGCCCTTCATCGTCACGGAGAGNGTGTCGGCCCTGGCCACCCGCGGCTACTACGACATGCCCGCCGACAGCATCCACCTCTGGCCCGAGCGNTGGGACAAGCCCTTCTTCAACGAGACNTTCTCCTGCTCCAGCTACGACAACTGCCACGCGCCCTGGGGCAACACCCACGAGGGCACGATGCGGCTGGTGCGCGACAACGACTTCATCTCCGGCCAGTTCGTGTGGACCGGCTTCGACTACATAGGCGAGCCCACCCCCTACGGCTGGCCTGCCCGCAGCAGCTACTTCGGCATCGTCGACCTGGCCGGCTTCCCCAAGGACATATATTATATGTATAAGAGCGAGTGGCAGCCCGACTCCGTGGTGCTCCACCTGCTCCCCCACTGGAACTGGGAGCCCGGAACCGAGGTGGACGTGTGGGCCTACTACAACAACGCCGACGAGGTCGAGCTCCTGCTCAACGGCCGCAGCCTGGGCACCCGCGCCAAGGGACCGGACGACTTCCACGTGAGCTGGAAAGTGCCCTTCGAGCCCGGAACGCTCACGGCCATCAGCCGCCGCGACGGCCGCGAGGTGGCCCGCACCGAGCGCCGCACCGCAGGCGCGCCCGCTGCCCTGCGCCTCACGCCCCACCGCAGCGAAATCACGGCCGACGGCCGCGACCTCAGCTATGTGGCCGTCGAGGTGGTCGACGAAAACGGCACCCTTTGCCCGCTGGCCGACAACCTCGTGACGTTCAGCGTCGAAGGCAGCGCCTTCAACGCCGGCGTCGACAACGGCAGCCCCATCTCGCTCGAGCGCTTCAAGGCGCCGCAGCGCAAGGCCTTCTACGGCAAGGCCCTGGTGATACTTCAGAACAACGGCGAAGAAGGCCCGGCCACCCTCACGGCCACATCGCCCGGCCTCGCTCCCGCCACCATAACCATCAACAGCAAGAAATGAAACGCATCATTATCCCTGTAATCGCAGCCCTGGCGGCAGCAGGCACCGCCCGTGCCGCCACGCCCGTCTATCTCGACCCCAAGGCTCCCATCGAAGACCGCGTGGAGGACGCCCTCTCGCGCATGACCCTCGAGGAGAAAGTGGCGCTGTGCCACGCCCAGAGCAAATTTTCCTCGGCCGGCGTGCCCCGCCTGGGCATCCCCGAGGTGTGGATGAGCGACGGCCCCCACGGCGTGCGCGCCGAAATCAACTGGAACGACTGGGGCTACTCCCACTGGACCAACGACTCCGTGACCGCCTTCCCGGCCCTCACGGCCCTGGCCGCCACCTGGAACCCCGAGATGGCCGCCATCTACGGCAAGAACGTGGGCGAAGAAGCCCGCTACCGCGAGAAAGACGTGCTGCTGGGCCCCGGCGTGAACATCTACCGCACGCCCCTGAACGGCCGCAACTTCGAGTACATGGGCGAAGACCCCTACCTGGCCTCGGTCATGGTGGTGCCCTATGTGCAGGAGCTGCAGAAAAACGGCGTGGCTGCCTGCGTCAAGCACTTTGCCCTGAACAACCAGGAGCAGTGGCGCGGCAACATCAATGTCGACGTCTCGGACCGCGCTCTCTATGAAATCTATCTGCCGGCGTTCAAGGCTGCCGTGCAGGACGGTGGCGCCTGGAGCATCATGGGCGCCTACAACAAGGTGTGGAACCAGCATTGCTGCCACAACAAGCGCCTGCTCGAAGACATCCTGCGCGGCGAGTGGGGCTTCGACGGCGTGGTGATCACCGACTGGGGCGGCGCCCACGACACCCGCGAGGCCGCCCTCAANGGCCTCGACATCGAGATGGGCTCGTTCACCAACGGNCTCACCAGCGAGAGCGAGTTCACCTACAACGACTATTTCCTGGCCCGTCCNTTCCTGGANCTCATCCGCAGCGGCGAGGTGCCCGAGAGCGTGGCCGACGACAAGGCCCGCCGCATCCTGCGCCTGATTTTCCGCACGGCCATGAACACCGACAAGCCTTTCGGCTCGCTCCACAGCCCCGAGCACTATGCCGCCGCCAAGGCCATAGGCGACGAGAGCATCGTGCTGCTGCGCAACGCCGGCATCCTGCCTCTCGACCCCGCCGCAGGCAAGAAAATCCTGGTGGTGGGCGACAACGCCGTGCGCAAGCTCTCCGACGGCGGCGGCTCCTCCGAGCTCAAGGTGAAGGACTACGTGTCGCCCCTGCAGGCCATCCGCGATGTGTTCGGCCCGGACAACGTGACCTTTGCACAGGGCTATGCCGCCGGCCGGCCCATGTACGCCCACGAGGAAGTGATTCCCCAGGCCGTGCAGGACTCCCTGCGCGCCGACGCCGTGGCCAAGGCTGCCGAGGCCGACGTGGTAATCTACGTGGGCGGCCTCAACAAGAACGCCTTCCAGGACTGCGAGAGCACCGACCGCCGCGGCTACGAGCTGCCCTTCGGCCAGGACGCCCTCATCGAGGCCCTCGCCGCCGCCAATCCCAACCTGGTGGTGGCCAACATCACCGGCAACGCCTACGCCATGCCCTGGGCCGATAAGGTTCCGGCCATCCTCCACGTGGGCTACCTGGGCACCATGGGCGGCGCATCCATGGCCGACGTGCTCTCCGGCGCCGTCAACCCCAGCGGCAAGCTGCCTTATTCCATCCCCGTGCGCCTGCAGGACAACGGCGCCCATGCCTTCGACACCACCAGCTATCCCGGCGTGGAGAGCGAGCAGGGCGACGTGCTCTTCGGCGCCTGCGCCCCGCAGCAGCGCTATGCCGAGGACATCCTCGTGGGCTACCGCTGGCACGACACCAAGAAGATTCCGGCCCGCTACGCCTTCGGCCATGGCCTGAGCTACACCACCTTTGCCTATGGCAAGCCCGTGCTTTCGGCTAAGGAACTGGGCCCCGACGGCAAGATTGAGCTCACCGTGGCCGTGACCAACACCGGCTCGCGCGAGGGCGCCGAAGTGGTGCAGCTCTACATAGGCGACGACAAGGCCAGCGTGCTGCGCCCCGCCAAGGAGCTCAAGGGCTTCGACAAGATCACCCTCGCCCCCGGCGAGACCCGCGAGGTCACCTTCACCATCACGCCCGCCATGCTCGCCTTCTTCGACGAGGGCGCCCATGCGTGGCGCACCGAGCCCGGCACGTTCACGGCCTACGTGGGCGGCTCGTCGGCCGCGGCCGACGCCCGCGCCCGCTTCAGCTACCGCGACTGAACCACCCGGAGACAAACCCCCATCACGAAACACAACTTATCAACACCAAATACCTTACAACACAATGGCAAAAGAGTATTTTCCCGAGATCGGTAAAATCAAGTACGAGGGTCCCTCGAGCTACAACCCCCTGGCCTACCGCTATTACGACGCAGAGCGCGTGGTTCTGGGCAAGAAGATGAAAGACTGGCTGCGCTTCGCCATGGCCTGGTGGCACACACTGTGTGCCGAGGGCGGCGACCAGTTCGGCGGCGGCACCAAGAAGTTCCCCTGGAACGAGGCCACGGACCCCGTGGAGCGCGCCAAGGCCAAGGCCGACGCCGGCTTCGAGATCATGGAGAAGCTGGGCATCGAGTTCTTCTGCTTCCACGACGTTGACCTGGTGGACGAAGGCTCGACCGTAGAGGAATACGAAGAGCGCATGAAGGCCATCGTGGCCTACCTGAAGGAGAAGATGGCCGCCACGGGCATCAAGAACCTGTGGGGCACGGCCAACGTGTTCAGCA
>WFLX010372202.1_pt1 | contig 21765 bp, 28 predicted proteins | sample 4967041 | NCBI WGS metagenome assembly WFLX01 (sample SAMN12857096, study PRJNA449069) | gut metagenome | isolation source: stool from male and female vole | host: Microtus ochrogaster | place: USA:Florida | collected 2017
CCCCTCGTGCGCAAAAGCAGTCCGCGTTAAGTACAACGTGGAGGAAGGCAAAAAACACAGAGTCTGCCCCAAGTGCGGCGCAGGACTTGACAAGGCTTACACCGGCAAGGCGACCGCAAAGGCGGCAAAGACCGAAGCTGCTCCCAAGCGCGTAAGAAAACGCGCCAAGAAGGAAGAGGGCGCGGAAGCTCCCGAAACCGGAGATAAGGCAGAATAAGGAGAGGGCATATGAAGAGCAACGAAAAAGTTTACAAATCGAGAGTAGTTGAAAATTACGAGAAAAACGTAGTCCCCGCCCTCACCAAAAAATTCGGATATAAAAATCCGATGCAGGTACCCAAGCTTGTAAAAATAGTTTTAAGTTCGGGTCTCGGCGACATAAAGGACAACGCAAAGTCCATTCAGATTGCGCAAAACGAAATGAAGCAGATTACCGGACAGATGCCCGTTCTCTGCAAGGCTAAAAAGTCTGTCGCAAACTTCAAAGTGCGCGAAGGTATGCCTATCGGATTGAAGGTAACCCTGCGCGGCCAGATGATGTGCGACTTCTACGACAAGTTCGTTTCCATCGCGCTTCCCAGAGTCCGCGACTTCCGCGGCGTTCCCGCAGACAGCTTCGACGGCAAGGGCAACTACTGCATGGGTATCAAAGAACAGCTTATCTTCCCCGAAATCCAGTACGATCAGGTNGAAAAGATNAGNGGTATGGANATATGCNTCGTAACNACNGCNAAANCNGANGAAGAAGCAAGAGAGCTTTTNAGGGCAATGGGTATGCCCTTCAAGAAGTAAGGAGAGAAATTATGGCAAAGAAAGCAATGATAAATAAGCAGCAAAAACCTGCCAAATACTCCACGAGAGCGTACACGAGATGTTCCATCTGCGGACGTCCCCACGCCGTTCTCCGCAAGTACGGAGTATGCCGTATCTGTTTCAGAAACCTTGCTTACAAGGGACAAATCCCCGGCGTCAAGAAATCAAGTTGGTAAGAGGTAGAAAGATATGACAGATCCTATAGCAGATATGCTCACCCGCATCAGAAATGCGATTATGGTAAATAAAGACACGGTTGAGGTTCCCTCATCCAACATGAAGAAAGCTATCGCGAAGATTATGCTTGACGAAGGCTACATCGCCGACTACAAGCTTGTCGAAGACGGCTACAACGGCGTAATTCAGATTACCCTCAAATACGCAGGCAAAGGCAAGTCGGTTATCAACGGACTTAAAAGGGTTTCAAAGCCCGGCCTCCGCTCGTATGCAGGCGTTGAAAATATGCCCAAAGTATTAAACGGTCTGGGCATCGCGGTGGTTTCCACTAACAAAGGAATTATGACAGACAAGCAGGCAAAAGCCGCAAACGTTGGCGGCGAAGTGCTTTGCTACATCTGGTAAGGAGGTAATTTAGATATGTCAAGAATAGGTAAATTACCCGTAACCCTTCCCGCAGGCGTTTCAGTCAGCTTCGAAAACGGACTTCTGACCGTGAAAGGCTCAAAGGGAACGCTCACCCAGAAGGTAGTTGGAAAAATCGATATAAAGGTTGAAGGCGCGGAAGCCCACGTCGTTAAGACGGGCGAAGGCGACGGCGCAGACGCAAAACACGGCCTGTACCGCGCGCTTTTGCAGAATATGGTAACGGGCGTAACCGAAGGTTATTCAAAGACCCTTACCGTACACGGCGTCGGCTGGAAGGTCGCAAAACAGGGCAACAAAGTCGTACTCAACGTAGGCTTTTCGCACCCCGTTGACTTCACCGAACCCGCAGGCATCAAAATCGACTGCCCCACCCCCAACGAAATCGTTGTTTCGGGTATCGATAAGACCCTCGTCGGTCAGGTTGCCGCGGATATACGCAAAATAAGAATTCCCGAACCCTACCACGGTTACGGCATCGCCTACAAGGACGAAGTAATCGAGCGTAAGGAAGGTAAGACGGGAGGCAAGGGCAAGAAGTAATTTCTCTTGAACGCAAGAGAAGGAATTACCGCAAAATTTGCGGTTAATTGCTCGGAGGTTTATTATGATTAATAAGATAGACAAAAACAAGGAAAGGCAGCGCCGCCACGCAAGAGTAAGAAAAAAGGTGACCGGCACTGCGGAAACTCCCCGTTTGAGCGTGTACAGAAGTCTTAACCACGTATACGCGCAGGTTATCGACGATACCAAAGGCGTAACTCTTTGCTCGGCTTCCACCCTTGAAAAGGACGTGAAGACCGCTATCGCAAAATTGAACAAAACCGATGCCGCAAAGGCTGTCGGCAAAAAGCTTGCCGAAAAAGCGCTTAAAAAGGGCATCAAGAACNTNGTATNCGANAGAGGNGGCTACNTCNATACGNGACGCGTTCAGGCATTAGCGGACGGCGCTAGAGAAGCCGGACTCAATTTCTAAAGGAGCTTAATATGGAAGAAAAGAATCAGAGACCTGCAAGAAGAGATCAAAGAAGAAGGCAGGAAGACGACGGACTTATCAAAAAGCTCATACAGGTTAACCGCGTAACCAAGACCGTTAAAGGCGGTAGAAATATGCGCTTTGCGGCACTGGTCGTAGTCGGCGACGGCAACGGCTCGGTAGGTTACGGAATGGGCAAATCCAAGGAAGTTCCCGAAGCAATCGAAAAGGCTACCGCGCAGGCTAAAAAGAGTATGCGCAAGGTAAATTTACAGGGTACTTCAATTCCCCACACCGTTCAGGGCGTGTTCGGCAGAGGCTTCGTACTTATGATGCCCGCTGCAGAAGGTACCGGCGTTATCGCCGGCGGTCCCGTCCGCGCGGTTATGGAAGCTGCGGGAGTTAAGGACGTAAGAACCAAATCCCACGGCACTTCAAACCCCATCAACTGCGTAAAGGCTGCAATCTGCGGCTTGTTCGATTTGATGTCCCCCGAGGACGTTGCAAAGGCGCGCGGTAAGAGCGTTGAAGAATTGGTATAANGGAGGGCTGAAAAATGATAAAGGTAACGTTAGTTAAAAGTCCTTCCAACGAAACNAAAACGGTAAAGGATACCGTTGCGGCGTTGGGACTCAAAAAAATAGGAAGCACCAAAACCTTTGAAGAAAATCCCGCCGTTTTAGGTCAGATTAAAAAGGTNGGCTACCTTTTAAAAGTAGAACAGGGAGTGTAATATGAGAATAGATACTTTATCGCCCGCAGAGGGCGCAACCTCGCCCGTAAAAAGGCTTGGCAGGGGCATCGGCTCCGGTCACGGCAAGACTTCGGGCAAGGGACATAAAGGTCAGTGGGCAAGATCGGGCGGCGGCGTCCGTCCCGGCTTTGAAGGCGGTCAGATGCCCCTTTCAAGACGCGTTCCCAAGCGCGGTTTCCACAACAAGTGGGCAACGAGCTACACGATAGTAAANTTAAGCCAGCTTGAAAAACTTCCCGCAGGCACGGTAGTTGACTTTGAATACGTTTCGAAGAACAACCTTGCAAAGCAGGTTAAAAACTCGGCGGGACTTAAAGTGCTGGGCAAGGGCGAAGTTAAGGTTGCCCTTACCGTAAAGGCTTCTAAATTCTCCGAAACGGCGAAAGCGGCTATTGAAAAAGCCGGCGGTACTTGCGAAGTAATCGGCTAATCTGCGCCGCAGCGCGGCAAAGTAAAACAACTCCGGCGCGGCAACGCGCGAATGAGAGGAATTAAGAATGTTTGAAACAATAAAAAATTGTTTTAAAGTCAAGGAAATAAGAAAAAAGATTTGGTGGACCCTGCTTTTACTCCTTATTTTCAGACTGGGGTGCTATATCCCCGTACCTGGAATAACCGTTGAAACTTTCAGCAAGGCGATAGAGGGCAACAGCTTCCTCGGCATTATGTCGAGCATCACGGGCGGTTCGCTTGCAAACGCGACGCTGTTTGCGCTGGGTATAAGCCCGTATATCAACGCGTCGATTATTATTCAGCTTCTGACCGTCGGTATTCCCGCGCTTGAAAGACTTTCCAAGCAGGGTGAAGAGGGCAGAAAAAAGATTGCGCAGATTACGCGTTTCGTAACCATCGCTCTTGCTATTGCGCAGGCGATAGGAATTATCGTAAACTTTGCTATCAACGGCGAAGGCGGCAACGCTATCAAGCTTCCGCTCTTCGGCGGCGGCGCAGTCGGCGCGGTAAGCGATCAGGCTGCAACATGGATGGCGTGCATATTCTTCACCGTAGTCTACACCGCGGGCGCTATGCTCGTTATGTGGATAGGCGAAAGAATTACCGAGTACGGCGTTTCAAACGGTATATCCCTTATAATCTTCATAGGTATTCTGTCGACGGCGGGACTTATCATAGTTAATAAGTTCATAACCGCTTTCAAGGGCGAGTACTCGGTTTTATGGGAGATTTTAGGCTTCGTAATACTCACCGTTCTTGAATTCGTTGCGATAGTCGCGGTAGACTTGTCCGAAAGGCGAATTCCCGTGCAGTACGCAAAGCAGGTTAAGGGCAGAAGNATGTACGGCGGTCAGTCGTCGGTCATTCNNATCAGAATTGCGNGTTCGGGNGNTATGCCTCTGATCTTCGCGTTCGCGCTCATTTCCTTCCCCCAGATGATAATAAGCCTTATATGGCCGGGTTCGAAAGCGGAAACGGGAATAACCAACTGGTTCTCCGGTTCGTCGCCCTACTGGTACGGTCAGCTTATTTACATGGTTGTTCTGTGTTTGCTGATATTTGCGTTCGCGTTCTTCTACGCGTCGATGCAGTTCAACCCCGAGGACGTTTCCAAGACTATTCAGCAGAACGGCGGCTTTATTCAGGGCATAAGACCGGGCAAGCCGACGGCATTATATTTAAAGAAGATTTCCAACAGAATTACCCTGTTCGGCGCTATTTATCTGTCGCTCGTGGCGTTTATACCTTCCATTCTCTCAATGGTGGTAACGAGTTTGAGCCTCGGCACGGATACGCAGCTTTTGTCGGTATTCTCTACCACGGGTATTCTGATTGTAGTTTCGGTTGCGCTTGAACTTGACAAACAGTTAGAGTCGCAGCTGATGATGAAGAATTATAAAGGTTTCTTAAAATAAAAACGCAGAGATGCGAGCAATACGAGGCAAGCGAGCATTTTCGACGGGGAGTTTACTTTTCGTAAATGACCCGAGAAAAGCGCAACTTAACGAAGTATTGCGAAGTAGATATGCGTTTTTAAGGGGAAAGGTATGAATATTGTTCTGTTAGGAGCGCCGGGCGCGGGCAAAGGCACGCAGGCGGCGCGTATACAGGAAAAGTATCACCTGACACATATCTCCACGGGCGATATGTTCCGCGCCAACATAAAGGAAGGCACGGAGATAGGCAAACTTGCCAAGACGTATATTGACGCCGGCAAGCTTGTCCCCGACGGAGTAACATGCGAAATCGTTAAGCAGAGCCTCGCAAAGCAGGATGGCGGATACCTTTTGGACGGTTTCCCCCGCACGCTGTTTCAGGCGGAAGAGCTTGACAAGTTTGCAAAGATAGACTTGTGTCTCAACCTTGAAGTAGATACTTCGCTTTTGCTGGACAGAATATGCGGAAGGCGTATGTGCGCTTGCGGAGCAAGCTATCACGTCTCCACGCTGGGCGGCAAAACCACTTGCGAAAAGTGCGGTAAACCTCTTTACCAAAGAGAGGACGACAATCCCGAAACGGTCAAGGCAAGGCTCGCCACTTACGAAAATCAGACCGCGCCGCTCAAAGGCTATTACCTTTCCGCCGGCAAACTCGTAACCGTGGATTGCGGTACGAAGCTGCCCGGCGAAGTGTTCGAAAGCGTCTGCGCGGTACTGGATAAATTTATTAAATGATAACTGTTAAAAACGAAAACGAAATAGAACTGATGCGCGAAAGTTGCAGAATCGTAAAGGAAACTCTCGATTTCGTAGGCAAGAATATCCGCGCCGGAATGACGACCAAAGAGGTCGACGAACTGGTTTACAGATATATAACTTCCTGCGGCGCGTATCCCTCCTGTTTAGGGTACGAGGGCTATCCGGCGAGCGCGTGCGTATCGGTAAACGAAGTGGTCGTTCACGGAATCCCTTCTGACAGGGTGATAATGGACGGCGACATCGTAAGCGTGGACATCACCGCGCAGAAAAACGGCTTTCACGGCGACGCGTGCCGCACCTTTTTAATCGGCAACGTTTCCGAGGAAAAGCGCAGACTCGTCAAAGTGACAGAAGAGTGTTTCTTCAAGGCGATTGAAGGCTTGCAGGAAGGCACACCTCTCTACGATATCGGCTACGCCGTTCAGACCCACGCGGAAGCAAACGGCTACGGAGTAGTCCGCGCGCTGGTAGGTCACGGAATAGGTCGCGAAATGCACGAGGACCCTTCCGTTCCCAACTACGGCAAAAGGGGTACGGGTATGCGGCTTAAAGCGGGCATGACCATATGTATCGAACCGATGATAAATATGGGAACCTACAAGGTAAACCTTGACAGGGGCGACGGCTGGACGGTAAGCACTGCGGACGGCAAGCCCGCAGCCCACTACGAAAATACCGTGCTTATAACAAAGGACGGCGTGGAGATTTTAACTCTCTGACCAAAAATCTTATTAAATAAATTGCGTCGGAAAACGCAAGGTTGGATTGATTTCAACCGTTAAGCGTTTTCACGACCGCAGCAACTCGCTGCAATTTCAGCTTGCTGAAATTGAGCGAAAGGAAGTCTATGAAAGTAAAGGAACCTGTTATCGGCGGCATTTGCCAAAGCATACGGGGCAGAGACAAAGACAGATATTATCTGATAAGACTGGTAAACGGCGACGGTACCGTCGGCGTGGTGGACGGCAATTTCAAAAAGCTTGCCTCCCCCAAAAAAAAGAATCTCAAACACCTGCGGCTTCTGCCCGAAAAGGCTGAAAGCATCGCCGCAAAATTCGAAAGCGGCGCCAAGGTTTACGATACCGAAGTTTATTCGGCGTTGAAAATCTACAACAACCCCCCGCAGGAACAAGAAACGGAGAGTGACAATGTCTAAAAACGACAATATCGAAGCCGAAGGCAAGGTAATAGAGTGCCTGCCCAATGCAAACTTTAAAGTTAAACTGTCCAACGGCCACGTAATCACGGCTTATATTTCGGGCAAACTTCGTATGAACTATATCAGAATTATCGAAGGCGACAACGTAAAGCTTGAAATGAGTCCGTACGACTTAACCAAAGGTAGAATTACCTGGAGAAGTAAAAACTAAAAGCGTTCAATAAAAAAGTAAAAATTTAAAATATTTACGCCGAAAAACGGCAAGGTTGGATTCATTTCAACCGTTAAGCCGTTTTACGACCAAAACAATTCACGGCAAAGATTTTGCGAAGCAAAAGATTTGNGTGAGAGGAGAATTTTATGAAAGTAAGACCNTCAGTANAGNCTATGTGCGACAAGNGCAAAGTCATTAAAAGAAAAGGCAANGTAATGATTATTTGTTCAAAGAACAAAAGTCATAAACAGCGTCAGGGCTAAAAAAGCGCATACCTGCTTCGGCTTGCCTTGCATTGTGAAAACTTTTTTGTCGCTTTTACAAAAAAGTTTTCTACAAAGAGTCGGGCGAAGCCCTCGCGTGCATCTATGCACTTTTTGCGCGGTATAAACATGCCGCAAAAGTTAAAAGCAATCGCGGTCAGGTTTGCGCCCTGCATTCCAATCTTTTAAGGGCGGCAGACTTTTCACGCTTTACATACAAATAAAAAAACACCAAAATTTTAACGGAGGAAATAAATCGTATGGCACGTATTGCCGGTGTAGATTTACCCAGAGAAAAGAGGATAGAGATAGGACTCACCTACATCTACGGTATCGGTTTGAAGACTTCCCAGAAAATTCTCGCGGAGACGGGCGTTGACCCCGACACGAGAGTTAAGGATTTAGACGAGCAGACCGTATCTAAATTAAGAGAATATATCGACCACAATTTGAGGGTTGAGGGCGAACTCCGCAGCGAGGTTTCGCTTAACATTAAAAGACTTATGGAAATAGGATGCTATCGCGGCATCCGTCACAGAAAGGGCTTACCCGTTCGTGGTCAGTCCACCAAGACCAACGCGAGAACCCGTAAGGGTCCCCGCCGCACGGTCGCGAAAAAGAAGGGAGCGAAGTAAGGAGGTAATTTATGGCATCAACTAATAAAAAGCAGACCGTTTCAAGAAAACGCAGAGAGCTTAAAAAGGTTGATAAGGGACAGGTTCATATCCAGTCCACTTTCAACAANACACTCGTCACGGTTACCGACCTTAACGGCAACGTAATCTCCTGGTCGTCGGCGGGCAGCCTTAACTTCAAAGGCTCGCGTAAAGGTACTCCGTTTGCAGCGCAGATGGCAACCGAAACCGCTGTAAAGGCAGCCAAGGAACACGGCTTGCGCTCGGTAGAAGTTTACGTCAAAGGTCCCGGCGCNGGCAGAGAATCGGCNATAAGAGCAATCGGCGCGTGCGAACTCGAAATCACTTTGATTTCAGACGTTTCGCCCGTNCCNCACAACGGATGCAGGCCGCCCAAGCGCCGCAGAGTATAATCGGAGGTAAAATAGAGTAATGGCAACTTACAGAGAAGCAAAATGCCGTCTTTGCAGAAGAGAAGGCGCAAAGTTGTTTTTAAAGGGCGACAAGTGCTACAACGGCAAATGCCCGTTTGAAAAAAGACCCGTAGCGCCCGGCGCGCACGGTTTAGCTGCGGCAAGGAAAAAGGTTTCCGAATACGGCAAGCAGCTGCGTGAAAAACAGAAGGTTAAGCGTATTTACGGCGTACAGGAAGGTCAGTTCCACGCGTACTACGAAAAAGCCGACAGAATGAAGGGTATCACCGGTGAAAACATGCTGTCCCTTTTAGAGCGCAGACTTGACAACGTAATTTACCGTATGGGCATCGGCGCAAGCCGCGCGCAGGCAAGACAGCTTGTAAACCACGGTCATTTCCTCGTAAACGGCAGAAAGGTAAATATCCCCTCTTACGTAATTAAGGCGGGCGACGTTATCACCGTCAAGGAAAACAAAACTTCAAACAAATATTTTGAAGCGATTAAGGCCATGAAAGTGGGCGTTATGCCCAAGTGGCTTGAATTCAACCCCGAAAAGTTGGAAGGCAAAATTTTGGCGCTTCCGACGAGAGAGGATATCGACAGCCAGATTTCCGAACATATGATTGTCGAATTGTACTCCAAGTAATATAAAAAAATAGGAGGAAACAACATGATCGAAATGGATATGCCCAAAATCGAAGTCGAGGAAAGCGAGGACCAGTCTTTCGCAAAGGTCGTAGTTGAACCGCTTGAAAAGGGCTTCGGTCTTACAATAGGCAACTGCCTTCGCAGAATTCTGCTTTCCGCTCTCCCCGGAGCTGCGGCGCAGGGTATAAGATTTCTTGACGGCAGCGTAAAACACGAATTTTCTGCTGTCGCGGGCGTTAAAGAGGACGTTACCGAAATTATCCTCAACTTAAAGACGCTTGCAATCAAGACGAAAATTACGGATAAAGATTACGTAAAGGTTTTACACCTTTATAAGGAAGGTCCCTGCGACGTAAAAGCGAGCGATATTGCGGAGGACGCCGAAATTGAAATTATCAACGGCGACCAGCACATCTGCACCGTGGACGCAGGCGGCAAAATAGATATGGAGATAACCATAGGCAGAGGCAGAGGTTATAAAGGCGCGGATCATACCAGAACCGAACTTATCGACTACATCCCCATCGACTCCATCTATACGCCCGTTAAAAAGGTAAACTATTCGGTTGAAAACACCCGTGTCGGACAGAACACCGACTACGACAAACTTACTCTCGAAGTGTGGACCAACGGCGCTTTCAGCGCAAAAGAGATAGTTTCCCTTGCGGCAAAAATTATGCAGGACCACATTTCGCTGTTCGTTAACCTTTCCGAGTCAATCAAGGAAATGGATATACTCGTAAAGAACGAGGATGACAAACAGCAGAAAATTTTAGCAATGGCGATTGAGGAAATGGATTTGTCCGTCCGTTCCTACAACTGCTTGAAACGCGCAAACATTCACACCGTAGAGGACTTGACCAGAAAGACGGAAGACGAAATGTTAAAGGTAAGAAACCTTGGCAGAAAGTCTTTGGACGAGGTTATCATCAAACTTCATTCCTACGGTTTAACACTTTCGAACAAGGAGGACTAAAAAATGCCCGCTAAATTAGGAAAAACGGCAGAGCAAAGACAGGCTATGCTTCGCAACCAGGCATCTGAACTTTTGTGGTACGGCAAAATTACCACCACCGAAGCAAGAGCGAAGGCGCTTCAGCCCTACGTTGAAAAAATTATAACCAAGGCTATGAAGGTATACGATTTAAACGAAGAAGTCAAAGTCGTTACTACCGATAAAAAAGGCAAGGAAAAGACCACCACTTCCGTAAAGGACAGCCCTAAAAAGCTTGCGGTACGCCGCAACCTCATGGGCAAGCTCCGCGACTTGCAGGAAGTTAAGGGTTTCAGCGAAAAGAAGTCGGATTTCAAAAAGAGGACGGCGGACATTCAGCACCCCTTAATGGAAAAACTCTTCAACGAAATCGCGCCCAAGTACGCGCAGCGTAAGGAAGAGCTGGGTCAGGGCGGCGGCTATACCAGAATTTATCTTCTGGGTCAGCGTCGCGGCGACGGCGCCGAAGAAGCGATTATCGAATTAGTATAGTTTTAAATTAAATTGTCCCGCGGCGTAGCCGCGGGACAATTTTAAAAAAAGAAAATTAACAATTTTATCAGTTTTTGCTAAATATATATAAATTGATATTTAAAAAAAGGTAAAGAGAGGTGGAAGATAAAATGAAAAAGTTTTTTTGTATATTAGTTGTCGCATTTTTATCGTTCACTTTTACCGCTTGTACGGCTTCTTCATTATCGCAAAATGAGTTGGAAAAATTAAATCAGCGAATTAGCGAATTGGAAGAGGAAAATAAAAAATTGAAAGATAAAATTGCAAAATATGAAGAACAGCAATCTTTTGGAGAATTTTATTCTTTGCAACAGGCTTACGATTCGGGTCTGTTAACACAGGACGATTTAAAGAGTATTGCTTATTATTATAACGGCGGAATTGAAGGCAATGAGGAAACTATGGGCGTGGATTTTCAGCCGCAATCTATGACGCCTGAAATTTTGGATAAAATAACAGAGTTTTCAATAAAACAAACTTACTGCAATTATCTTCATGAAGAAAGAGCAGAGCCTTCGGGGGTTACGCTAGTAAATTATTGCGGCGTGTATAACGGTTGCTATGCAGTTGTTTTGGATAGTATATATATAGCTTATCCTTTAAATATTGTAAACAAATGGGAAACGGTAGGNGGAGTCAATTTCCATTACTGTGACCACTTNGGTATTGATANTTGGAAAGCTACACAAGGNNAGGACATNGATGAAACATTGGCAACGCAAATTAAAATTGATTACGCAAAATATGGTAAATACGACAGTAATGATTTGAGATTAAGCGTTTACGGTGAATATAAGGGAACTTGCGTTATGTTTATTGATGGTCCATGGTATTATCAAGATGTTATAACAACTGAAACGGTTGGCGGAGTTGAATTTGTTTACAGTAGCAGCCGAAAGTTAAAAGCGTATAAAGACGGCAATTTTTATTCGTTGGGCGAAGCGTATGAAAATCAGCTTCTGACCCGTGTCGATTTGTTGGATGTACATGCAAAATATGAAAGCAAACAATTTAAAATTTATTAAGAGAGGTAAATTTGTGAAGGCAATAAGAAGAAATTACTTATATCTAGTTTTCGGTATTTTATTTTTTGTTTGTACTCTAGTTTTAGTTTGTTTGAATTTAGAATTTATTTCGGCTAACGCTAATGGAATAGAGCAAGAAGGAGTTAATGAAGAAAAGGTTTATTGTGCGGCTACATTAGGAGATGACTTTAAAGATAATCAAACAAGCAATGCTTGACGCGTATCTTAATCGAGTTAGCGTAACACGGCTAATCGCAAATCAAACATAAATTAAACAGCGGCTAAAATAGCCGCTGTTTTTATGCGTTTTATAAAAAGTTAGGATAATGCAACCAAATTGCAAAACAGTTGCAAAACGCAACGATTTTAATATTTTTGTTATAATTGTTGACATATATGTCAAATATGCTATAATATAAATATAGAAAAATCTTTTTTTAAAGGAGTATTCAAAATGGCAGGTAAAGGCAAAGGTTATCTTGGAATTAACAACTGGTTTGTAACAATCATTTTTGCTATCATTCCTTTCACCAGCTGGCTGTTGGGCGCAATCACTCGTATTATGAGAGGTCACGTTATTGCCGGCATTCTTCAGTTGATTCCCCCCATCACCCTTTTCTTCTGGATTACCGATATCATCGGCGCATTCACCAAGAAAGATTTGTTGCTTTGGGCTTAATTGTCAATTAAATAAAAAACGCGACGGAAATTCCGCCGCGTTTTTTTATGCGTTGATTTTATTATATGTTTTGCCGTCGAGCGTTTTGAAATAGAATACTTTATTTTCATAAAGTATATATCCGCGTTCGCTGTTCTCTTTCGGGAGCGATACCGACCCGGGGTTAAGATGCAGATAACCGCAATTTTCAATAAGCGGAACGTGGGTATGTCCGGTCAGGTATATATCGCCCTTTAAAAGGGGCGGTACCTGCCTGTGTCCGTGCGAAAGGTACATTGTCAGCCCGTCCGCATACACCGCCGCGTAGTCGCTTACAACGGGGAAGGGCAGCACCATCTGGTCCACCTCGCTGTCGCAGTTGCCGCGTACGCAGATAATTTTCTCTTTAATTCCGCCCAGCATTTCGGCGACCTTTTGGGGCGCGTAGCCGTCGGGCAGCGGATTTCTTGGTCCGTGGTAAAGTATATCTCCCAAAAGCAGCAGCTTTTCCGCCTTTTCGCGTTCAAAGGCTTCTAAAAGATTTTTGCAGTACTCCGCCGAGCCGTGTATATCCGAAGCTATCAAAAATTTACTCATACGCATATTATATCCGCGTTATATATATTTGTCAACTTACATCAACGGTGCGGCTAATTTGAGGAAAAACCTGTAAGCCCTGCGCAGTTTGGAGGGGGTATCGCATAGCGGCGCGGACAGACGCAGGCACTCCCAGAAATCGCGTTCGGCGTCTTCAGCAGCTCTGCCCGAAAGGGCAACGCCGCACTCGTAGTTCAGCCGCATAGAGCGGTAGTCGAAGTTGTACGACCCGATATAAAGAAGGTCGTCGCACACCATACTTTTGGAGTGCATAAAGCCCGGGGTGTACTCGTAAAATTTAATTCCGCGTTTTTCAAGCTCCGCCGCCGAGGCTTTGGAAAGCTCGAACGCGTACTTTTTATCGGGGATATGCGGAATTATAATTCTGACGTCAACGCCGCGCGCCGCGGCAAAGGCGAGCGCGGAAAACAGCTTTTCGCCCGCGCAGAAGTAGGGGGTGGTGATATGAACGCGCTCCTTCGCGTTGGCGATAGCGTAAGCGTACAAATCCTCGCAAAAGCCGGCGTTATTGGGCGGACGGTCGCCGTATACCAGACAACGGCTGTCGCCGCCCTCGGGGCATACGGCGGTATGCTTTTTACGCAGAACTGACAAAAACATGCCCTCGAAAATTGCGGCGGCGCTGCCGTAAACCGCAACGCCTGTATCCTTCCAGTATCCGTGCGGACTTTTCACGTTCGCGTATTCGTCGGCTATATTTATGCCGCCCGTGAACGCGACTCTGCCGTCGATTGAGGCAATTTTTCTGTGGTCGCGGAAGTTCAGCCTGGAATAGGGCAGGGGCGCGAGCTTATGGAAAATTTTCACCTCGGCAACGCTTTTCAGCTTTTTAAGTTCCTTTCTGCCGCACCTGAAAGCCGAGCCTATTCCGTCCATAATTATAAAAATTTCCGCGCCGTTTTTGCGCGCCCTTTGTAAAGCCGAAAACAGTTCGGAAAAAATTCTGCCGCGGCTTACGATATAGTATTCAAGGCACACCCTCTTTTGCGCGCTGCGTATTTCGCGGAAAAGCGCGGCAAAGTAGTCCGTTCCGTTTTTAAAATATACCGCATTATCATATTCCGCGCCGCAACCGGCGCCGCAGTTCAGCGCCGCGCGTTCCGACTCAGTCTGCGGATTAGCGTTTTCGATTTTGAAATGTCCGCTCTGCCGTTTTCCGCACGCGGTAAAAAAGTAAATTACCGCGCCGGCTACCGGCAGGGCGGTTACGAACAGCGCAAGCGCGCGGTTGATTTCGGGCGAGCCGCGCCGCGCGGCAATCAGCGCGATTGCTACGAGGTTTAAAAGCCATACGCCAACGAACGCCGCCGCGACGGGCAGAACGGAGGGCAGGTACAGGCATAAAAAAACGATTGCGGCCGTTTCAGCCGCAATCATTAAAAGGTATAAAAAATTCAACGAAAAGAAAAATGAAGTCTTGCGCATAACGGAATTATTCGGTTATACGGATCAGAGAATCATTTTCAGTACGGTCATCTTGCCGCTGTTCGAGGACGACAGATTCCCGCAACGCTCCTTGTAAATTGCAACGGGGTCGTACTCGGAAATTACTTCCTTTTCAAAGTAGTCCAGATTTACCGCGCCGTGCAGAAGCATATTTATGACCGCGTCGGAATAGCCGTACGCGTCGGATACGCTGAAATAAGTCAGATCCTTGTCCAGAATATCGCGCGCCTTCAAAGTGGTGTTCTGCGAGGGGATACCGGTTAAAACTACCGTCTTTTTCTTTCCCACAAGACGGGGAGGGAGTGAGACGGGCAGTTTAGAACCCGACGAATAAATCGCCGCCGCGCACATTTCGCCGCTGGTCGCGTCCATTACGTTTGAAACGAGGTCGTCGTCGGCGGGGAATGAATAGTAAATTCCGCACTTTTTGGCTTTTTCCAGATTTGCGGGGTTATTGTCGATTAAAATAGGTATTACCTTGTGATACTGCAAAACCTGCGCTATGATATTTCCGGTAAAATCCGAACCTACTACGGCAACTCTCTGACCCGCGGACAAATTAAGTTTATCGTAAATATTTTCGGCAATAGCCGCCTTTTCTATGCACAGGGCGTGCAGATTGTCGACCGCGTCGGGAAGGACCGCAACGTCGTTGTAACCGCATACGACGAAATCGCGCAGAAACCCGTCGAAATCTTTTCCGGCAATTTGAATTTCTTCACAGTTTTCGCTCTTGCCGCTTTTGCAGGCAATACATTTTCCGCAATTTCTTGCGGGCTTAAGGTAAACTCTCGCTCCCTTTTCCAAACCGTAGCAGTCCTCGCCCACTTCGGTAATCATGCCTACGGCGTTCCTTCCGATAGTTTTGGGGTAATCCGCAACGACGTCGCCGCTGAACAGCTCCGTATCGTAGTTGGAAATAAGGAGGTGCGTTACTTTAACCTTGACCTGTCCGGCTGCAACCGGAGGCGAAACGGTGTCTTCTTTAACAAGGTTTTCAACGCCTTTCAATATCCAGTTTTCCATACGTCTATTATACGCTTTTATCCGTAAATAGGCAACTAAAAACACACAGAAATATATTTTGCGGAAAACCCGACCGGCGGGCATTATTTTTGGTTTACGGTTGAAAATTAATTGACTAAACCGTATTATTATTGTATAATAACCAAGCATCAGAAGAAATTTAGCGAGGTGAAAAGATATGAAGCCCGAAATACATCCCGACTATCACGAAGTGACGGTTGTATGCGCTTGCGGAGCGACGTTCAAAACCGGTACTACCAAAAACGTGGAAACCTTAAAGGTGGACATCTGCGACAAGTGCCACCCCTTCTTTACCGGTAAGCAGAAGCTTGTTGATACAGGCGGCCGTGTAGACAAGTTTAAGAAAAGATACAATATCTGAAAATGTGGCTCCAACTTCACTTGGAGCCATATTTCGTATATATTCACGAAATTTTGTTTCTATTCTGCGAAACAAAATTTCCGTGATTTCAGGGCGTTGCCCTCTTTGCGCAAATCATTAAGGGCAAACACAAATATAATTTGCGCAAATTCACCTACCGAGGCGAAAGTTTTCGCAAATCGGGTGCGCTAACCCAAAAGCGCGGTTTTGGGTTGCGCCGTAATTTATTTTAATAAGAAAGTTCACAAATTTTTGTTTCTATTCTGCGAAACAAAATTTCCGCGTTGCTTGGCGCGTATAATAAAGAGTTATCATGGCAAAGTTGAAAGAAAACACCAAAAAAACTAAAAATAAAAAGAGCTGTACCTACATCGGCGGTCAGGCCGTTCTGGAAGGCGTTATGATGATGGGCAAAACCTGTATGGCGACCGCGGTGCGCGACCCCGACGGCGAAATTCAGGTTGAAGCGAAGCGCCTCGAAACTGGCAAAAACGTTAAACGCGTCGGCAAAATTCCCTTCGTCCGCGGTATAGTCAATCTCGTGATGTCGCTCGTACGCGGCATGAGAACTCTTATGCGTTCCGCAAAAGTTTACGGCGAGGACGATGAAGAGGCGGGCAGACTGCAAAAGTGGATGGCGGAAAAGTTCAAGATGAACCTGATGGACGTTGTGTCGCTGATTGCGGCGATACTGGGCGTCATTCTTGCCGTGGGAATTTTCGTTGTTCTTCCGCGCGTTCTTGTGGATTTAATTCCCGTAATCGACAAAACGCACTGGGCGTACTACGTACTTTTGGGCGTTTTCAAACTGGTGATTTTTATCGCTTATCTCGCGGTTATTCTGCTGTTAAAGGATATACGCAGGCTTTATAAGTACCACGGCGCGGAACACAAGACAATAAACGCTTACGAACACGGCGCCACTCTTACGCCTGAAAACGTTATGAAGTATTCGCGCCTGCACGACAGATGCGGCACGTCCTTTCTGTTTATCGTACTGTTTATAAACATAGTAATAATTTCGGTGGTAACCTGGGCGTTCGGAACTTACGTCTGCCCCGATATAACAAACAGATTTGCGCAGTTTTTCATCAACCTCGGTTTGGAGATTGTGCTTCTGCCATTAATCGCGGGCGTTTCTTACGAAGTTTTAAAATTCTTCGCGAAGTTCGAAAATAAGTTCGTCAGCATTTTCAAAGCTCCCGGAAAATTAATTCAGAAAGTTCTGACCACGCGCGAACCCGACAAGGAAATGCTGGAAGTGGCGATTGCCGCCTTTAACAAGGTGCTTGAAATGGACGCGGACCCTGCCGTTCCCGAAACAGAATTCGTGACCGGCGGCATACTCGTCAAAATGCTTGAAGACACCAAAAAGAAGTTTGCCGAAAACAATATCGACGAAAGCGACGCCGAATGGATATACTCGCTCGTACTGGAAGTAAAGCGCAGCGAGCTTACCGACGAAAAGTCGGTAACCCTTTCGGAGAGCAAGGCGATAAACGACATAGTTAAAAAGCGTCTCGCCGGCAGACCGCTGTGGTATATAATAGGCGACACCGACTTTTACGGCTGTAAGATAAAGGTGGACGAACGCGCCTTAATTCCAAGACCCGAAACCGAGCTTTTAGCGGAAGCGGTGGTAAAGACTGTAGAGGACGGCGACAAGGTGCTGGATATGTGTACCGGTTCGGGCTGTATAGCGGTTGCGGTTGCAAAGCACTGCGCGAGCAGGGGCGTAAGCGTTACGGCGGCGGATCTTTCGGACGCGGCGATAATGCTCGCCAAAGAGAACGCGAGAGAAAACGGCGTAGACGTCAACTTTGTACAGAGCGACCTGTTTGCTTCGGTGCGCGGCAGATTTAATATAATAGTTTGCAATCCTCCCTATATCAAGAGCGGAGATATACCCTTCCTGCAAAAGGAAGTGCGCGAGTACGAGCCACGTATCGCGCTCGACGGCGGTACGGACGGACTGGACTTTTACAGACGGCTTGCGCGCGTGGTGCGCAGCTATCTTGCAAAGGACGGCATGCTTATTCTCGAATGCGGCGAGGGTCAGACCGAAGAAATTCTTAAAATTTTCGGCAAGCGCGACTACGCCATGGTTATGAAAGATTTGAGCGGCGTCGACCGTTTCCTTAAAATAGCATTTTGACGGTAAAGCTGTATGCAAGACAAAATGATTGAAAAACTTGAAGAAATTTACAAGCGTTACTGCGGGTTGTCGGAAAAATTGAGCGACCCCGCAGTAATTTCCGATACGGCGGAATGGACTAAAACCGCAAAGGACGCCTCCGAACTTTCCGAAACGGCGCAAAAGTACGAGGAGTACGTAAAAACGGTAAAGCAGCTCGACGACGCGCGCGAAGCGATAAAAAGCGAGACCGACGGCGAAATGAAGGCGCTGTTACAGGAAGAGATTGACGACTGCGGCAGGCGCAGAGAGGAAATTCTGGGCGAGCTGAAAATTCTGCTTTTGCCCAAGGACAAAAACGACGACAGGAACTGCATAGTCGAAATACGAGGCGGCGCGGGCGGCGAGGAAGCGGCGCTGTTCGCTTACGAGCTGTACAGAATGTATCTTAACTACTGCGAACACCACCGCCTTAAAGTCGAGCTTGTGGACATAAGCGAAACCGAGCTGGGCGGCATTAAGGAAGTGGTTTTCAACGTTTTCGGCAGGGACGCTTATAAACAGCTTAAATTCGAAAGCGGCGTACACCGCGTGCAGCGCGTACCCGAAACGGAGTCGCAGGGCAGAGTTCACACCTCGACCGCGACGGTGGCGGTTCTGCCCGAAGCGGAGGACGTGGAAGTAGAGATTAAGGAAGAGGATATCCGTCTGGACGTTTACCGCTCGTCGGGAGCGGGCGGACAGAAGGTCAACAAGACCGAAACGGCGATAAGAATTACGCACTTCCCCACGGGCATAGTAGTAACCTGCCAGGACGAAAGAAGTCAGCTTAAAAACAAGGACAAGGCGTTCAAGGTTTTGCGCTCGCGGCTTTACGATTATTACCAGTCGCAGAACCGTTCCGCTTACGACGAACACAGAAAATCGTTGGTCGGACGCGGCGACAGAAGCGAACGCATACGCACCTATAACTTTCCGCAGGGCAGGGTTACAGACCACCGCATAGGCTTGTCGCTTTACTCGCTGGATACCTTTATAATGGGAGACATTGAGGGCATGATTGAAGCGCTTGCCGTTGCCGAGCGCGAGCGTCNTNTGGCTAANCCTTCGGATTAANCGCGTATCTTNAATGCGCAACCGGANACATNCTTATCACAAATNAANCTTGAATAAGCCTTACGCTTTGCGGCGTATCTTAATTGCGTTGGTACTTAATTTACTTTATATCTAATCAAACATTAATAAAAGCCCCGCGGCTATCGCCGCGGGGCTTCGTTGTTTAAGTTTATTCGGTTTGGTTGCCGTCGTTTTCGTCGGGCGTTTTGTCGGGAGCGTCCGTTTCAGAATGTTCGCCGGCCGCGCCGTACTCTTCAAAGGGTTCGGCAGGCGGCTGCTTTTGTTCGGTTGAAGTATCGTTTGTAGAGACGTCGGGTTCGGGCGGCGAAGCTGTCTGTCCCCGTTCCGCAAGCAAGCTATGGTAAAATTCCGCTTGCGCCGTCTGTATATAGGGCGTTACCCAGTAAGTAAGTATTCCAAGCGTTAAAATGCAAAGTATTATCCAGCCGATAAAGCTGAACATAAGGCAGAAGTAGTTCCACTTATGACCTTCCATCATTGCCATAGACTGTTTTCTCGCTTCGTTTGCGCCTATATTCGGATTGTCGGTAAGTATGAAATAGCTCATACTGTACGAAATTGCTTTTATAATGCCGGGTACTATAAGAAGAAGGGACCACAGCGCGATTAAAATACTGTTTATAACGTACAGCGCCAATGCGCTTACATAGTTTTTAAAGCCGACGAAAAGCTGTTCAACTTTAATTTCCTTACCCCTTGAAACGTTTAGCGCAAGGGTAGACATACCTATCAACAACGGTCCGCCGAGAAGCAGCGCNCCAANGCTTCCCANANAAGAAAATATCANATTTATGNCCTGCGGANTAACGTCGGAATTATTCATAANCGAAAAGGACGAACATGCGCCGAGGATGAGGGAGTATATAAGCGTACATAGCGCCATCGTTCCCCATTTGCCCGAAAGTTTAGCCCAAGCCAGATTTCTGTAATCTTTTGCAAACATGCTTAATAGCCTCCGATAATCATTGTTATAATTATATATTTATCATTATAAAAAGTCAACAGCGGACGGAAAACTACTTATTGACAGCGGGCTGTTTTTGGGATATAATGGAAATATGAAACACAATNAGTCTACNGNAGATTATCTTGAATNTATCCTGCTTTTGTCGCGCGAAAGCGAGTTCGTGCATAGGGTCGACGTCGCGCGCCGCGTTGGCGTTTCCCAGCCCGCCGTGCAGAAAGCGGTCAGAATTCTGCAGGAAAACGGTTGGGTGGAGTGCGACGGTATGCACATTTACCTCACCAAAAAGGGCGAAGAGTACGCCGCGGAAGTGTTTGAAAGGCACTGCACAATAAAGGAGTTTTTGATTCTTCACGGCGTGAACGGAATAGACGCGGACGCCGACGCCTGCGAAATGGAACACGCCGTATCCGACGCCACCTACCGGATGATGAAAAACTGGGTTTTAAATAACAGGTAAAAAATAATAAACGCCCCGCGGCTTTGCCGCGGGGCTATTAGTTTTATTGGCGTAAGTAAACCGGAAACTGAAAACATTGAAATGAATAGTCAGAAGAACGGTCAGCTGACGAGCCGGTTTTTAAGTTGCCGCTTTTCGATGATTTTTTTCACGGCAAAGTCTATAAGGTGAATTATTGCGCACATTCCGAAGACCGAAGCGAATACGGCAAAGGGCATAAGCCACGCGGGAATGAAAGGAAAAGTAGAGCCGGTAACAAAGAACCAGTCGTAGTGGTGTTCGGGATTGGTGTAAAGATAGTTTCCGAAGTACGCCCAAATAATAATCAACACAATGCCGACGGCTTCTTTCCAGATTTTTTTAAAATCGAGGTTTACCGCTTTGGTAGAAATAACAAGCGCGCCCCAGGCAAATTCAACGCCGTGGAAAAGGAAGGTCTGAACAACCTTATAGCACCAGGGCTGAAGTCCGCCCAGCGCCGAACCGGGGTAGGTTATATACATAAGCGGCGCGACGACGGCAAAACAGGCTATAACGTCTTTTACGGGCGCAAACTTTTTGCAGAACTGGGCAACGGGTACAAACACGCCCACAAGCGTGCAGATATGGAATGGCAGTTTGTCTATGTCGATTACGCCCTGCGTTTGCGCGTTTCCGTGCGTAAGCGGCATAATAAAAAAGTCTGCTATATACAGTCCTATTACCAAAATCGCAAGTATGTCGGTTGTCAGGGTTTTGGCTTTTTCGCTCTTATTATTAAGCGCGAACGCCGCCCCCACCGTAAGCCCTACTATCAGCAGAATATATCCTATATGCCAGCCCGAAAAAAGGGTTATCTCGATTTCGGACGAGCCTTTGGAAAACAGCTTTACAAAAAATGCCCTCATTAGTATATTCTCCAAACCTATTCTTCGCTATTATTATACTTTTATACGGAATAAAAGTCAATAAGAGTATAGCCGTCCCGAGGGAAAGCCACGGGACGGTTGAGTTTTTTTTACGCCCGTGTTAAAATAATTCAAAGGGTGGTAAGCTTTTAAGTTTTCGGGCTGCGTTCCGGCGGTCTTGATAGTCCTTACGTTTCACGTTTTCATTTGACCTCTGGCGGTCTGGGGTGGGTATATCTTATTGCGACTCTGGCGGTGCGGCCTGCGATTCACTACGTTTTACAAGCGGTTGAGTTTTTTGCGTATCGATGCTAAAATAATTCAAGGGTAGTAAGCTTTTAAGTTTTTCGGCTGCGTTCCGGCTATTTTAATGATCCGTACCTTGATAG
>WFLX010218233.1_pt1 | contig 21752 bp, 18 predicted proteins | sample 4967041 | NCBI WGS metagenome assembly WFLX01 (sample SAMN12857096, study PRJNA449069) | gut metagenome | isolation source: stool from male and female vole | host: Microtus ochrogaster | place: USA:Florida | collected 2017
ATATTATTTGAGATGCCTATGTATAACCGCCATGTTCGGCTGACAGACAAATTGAATTTTATTTTTCAATCATATCAAATCTATCTAATTTCTCTAACATAAAAAGCGTGCGGTACGTTTCGTACTTAGAGTGTAATTACATCAAGACCTCCTCATCTCAGAAAGACCAGCCCAGCAACCACCGACCGTCGTCGTTTTGCTGACCAATTCTGTATTTCAACGAATCAAGAACTAAGTTCCTTACAGCAGGGTACACTATACTGCTCGGGTGCCCTACCACGTCGCAGGGCAAATGAACATACTCCTTGTCGGATTTTGCAAAATCAAGCTCCATAAAAGCTGTAGGGTTCTGACATAAAATTGATGTCAGCTTGTCTGATGTTTCCTTATCCTTTAAACAAGGAACAAACCATTGAAAATACTCTATATCATACGGTTCGCCCTCTTCGAAAATATCTTTATTATAATCGGGCGAGTTTTTGTCCCAATACCGCAGGATGTGCTCTGTCGGATATTTTATTATATCGTTGTACAATTCTTTCGGCACAAGCTCGGAATAATACGAAACAAATGCCGCAAAACACACTTTTTCATTGGCGCTGTATTTTTTTATACGTTCCTCTTCATTTTCTATCGGTTTCGTATCTTCTCCCCTGTAACTAACCCAGTNGCAATGAGCGCCGTCGTTGACTTCGGGTACAACGACTTCTCCCCAGTTCCCTATTTCAGGTATATATAGTCCCAAAATATATTTCATCATATTTTGAATAAGCGGGTGATTTGCAGACGGCTTTTCTTTCAGATTTAAAATATATTTAACAGCTATCTCGGTGGATTTCAGGCATGATCCCTGATAATCAAACTCGTAATAAATACCGCCGAATCCGCCGTTTTCGTGCTGATATTTTGCTAATACATTTAAAAACGTATCTGTGTCATTGTCCTCAAAAANGTATCTGAACCACGCACGGTTTATATCATCACCNNTTGCAAATACATAATCTCGCGCCTTGATANAATTTTCATATTTTAGTTTANGCATAGTTTGTTACATCTCCCATAAATTTTGATTGGTTCATTGTTCTTCATACTGATATGGCACATAAGGCAAAATCGCATATTTTTCCGCAACTTCATTGAGCCGATACTTGCCGCGCATAAATTTTAGGATTTCCAACTCTAGTTTTTCCATTTTATTCATAAAAAAACTCCTGATATTGGTTATTGAATTACTTCTTTTTATTACCTGCCATCTCTACGGCGTTAATATAATATAAATAATCATCAATGCTCGGATTAACCTGAAAATTCGGGTTGCAGCAGCCGCATCTCCATATAATTTTGTCATTGAGCTGATAAGAAATCCCTGAAACACAGGCTCCCGAAATTCTGTTAGCACACCCATTATCACTGACCATAAAATTGCTGATAACATTATCGGAACATTTTTTAATGTACTCAAGAACCTTGTCCATATTTTTTATTCGAAAATAAAATCTGAATTCAGTATCCATACTGGTAAGCCAAAAATCGGCATTTGTATTTCTGTTGCGGTCTCCCTCCTTTTTATAATACCGTATCTGAGGTCCCTCATTCCAATTTTGAAAATTATAACAGTAGTTTCGTTTTATCAGTTCCTCATGTATCAACTGAGCNNCTGNTCTATCCTGTTCNGAATGAAAAAGATCGGAAACAGCATCAACACCTTTACCGTATNCAATTGTNCTCCAATCNNTTTCAAATAATNTATAATTCAATCTGCAAAAATCTGTAAACCTGTTTGTATTATTTGATTTGACAGCCAAAATGTATAATACTGTTATCATATTCTTATTATCGGGATATGAAACAGTGATATCGGTATTACCTTTTATTTTTTTATTTGCAAGCCCTTCTATAATAATTCCGTAATTGCCAAGCATACTCAGAAATGCGCCGATATTTGTAATTTTCAGAGCCTTACATTGTTCTTTTAATTTATCTGCTTGTATACATNATTCGCCGTTTGGCTTCAACTCACCCGNGTACCCCAATACATAAAAAATCTTTGCATATTTATAAGATTCCTCTCGGGAAGCTCTTGCTTCCTTGGAAAAATACCCATACTCATGCATATCATATATTGGCAGCAGCATACCGGCAGGATCATTCATTATATCCTCATAACAATGCATGAAAATTTCATGTAATTCTTTAAATCCGCTTTTCAGTTCCTCACGCGTACATATTAATTTATAAACATCATGTACGGGGAAATCATTCGGATAAGATATCAATTCTTTTTTTCTAAGCTGCGCCCAGCGTTCTATCCAGTATTTCATCTTTACATACATTCCTTTTTAAGATCATTCTTTATTCGTTTACATTGTCTTCTAATTTCATTTTTAAGCTTCTTTAACATCATGTTTAATTATCTCTGAATCTTTTTGAAACTGCATTGGCAAACATCTCATTGGACATATTATAGAACAAAAAACCTGACAACCTGTGTCAGCTTTCTAAATATTTTAAAACCACTTTGAATCGTTTTTTAATCTCCCCCCATAATGTTTTCTGGATAATTAATTTCCATCGTCTTCTTCGATCCATTCTTTCCGTTTTTCCCGTAGCAGCTTCTTATCAGGAAGATATAACCGGTACTCTGACGCAAATACATTTGTATACATCTGCATCTGCCCTGAAAAAATTAATTCTTATTATACTGTCGCTCTTACAATACAACAAATATTTCTTGGCGTATCTACTGCTCGGGCTGGACTAAGGGAAAAAAGATATTAATCTTAAAAATGAGTTTGCAAATAATGCTTGATACCAACATTTTTATTTCCATGATCTTTTTCAATCCAAAAACCCCAAATACTCATCAAAAATATTAAACAGCATATTCCCGGCACACACTGGGATCTCTGCGGTTGTCCCTTTCAGCGGAACATACTTATACAGATCATCCGCTCTGGTAAGCACCAAAACGGGAATCACATCATACTCCGGTCCGAACAGTACTTCCTGGTAAGCGCTGTACTTCGCGGCCTGCTCCACCTCTTCCTCCTCAATCTTATCATTCATCTTAAATTCCAGGGAAAACACATAATTTTCCGTGATTACCAGTACATCCGCATAAATTCGAATTGCCCGTGATTTCTTAATCCGCAGTTCAAAAGCAATCTCCCAGTTCTCATAGGCTACACCCTCCAAGTCGTCAAACAATGCCCGCATAGTATCGGCACTGTCCCGAAAGGAGTGAAACAGCCCCCGGGTGTCGTTCAGATTCCGTCCAATCCGCTTACAGCCCTGCTGTAACATTTCAAACCATTCTTCCTGTGAAAGCTCCAGAAATTCCCTTACCGTGGAATAATAGCCGCAAAAATCCTCCAGTCCCCGGTGAGGTCTGGACTGGCGAATATAACCATGCCAATTATAATCTTTATCCTGACAGCACAACTCATGCATATAAGGAGAGGCATACAGATAATGGTTCACCACTTTTCTGTCCTTATTCAGTTTCTTTGCGATTTCCTTTGCCTTGATGCCGTCACTGCTGCAGATCAGGGCATAAATATCTCTCTCAATAATATCCATTTCGCTCATTATTCTTCATTTGTATTACTTTGTTAAATCCATTCCGATTTGTGTCAATATGTGATATCTTAATAACAATTTTGGTCGGATCATTCAAAATATCCTCTTCTATGCCACGGAGAAGCATCTTCGTTTCATTATCTAAACCAGCATCAATTTCGTCCCAGATAATAACAGAAGCCGTCGAACGCAGCATACATTTTAGCAATAGTAGTTTCTTCTTCTCTCCACCGGACAAATGGATTCCATTATCCGTTATATTGTCAATTTCCGGGCTCAAATGCATCTTTTCCCGTAAATTAGAAATATGATCATCCGTAATATCCGTGTGTGCAATAATTCGCAAGTAATCTTCAACCTTCTCATTTAAAAACAATTCGTCCTGCGAAATATAGCATATTTCTTTATAGAGTTCTCTATGGTCGTAATCATNTAAGTTTTTACCATTAATTTCAATCGTTCCTTCCGTTGGAGATAACAGGCCAACCATCATCTTCAATATAGATGATTTTCCNGAACCGTTTTCTCCTTCAATCAAAACATGATCTCCNGTTTCCAAACAAAAGGACAGATTNTTGAANACATCTCTGCCATTTTCATATTTTAATGATACAGAGTTAAATACAATACTGTTTATTTTTTTGACACTGATACCACCGTTTTGTATAGGNGTTCCCGCAGTCTCCATTACATTATTAAACGAAGGGAGATTCTGAATAAGCACCTGTACTTGTCTCTGAATACTTTGGCTTTGCTGTAATACACAATTTGCAATGAATAGTGCTGTTACCANCTGNCCCCCAGTGGAACCNGTCAAAATCAATACGCCAGCCACCATAACATATACGATATNATTGAGTGCCTGGTCTAACCCCAGCCAGAATATTTCTCTCTTATTCGCCTTCATTGACACACCNGTAAACTGGTCTAAACTTTCTTCGTTTCTTTTTATGTAATATGACATCAAACCATTGGTACGGGTAATCTCTGTCATATCAACGGTTTCATAGTTTACTATGCTATTTGNTTCATGTTCATTATCAACCTGTTCNNAATCAAGAAGCATCGCTTTCTTGGAATATAAGGACAACAAGGTGGTAACTAAAATAGAAAGCAGCAACACCACCGCAACCACGGGATCAATAAAAAAGGAAAAGACTAAAAAAACAACTCCCGTAAATAGATCAATTACAATTCCGACCGTGTATACGGTAGAAACCGCATAGATCTTATAAGTTTCAGTAGTGAGAATAAATTTTAATTTTTCTTTATTGTCACGAACAAAAGAAGAATAATTGCTTCCCCACAGTACTTGATAAATCTTTTCTCTTGTTTTCCACAAAATATGCCGTCCCACACGATCGTACAACTCCGTTCGAAGCGCACCCAGCATGCATATTACTAAATAAGCCGCAACAAAAATCACAACGTACCCTACAAACAAAGGTACACTCTTTTGGGTTTCCGTCCGGTCGATCATCCATTCCATATAAAAAGGAAGTGCAGACTCTAAGCCTAAAAGGAGGAGGATAACAAATATACATTTGCTCAGCAGCTTTTTATCAACAGTAAACATTAATTTAACAACTTGAAAATAGTTTTTCATAGCTGATACCCCGCATAATATAATTTACAAAAGTAAGCATATTTTAACATACACCAGACGGATTCGCAATTTAGGGGCAGCCCTTTAGTTCTTTTCGCGGAAGAATGATGTATAAATTATTTCAAGCTTCCGAATAAGTCTTTAATNNTGNTGNCATTTNTGTGAGTATAGTTCAAAATTACATTTAGAATAATTGAAATGCGAGGTAAATTCATGCGCCATCCGATTTGATTACGTTCAAAAGGTTTGATTCACCATGGAGATTGAAAAAATCCATGGTCATTTTGTCGTATTCAAATTCAATTTAAGGGGTGGTATTCATGAAAAGAAATATTTTCTTTATGTATTCCATATCCTTTTTTCAGGGTATGGTTTTTTATNCNTCAATNGCAACACTATANCGTCANGCCGCNGGNATTTCTATTTTTCAGATTACTATGATAGAAAGNATTTCNTTGGTNCTTTCTTTNGNCTTTGAANTNCCNTGGGGTGTCTTNGCAGACCGCATTGGTTACANGCGCACAATGATTNTTTGCANTATNCTGTNTTTTATCTCNAAAATCATTTTCTGGAAGTCGCAAAGCTTTGCAGATTTCCTTTTGGAACGAGTGATTCTTGCCATAGTCGTCTCCGGCATTTCAGGCGTAGATACAAGTATTCTGTATTTATCATGTAACGAAAACGATTCCCAACGCGCCTTCGGTATTTATGGAGGTCTCGGCACAGCCGGGCTTCTGTCTGCCGCTGCAATTTATACGATATTTATTAAAGAAAACTATCGAGCCGCCGGATTTTTAACTGTTATNAGCTATGGCATAGCGGCAGTCCTCAGTTTTGGTCTGAAAGANGTGAAGGCTGCTCAAAAGGGTGAAAGNATGTCTTTGGGACATTCACNTACTATTTTAAAAGAAACACTTTTTAACNGAAGTCTGCTTTTTCTGATTGCTGGCGTTGCGCTTCTATATGAAGTGAATCAAACGATAACCGTATTTTTCAATCAACTTCAATATACAAAAGCAGGTATGTCGGTGAGGCTGATTTCAGGTGTTTATATTCTAATGACGCTTTCTGGTTTGGTAAGTGTGTTTTCCGCACCTCTCACCCAAAAGTTAAAGCCACGATTCTTTGGGGCAATGCTTTTTGTTGTTTGTAGTTTTTCCTGCCTAATGTTGGCCTTTACACAAAATCCATTTGTTTCCGTTTTGGGCATTTTGCTTATCAGGGTCTGCTCCAGCTTGATGNCCCCGCTGGGAACAGAACTACAAAATAAAGCGATTACAACGATTGACCGTGCGACTGCACTTAGTATGAGTGCATTGCTTATGGATTTGCTGGCGGTCTTTACAAATCTCGTTTTCGGAAAATTAGCCGAATTGGATTTAAGCGCCGCAATGTGCTTTGGCGGGTTTCTCTGTATACTCGGAGCAGGCTTATATTTGATCAGCCTCAAAAGAGCTGATTAAAAATAGTATCAAACACTGTCACGCTTCGCGAGCCAGCTTATTGAATTTAAGAAGGAGCGACAGCTAAAAAACGCTGTCGCTCCTCCAAATTTCAAAAATGCAGTTTCTTAAGTCAAAGGAAGTTGTACAATTTATTCAGCATGGCTTAGCTGTTACCATTTTCCCAGCGCGCCGCATCCCCCTTCTTGATCTCCTTGTCAGAAGATAAAATAATTTTGCTGTCCTGATCCACTACACCGCCTTCAAGCGCCGCCCAGTTATCATTCTTATCAATCACTTTGACATTTACTTCATCAACATAGTATTCCTGTCCCAAAATCCCTTCCCGTTCCTTCAGCACATAAACAGAATCTGTCTGATCCTTTGTATGCAATGCAGTAAGCGGAATACAAAGCTTATACTTTTCCCCGGTTTCCGTGCGGGAGATGCTGCCTGACATCCCCGGTATTCCGGTATCCTCCGGCAGGTTAATCAACGCTTCATACTTTTCGGGAGCATTTTTACTTTCCGCAAGGTAATCCACCTCTTTTTCCAGTTCACGGNTTTTCCCTTCCACCTTGACTGCTATCTTATCCCNCANTCCTATGTANTTTTTCTGNTCTTTGTCCAGCAATACCTTAAGCTGACAGGGCAGACTTTCATCGGAGATGAGGAGTACAGCCGTATCCGGAATCCGGTCACCGACACCTGCCATGATTTCCGTAACAACACCGCCAAAAGGCGCCAGTACCACTCCCTGCTGATCCTGAATCTGTTGAAAGGTACCCAGTTGCTCAGAAAGACTGGCCTTTTCCAGCTTTGCCACATCAAGATCGGAAACCGTCTCTTCCGGCAAAAGCAAGTCCTCCACCTTCCTGCCCGCCTGCTTCACAGCTTCATCCCGTTCCCCCTTTGCATCCGCTTCCCCATAAGCTGCATTCTGCAAGGCTCTCTTTAAGGCTTTCTCTTCCTCACTGCCTCCCCCATTGTTTTCCCATTCTTCCTCAAGATCCTGCTCTGCCTGGACATAGCTTTCCAGCGCGCGTCCCACCTCTGTATCCTTGCTCCGCGCAGTAGTGTCATAATCCTCTCTGGCACGGGCAAGCTCCAGTTCCTTTTTCTGCTGGGCAATCGCCTGATTCTCCAGTATGGTATTGATCTGAAGGGAAAGCTTGGAAATCGCGTCTTCCTTTTCCTCCATTTTCTCCTTCAGATCCCCCAGATCAACGGAAAACAGCACNTCTCCTNCTTCCACCCGNTCTCCNACATGGACCGGCATNGAGTCGATCCGAAGCCCTNACAGATAAGNGNCCGGCTTTTCCCCTCCTGCCACCACGATCCCTTCCGCTTCTACCTTATGTTCCACATATTTCGATTCGGGGGAGCAGGTAGTTACCATCGGAAGCCGGTATGCATAAATACTTTTCGACACCACTGTACAGACCAGCATTAAGCTTAAAAATACCGCAAATCCAACCGCTGCCTTTTTCATCATTTCCATGCCTCCATTCAAACCTATTCTTTCAATCCGGAATAAATAATTCCCTGTTCCAAATAATCCTGTCCCAATATAAACACGAACACTGCCGGTATCAGCGTGATCACACTGGCGCCAAAGGCAAACCCCGCCTGCCCCCAGGTGATCTCCGGCAGATATAAGGATAATGGCCAAAGCGCCTTATCCTCCAAAAAAGCCATAGGCTGCTCCATCAGATTCCAGTATTCCAGAAATCCCAGCACCATAGCGGAGAGAAGGCCGCTTTTTCCAAGAGGAAGTCCCAGCCTGAAAAAGATCATCAGCTCCCCGGCCCCATCAATCCGCGCCGCTTCCAGCAGCTGTGGCGGAATCCCCCTGAATCCGCCGTAGGACAAAAACACAGGAAAGGTGGAAAATACCGCCGGAAGGATAATTGCCTGATGACTGTTAAGAAGTGACAGTTTATTTAACACCAAATAGCTGGAAAGCATGGTCACCTGAAAAGGCAGAAGCATCAACACCACATAAAGAGCAAACAGCACTCTTCCTGCCCTGTTTTGATATATTGCAAAGCCCCACGCTGCCGGAACTGCCACCAGAAGCTGTCCTATTAAAACACACAGCACCAGCTTCATGGAATTCCAAAAAAGCACAAAAAACTGCGGTGTTTCAAACAATAGCTTCCCATAGTTTGCAAAGGACGGATAATCCGGAAACATTTTCCACCTTATAAACTCAGTTCCGTCCGTAAACACCGTAGTCAGATATTCTTTTAATTCCAGGGTATCCATTAAGGAACCGGACAACAAAATAAGTATTGGCAAAACCACCAGCAAGGCAGGTGCAAGCAGTAAAAGAACTGCTCCCGCTTTTTGCAGATATTTACCAGAGAATGCAAAGCATTTTCTTAATGTACCGCCGCCGGGCGGCACTGTTTTATTTCCTGTAAACATTTCCCTATCCTTCAACCTTCTTTAAACCTCATTTTTATCCCATAACCGTTGCAATCCCAAAATTGCAACTAACAGTACTCCGCCGGTACACACCGCAGCAGCAGCCATCTTATCCAGTTCCAGGTTCACAAACCAGTTGTTAAAAAGGTGCTGCAACAGATAAATACTTTTATCCGGATAGGCTCCTGCTGTAAGGTATGCCTCGCGGTAAATCTTGAAGGAATTTAGAAAGGACAAAATCACAATGGTATAAAGGCTTCCCTTCAGGTTCGGAAGAACAATATACCACAAACTCTTCCACTTTCCTGCGCCGTCCACCTTTGCCGCCTCCAAAAGTTCCTTTGGTATTCCCATAAGTCCTGCCAGCCACAGCACTACCGTGTATCCCATATTTTTCCAGATATAGCTTTCCACCAGCACCCAAAAGGCCGCTGATGTTCCAAGATAATCTTTATGTACCTCTCCCCAAAGCCCTGACCACTCACCCAGCCGGGAAAGAAATAAATTGAGAAATCCCTGCTTGTAAAAAAACATTTTCCAGACCATCACAATGGCTGCCGTGGGTATGGCAAGGGGAAACAAATAAATGGATTTGATCCATCTCTTATTTTTCAGGGTATTTAACAGCAGTGCCGTCACAAATCCCAAAAACACCAGCAGGGGAATACAAACAAACGTAAATTTCAAAGTGTTTTTCACCGCTAGTACAAAGGCCTGATTTTGAAAGATCATCTGGTAGTTTTTTATGCCGTTAAACTGTCCCGTCACTGCCGTGGTAAAGGATCTTCGCACCACATCCCCAAAGGGTAGCAGCACGAAGATCATAATTCCCATAAATCCGGGTGTAACAAATAAATAAAAAAATTTTTGCTTTTTCTTTAACATTTGATAACCTTCNTTTGATGTAATTGCACCGGATTTCCTCATGCATTTCCGCCATGCATTGCAGCTTTATTCTGAGAGATAAATTGCAAGCTGTTGTTCGATTGTCTCCAGTGTCTCATCAAGACTTTGCTCTTCCTGTATATATTTTTCTCCCGCTTCAAACACCGTCTTTTCCAAAACCATGTCTGCAATATAAGGAGTATCTGCCGATTCCAGCCAGCTTCGGAATGCCTCCATTTCTTCCTCTGTTGCTATGAAAACACTAAAATCCGTTTCCCGTCCATCCTCGTCAATGACCGCCATCATGCCATATTCTCCATTTTCGCCCACAGAACCTTCCTCAGGCTGGAAGCTTTCCTCCAAGGCTTCCTTGTTGATTACATAGCTGCCAAGCGCTGTCTGGACTTCCTTTCCCAGAAACTCCCTGAAAAATTCTTCTGCTCGTTCCATTTTTCCGGATGCCGCATTGATTCCCAGCATTGTCGCAGGTATATAAACGTTCTCACACAAGCCCTTTGCAGGTGCAAACATTGCATTTTCAAATCCCTTATTCTTAGTGACAGAGGTTAGACTCCAATATCCATACGGATAGGTGGTGACCCCCATTGATAACTGCAGGTAATCTCCCGCAAAATATACTTCATTATTACCATATTGGGTAATGTCATACATCCAGTCCTCCCCAAGTTCCCTAGCATTATATTCCTCCATCCATCTATGTTCCTCCAGGCTCTTTTCATTGATCCCGTCCATCTGGGCATCATAAATTTTTTTCATCTGGGTAAGGAACTCCCTAATTGCCTCCTGATCGATTTCCCCGTTATCCTTTTTCCACATAGGTGCAGCAATAGGCGCAAAAGCCTTCATGATCGCCTTTTCATTGCAACTGTAAATAATGTCCTTTCCCGGGTTGTCTTCCCTGAGACGGCAAATCTCATCCGCTATTGAGGTGAGGTCTTTCATCCCTGAAACATATTCTTTCCTGCCCAGCACAGCAGGCAGATAAACCTCTGCCGGGACAACGTAAATCTTTCCGTCCTTTGCCATTGCCTGATATAGATTTTCGTAAAAATCCACTTCCTTACTCAAGTCTCCCATCAGATCCGTCAGGTCAAGGAGCAGCCCCTTTTCCACATAAGAATCCATAGGAAGCCCATCCATCATCAGGACATCCGGTCCTTCTCCCGCCATAATCCGTGTATTTAATTTCTTTAAAGCATCCTCCCTGGTAACAGCTTCCCCTTCCGCCATGCCAATCTCGTAGTCCACATAAACCTCCGGATGATTGATCTGGTAAAGGGAAATTGCCGTGCGGATACTATAGCTGTCCTCAAGGCTATACACGCTCAGGCTTTCTACAGGGGCTGATGGCATATTGGGATCGTATGTAAAGCGTATCAGCTTTCCGGCATTGGAAACCGCCAAAAACTCCCCTCCCACGAGGGCTCCTCCCGTAAGGGCAGTATCCGTAAGGGCAGTATCCGTAAGGGAAACCATACCTTTCAAGCTATACAGAGGACTTCCCAGCCTGGACAATTTTCCATCAATCAACTGTTCTATGCTGCCATCCTCTATATGATATTGATGCAGCCCTTTATCTCCTGCCAGATAAAGTTCATCCTTTTCTCCCGGGAAAAGATACAGATCATACCAGCTTCCTCCATTAAAATCCCGATCCTGATAATTTTCCTCTATAAAAGCTGACAATTCCTCCGCTTCCATAATTTCTTTCTTTTCCAGATCATAAAGAAGAGGAACTGTAAAATCGTAGCCGTCCGCAATCAAAAGATTCCCCTGAAACTGTAATAGCTGCGGTCTGCCATCCGCTGTGAGAAACAACTCACTGCTGCCATCCTCATGCACCTCGTAAATTTTATCCCCAAGAGTTGTCACAAAAATCCTGCCGGAATCCGAAAACCAGATCCTGTTAGGGTACATTTCATCCTCTGATAGAGAAATCTCTACAGGAACTACAGTTCCGTCCGGCTTTACCAACTCACACAAGGGGTGAAAATCAAATGCTGAATATTCTTCCTGCTCTTCTCCGCTTTCTTCGCCATAATCACTATAGATAACCCCCAGCGTTCCATCGGGTCCTGCCTGGAGATCCAAAAAATAAGCATGCTCAAACATCTCATCTAACCATGAACTATTTATATTTTCCCATGTTGCCCCGGAGTCCTTTGACTCCCAGATTCCGGAAGATGTATCTGTTATAATAAGGGTCCCGTCCAGCAGTTTTTTCATCCCGCTGACAATCCCCAGCTTCTGCGTCAGGTCTATTTCCTCTTCCGCATACCGCCCCATTGCAGTGCCCAGATCTCCCAAACTGCTCTCCTGTGTCTCTCCCTGAGAATTCCCTGGGCTGCCATCTGTCCTGCTATTTTGGTTTCCACATCCTGCTGCTAAAATCAGCGCCACTGCTGATAATACACACAATGCCCTTTTCATTGAAAAACTTTTCACCGATAAACTTTTCATTCTAACGACTCCTTCCTGCTTTCTAATGCATTAACTTTTTGATTCATGCCAAGATACATCAAATCATTCACTTTATTATGTTTTGACTATTACAATAGTCATTTCATTCTCAGACTATCACAGTAGTCACATCATGTCAATTGTTTTTTCTTTCCTTGCGAATTTCGTTGTGGTTTGTACAATAACTGTTATAATATTTTTATTACGTGAAAAGGAGAATCGGGTTATGGCACGAACCGAAAAGGTTGAATTGACAGTATTATGTTTAGTGTATAATGAAGACGCCTATTTGTTGCAGGATCGGGTTAAAGAGGATTGGAAAGGCTATACATTACCTGGCGGACACATTGAAAACGGAGAATCAATTGTTCATGCCATAGTACGTGAAATGAAAGAGGAAACAGGCTTGACAATTTTAAATCCAAAGCTTTGCGGAGTAAAGCAATTTCCAATAGAAGATGGGCGGTACATGGTTTTTCTTTTTCGTACGGACAAATATGAAGGGGAACTCATTTCTTCAGAAGAAGGCAATATGCACTGGGTAAAAAAGAAAGAATTATCAAATGTGAATTTGGTAGATGATTTTAACGAGTTACTTCAAGTGATATTAGATGATAATTTAAATGAATTTCAATATATCATTGAAGGGGATCAATGGAAGGTTGTGCTGAAATAAAAATCTTTCACAAGCAACTAAAAGCTGCGGAAAAGCACTTTCATGTTGGTGGTAAAATAACATTGTTATTTTGTATAATATGAATCAATATAGAAAACTGCCGGTGAACAGATGAATCGGCCAGAACAGGAGAAGGTATGAGAGTATTATTAACATCAGCAGGCCTAGAAACAGAAGAAATTAAAGAATGCTTTATGAACATGGCGGGTAAAGATATGTCTATAGTAAAGGCATTATTTATTCCCACGGCGGCAATAGATGCAGACGCAATAAACGTATTACCCAAATGCATGAATGATTTGCTAAAATGCGGTATTTTAAATANAAATATNAAGGTATANGATTTACATGTCGGAATGGCAATTGAAGAATTACANCANTATGACGTAGTATATTTGTGTGGCGGCAATACACATTATTTNCTTGAAAGAATNAATGACACNAAATTTAATAAGTCTTTAATGGAGTATATCAATGACAATGGTTTCGTAATNGGAGTAAGTGCCGGAAGCCTCATTTTTTCCAANAATTTAAATNATAATTTGGGCTTGATAGATACGAAGTTAGANGTCCATTGTNNNGCAGGGGAAAAAAGNGGAAAATTNACCTATCCNNTAAAGGATAATGTNAGGCTCACAAATACCTGTGCACTTGTAATACGNAANTTTCCNGATGGAATNGAAATAATTGGAGATTAAAAAAGGGGACGATTTACCACCATCCCCATCCTGTCCAGGCTCTCGCCACATCCCTGGACTCTTCCTCCGAAAGCCTGACAAGCCCTANGATTGCTCCGTCCTCATNACGTTCGGTCACTACACCNGTATCTCCGTTTCCATTNCCGGCTTCTCTTGCATATACCCGCCCCGAAAAACCGGTTCCATCCAAATTCTGGTTNTCAGCAAAAAAGTAAACCGGCTCGCCGCCAAAGTATAATTGATAATCGTCAGAAGTGAACTGAACCTGCAATCCATAAACCTCAAACTCATCTGCAAGCTTCTGAAGNGGNATAATCATGCCATCCNGCAATTCCGCCTNTTCNATTACCGTTTGAACTTGGTCCATTTCCACATCNGCCGATGCCAAAGTTACAGCATCTACTGACTGTTCTGCTNTATCTTCTGTTTCNACTGTTACNATATTCACTGTGGCATACGATGCGCCCAGTTCGTCCGTTACCGTATATGTATATTCTTCCACACCGTCTCCATATGATGCNTCTATACCCTCATCTGCAGTGATCACATATTCTGCAACACCTACACTAGCCGCAAAGGTCTGAGTGCCCAGAAAAGCGGTCAAAGCCAATATTACAGCCAATACTGCCACTATCACACTGCTGATTTTCGTTTTTCCGGCTGTCATTACTGCCAGAATCCGCTCCTTTACTGCATTTTTCCCAAATCCCAATGCAGTGCGGAATCCCTCTGCCCTGTACTCCGCCATAGACAGCAGTGCTAATGCATAATCCTGTTTGTCCGCCATACATTTTCTTACTGCTGTTTCATCGCACAAAAGTTCAATATCTCTGTTAAACAAAGAATACATTAACCAGACAAGGGGATTAAACCAATGGATGCACAATGCCGCATGAGCCACCAGCTTTTTTAGGTTGTCATGATTCCTGATATGCACCAGTTCATGTAAAAGGCATAATCCCAGCTCCTTCTCCTCTTTTAAGAAGATACCTTTGGGAAAAATAATGGCAGGGCGGAACACACCATAAGTTACGGGGGTAGCTGTCCGGTCAGAAATGCGGAAGTCTATCTTTTCAAGATATCCCCATTCCATGTCCTCAACTTCCATCATCCTGATCAGGCGCTTTTTTTCGCACTTCTCCATGGGTAAACTTTCCCTGAAAAGCCTGCTGTCCCTCAGATAAAAATAAACAGAACCAACGCACATTACTACTATTCCAGTCAGATAAAGAACCGTAAGAATATCACTCCAATACAATCTTTGAGGCATCTCTGCTGTCCAAAATATTCCTTTCGCATTTCCCATCCCCAAATCTGCAGTGGTGACTACGACTGTACCAAAAGAATAATCATCAGACACCGTACCAAACTTTTCTGTTACCAAGGCAGGTATTCCCGAAAACGGAAAAGTTATGATAAACGGCAGAAGCAGACGTAAAACTACGATTTCCCAAAGTATGACCATAATTCTCTTGGGAATCCGGCGCACAAATAATAAACGAAACAGCACAATCCCAATGATCAGAATACCTGCTGCCATGCTCATTTCTTTTAAACTCATGTGCACTATGCTCATTTTTTATCCTCCTGCCCCAAATCATTGACCATCTTTCGCAGCTGGGCTATTTCCTGTTTCGACAGCTTCTTTCCGTCCAAAAATGCAGCAAAAAATTTTTCTTTGGAACCGTCAAACATCTTATCGATCAGTTCTTCCGTCTCATAATCCTGAACCTCCTGCCGGGAAATCAGCGCACTGCAGATAAATCCCGGTTCCTGCCTTTTCACCGCTCCTTTATCTACACATTTTTTGATCACAGTGTAGGTGGTATTCCTGTTCCAGCCGGTTTCTTCCTTCAAAATTTTAACGATTTCTCCGGCGGATAACTCTCCTTCCCGCCAAAGCACTTCCATAACCTTACGCTCTGAATCAAATAACTTCACCATACTGTCCCCCTCCTTCTTTAGAAAATTATCTATTCTCCTTATAGTTTGCAACATAACAATCACTAAGTAAGATCACTTTCCTGCTATATAATATTAGACTATTATAATAGTCACAGAAAGTCAAGTTTTTTGCTGTTATTAAACATGAATTTCCAACAGAAATTTATTTGAGCCGGTCAAACTGTTCCAAATAACTGCGCAACATATAAAGAGGTACATTTACCATCCAATCCTGCTCCCGGTAACCAGACATGGAACTTCTGATTGCATCCTTCAGCTCATATTTCCTGCAAAGCTCACGCAGACTCTTAGCCTGAAGATTTTCTTCAGCTTTTACCTCAACAGGAATTACCTTATTTACCTTTTGTATGACAAAATCAACTTCCCCTGAAGAATTCTCCGCACTGTAANAATACAATTCTATGCCCGAAGAAGCTAATTCCTGCGCAATAAACTGCTCTNTTAACGCCCCCTTAAACTCTGTAAATACTGCATTACCCTCCAGAAGCGTAATTGCATCCAGATTTCCCCTTGCCCCAAGCAAACCGATATCCAGCATGTAAATTTTAAATGCAGACATATCCATGTAAGAAATCAACGGCATTCCTGGTTTGCGGATCCGATGGCTCTTATGAATCAGCCCGCAGTCCAATAGCCACTGAATAGCAAGTTCAAAATCCTTTGCCCTTGCCCCTTCCCTCACCATCCCATAAATAAATTTCCGGTTTTCTTTTGCCAACTGCATGGGGATGGAATTCCAGACCATCTGGATTCTGGGAACTGTTTCTTTCGGTGCATGCTTGGAAAAATCATTGGCATAATAAAGCAGTAACTNCTGTTGCACCATCCGCACTTCCTGTAAATCATCTGTCTCTAAATACGNCATGACANCCTCCGGCATACCNCCTACATAATAATACCTGCGAAGAAGATCCGTGTATNTATCGGCAAATGCATTAACTAGACTATAGTCTTTTCCTGCCGCCAGCTCCGCCAGTTCTTTTTGACCGACAGCCATCAAAAATTCAGTAAAATTAAGCGGATACAGCGTTAAAAAGTCAACTTTCCCTACCGGAAATGACGTTCCCTCATGCAATGCAATTCCAAGCAAGGATCCGGCAGCAACAATTGCATACTCCCTTGCATTTTCATAAAAATATTTAAGCGCACTTAATGCCCTTGGTACCTCCTGTATTTCATCAAAAATCAAAAGTGTATGATCCGCTTCTATTCTTTTCCCGCATTCAATTTTAAGCGCCGACATGATTCGTCCTATGTCATAATCCATTTCAAACACATTTTTCATGCGCTGATTGTTTTCAAAATTGATATATACCACATTTTCAAAATAACGTTTCCCAAATTCCTGCATCAGCCACGTCTTACCAACCTGCCTTGCACCTTTTATGATCAATGGTTTCCGGTTCTTTTTTTTTTCCACCTTACTAATTCCTGCATCAGCAAACGTTCCATATAAGCACCCCATTTCATACCTATTTTACGCAAGTGTAACATTTTTTAGTCGCACTTTCAACCGATTTTAACATTTTTTAGTCGCACTTTATTGCAAGCGGAAACTATAATTTTTCCAACAAATATCCGATATATATAATAACAAAACTATCCACTATTTAAATACGCATCCAAGGAGGGATCAAAGCAGTGAAAGGATTTACTGGTATTTTTATGGTGCATTCAGTGGCGGCTGTTCCCACTGTCGGCAAAACAAAGCGCGAACATTATAATCCTACTTTTACAGGAGTTTCAGAGAATTCTTCTAACGGGTCTTTTGCACAGGCTTTAGATCATGCAGAGAAAGAAGTTCAAAATTCTCCTATGGATTGTGTCACCACCACCTATGGTCGTGATCGCATGATGCGAACCTTTTTTTATCAGCCGAGGGAATACCACTTCTGACGCAAACGTGCTGGTCAGAGATTTACAAAATTACATTTTATCAGACACACAAACAGGCTTTGAAAGGTTTCTTTCAAAGCCTGTTTTATATAACAATAATTCTTATTCCGCTCTTGCCATTGCCTGCTTGAAGTCTTTCTGATCCGTAAAAATCTCATTGGTATACGGATTCTTCTTCTGATCCTTAGCACGTTTTAAGATCACAACAAATACTGCAAGATTCACTACTATCGAAATCACGGAAATAACTCCCTGCGCCGTAGGATTTGCAACGGTAGGCATTGCATCGCCAAACGCTGCGGCAGCTCCGCCTGCTCCGTATACAGAAGATACGGTTGTGAAACGGCTTGCATCCTGGAACAACGGGAATACCTGTGCAAACATGCACCACATAGCCAGCGTATTGGCACGGTTCTGAATCCAGCCGCCCTTATTCCAAAGCGCATTGGCAACAGTCGGTGCCAGCAAAAGGGCAAATCCACAGTACCATGAGTGGGTAGGAAGATTTAAATAAGTGTACTGGAAGTTCCAGATATCGTAAGCCAGAATAAAGCACCAGGTCATATCCGGCCAGAGCATATCCTTTTTATCCTTAGAGGAATAAATTCCCCACCAACCGGTCATACAGAGAATATTAAGCAGACCTGCAATACCGTTTAAGATATTCCACCAGCCACCGTAAAGCCATACGCCTTCGGAAGATTTCCACCAGCCGCCCATCACATTGCCTGCTCTGATCACAGATTCAAAATCAGACACAACAGCAATCAAAATATTAATTGCAACGATCACGAAAGGAAATACCTTAAATGCATGGGATTTTCCTAACTTACCCCATTGATACTTGATGACCATAAATCCGATACACCCGGCAAGAGCCGCATAAAGCTTAGCATAATGGAACCAGCTATTCATGTGCACATAGGTCTGGTTGTTCAGCGCCCATTCTGCCCCCTGTGCCGCTCCCACATAAATGGAAATAAAATAAATAGTCAGTGCTGCAGGAATCGCAAAAAAGCAAATGCTTCCGCCTACCTTGGTACGGCGCGCAATCTCATTCATAATGATCAGACCTGCAAATACCATCACCCAGCCCAAAATCTGCCAAAGAGTCCTTCCGTCATAAATTTGAAAAATCATAATCTCTCTCCCTCTTTCTTTAGTATACTTCTATTTCTTTTATATTAAATTCATTCCCCTGTAAAAGCCATGTTTCCGGGCTTTGACAGTAGGGACAAATTTTCCCGTGCTCCACTGTGGGGTAAGTCTGCCCGCATCCTTCGCAGTAAGTGACGGCAGGGAGCTTTTCAACAATCAGCTCCGCTCCGTCAAATAATTCTCGTTTCTTTGCCGCCCACTTCCAGCAATTCTGCAGATAGGATTCAATCACTGTGGACACCTCGCCAAGTTCCAGCACCACCTTGGAAATACCTTCCACTTTGTTTTCCTGCGCAACCTTTTCCAGATTGTCCATAATGTGAAATACAACCCCTAATTCATGCATAATTTCTTTCCTTTTACTTTTTCTTTGATGTAAACTTCACTTTCAGGGACTGCTTAATCATATTCGGCAGCACATATTTCAGCTTGTCCTCTGATTTTACCATCGTAGAGCATCCGGGATTTTCCCTGTGAAGGGTAATCGCATCAAACACACACTTGGTGGTACATACGCCGCATCCGATACACTTGTTTGGATCTACCACCGAAGCGCCGCAGCCCAGGCATCTGGAGGTCTCTGCCTTAACCTGCTCTTCCGTCAAAGTATGAGACAGGTCACGGAAAGAACGCAGCTGCGCTTCTTCTGCCTTTTCCGGCCTCTGCCTGTCAGTATTATCATAGCTTGCAATAAAGATATCCTCTTTATCCAGCTCAATGAAATCTCTCCGGTTTCTGCCGATGGTCAATGTGCAGTGCTCATGGACAAAGCGGTGAAGGGATATTGCACCCTCGCGTCCTGCCGCAATAGCATCAATAGCAAATTTCGGTCCGGTATAAACATCTCCGCCTACGAAAATATCCGGCTCGGCCGTCTGGTATGTCAGCTTATTGGCAATGGCGCCGCCGTTGGGGCGAAGCTCCACCTTGGTTCCTTTTAAAAGGTCTCCCCAGACAATTCCCTGTCCCACACTGAAGATTACATCTGAGCAGAGTACCGTCATGGTTTCATTCTCATCATACAGAGGAGCAAATCGATGGTTTTCATCATATACGCGGGTACACTTCTTGAATACGACAGCGATTGCTTTTCCGTCCTCTGTCAGAATTTCTTTCGGCCCCCAGCCATTGTTAATTGTAATCTTCTCCTCGGAAGCTTCCAGAATCTCCTCACGGCTTGCGGGCATCTCATCACGGCTCTCTAAACAGAACATGGAAACATTTCCGTCCCCACAGCGGGTGGCAGTTCTGGCCGCATCAATCGCTACATTTCCACCGCCGATTACAACCACATCTCCTCCAAGTGAAAATGCTTCTTTCTCTCCAACTTCCCGAAGGAACTCTACTGCCGTATAAACGCCTTTTGCATCCTCACCGGGGATACCTGCTTTTCTACCGCCCTGACAGCCGATTGCAACGTAAAATCCTTTATATCCCTGTTCCCTGAGTTGCTGAATCGTAATATCCTTACCAACTTCNACACCGCANTTGATCTCGACTCCCATGGCTTTGATTACATCAATCTCAGCCTGAATCAGATCTTTTTCNAATTTATAAGAAGGAATTCCGTAGGTCANCATNCCTCCGGGCATATCACTCTTTTCAAAAATGGTAGGCTTNTAGCCCTTCTCCGCAAGGAAATATGCACAGGACAGACCTGCCGGNCCNGCACCGATAATNGCAATCTTNTCNTCAAAATGTCCCTTTAANGAAGGAACCGTNGGCTTGGGAATATANCGTGTNTCGGCATTCAGATCCCTCTCCGCCACAAAACGCTTTACTGCATCNATGGCAACTGCCTCGTCAATGGTTCCACGGGTNCAGGCATCTTCACANCGGCGGTTACANATCCGTCCNCAGATTGCCGGCANCGGATTGTCCTTNTTGATCAGCGCCAGCGCTTCCTCATAACGTCCTTCCTTGGCAAGCTGNAAATATCCCTGTATAGCAATATGGGCAGGACAAGCGGTCTTACAAGGCGCNGTACCGGTATCATAGCAGTTGATCCGGTTCACATCCCTGTAGTTGTGCGTCCACATATGTTCNCCCCACTTCTGCTCCTGGGGAAGGGGCATCTTAGGGTAAGTAACTTCACTTCCGTCCTTCTTGCAAAGCTTCTGCCCCAGCTTCACTGCACCTGCCGGGCAGGCTTCCACACACTTGCCNCANGCTACACACTTTGACTTATCCACCTTTGCCACATAAGCAGAACGGGACATATTNGGTGTATTGAAAAGCTGAGAAGTACGAAGGGCATAGCAGACATTTACGTTACAGTTACAGATTGCAAAAATCTTGTTTGCGCCATCGATATTCGTAATCTGATGGACGAATCCATTGTCCTCCGCCTGTTTGAAAATCGCAAGGGCTTCTTCTCTGGTGATATAGCGTCCATCCTTCTGGGTCTCCACCACATAATCCGCCATATCTCCTACCGCTACACACCAACCCTCCGGATCATCAGCACATCCCTCATCATGCTTTAAGCGGGAACGCCGACAGGAGCAGGGACTTGCCGCATATTTGCCTTCATACTTGGTAAGCCAGTAAGAAATATGCTCCAGATCAATGGATTCACTTTCCATCTCAATTGCCTTTTCTACCGGAATGACATGCATACCGATTCCGTTACCGCCCTCCCCTACAAAAGGAGTAACATGCTCCAAAGGCAGCCTTGACATATGTTCAAAAAACAGGGTAACTTCAGGGTTCGACTCAACAATACTACTGTTCATATTGAAGAATTCCCCTGATCCCGGCACAAACATGGGAAGTACATACTGCTTCTCATGCTGGGGGTTTTCCCAGTTATATTCCAAAAGGCCTTTTCTGGACATTTCCTGAAGCTTCGGTTCCAGCTCCTTTTCCGGAATGCCGGTGAGCTTCACCATCTCCGGAAGAGTCTTAGGCTTGCGTACTCCCATTTTTAACGCAAT
>WFLX010013352.1_pt1 | contig 21746 bp, 20 predicted proteins | sample 4967041 | NCBI WGS metagenome assembly WFLX01 (sample SAMN12857096, study PRJNA449069) | gut metagenome | isolation source: stool from male and female vole | host: Microtus ochrogaster | place: USA:Florida | collected 2017
ATAGTCAGTCAGCAACTTGATGGCAACTTCATTATTGCCACCCTGGGTAATAATAAGGTCGGCATATCTTTTTGATGGTTCGATGTGAAGCTCATGCATAGGCTTTAGAGTTTCCTGATAGCGGTCGATTACCATTTTTGGCGTACGGCCACGCTCAATGCAATCCCGATGAATCACCCGTATCAGGCGTTCATCGGCATCTGCATCCACAAACACTCTGACATCCATCCTATCGCGCAATTCCTTTTCGCAAAGCACGAGTATTCCTTCTACCACTACCACTTCGCGAGGCTCAATGCGGACAGTTTCCTTAAGGCGTGAACAGGTAAGGAAGTCGTAGGTAGGCCGGTCGATTGCTTTCCCGGCTTTCAGCTCATCGAGCTGTTTGGTCAGAAGATGCCAATCAATTGCTTTCGGCTCATCATAGTTCATCTTAAGGCGAGTTTCAAGAGGAATATGATGATTGTCGTTATAGTAGCAATCCTGTGGAAGGACTGCCACCTCGTCTTTTGGAAGCGCCTCTATAATCTTTCTGACCACTGTAGATTTTCCTGAACCAGTTCCGCCAGCTATGCCAATTACTAACATAATCTTTAAGTTTTAAAAAAGGCCTCAACCCAACATTGGCAAGAATCGAACAATTTTTGGTGGATATAGCCTTAAATTTACAATTTTTATGACAAAATTAATAAAAACGATTGTTGTATACAAATAGATATGGCTTAACATTGAAAATTTTTATTAATTTTGCAGTTGGATTTGGTTTTTTAGGGAAAAAGATTGAAAAAAAGTGTAAATTGTGATAACGAAATCAATAAAGACGTTCGGACGCTACTGTCTGTTCTTGACTCAGGTCTTCCGTAGACCTGACAAATGGAAGGTGTTTTTCAAGCAGCTTGTGACTGAGATTTCTCAGTTGGGAGTTGACTCGATACCGCTGGTGGTAATTATATCTGTTTTCATTGGAGCTGTGATCGCGATCCAAATGACAATAAATATTGTATCGCCCCTTATTCCAAGCTATTCTACTGGACTTGCCACCAGGGAAATTTTGATTCTTGAGTTTTCATCTACCATGATGTGTCTTATTCTTGCAGGAAAGGTCGGGTCGAACATAGCCTCAGAAATAGGGACAATGCGAGTTACAGAGCAGATTGATGCAATGGACATTATGGGTATCAACTCAGCTAATTTCATTGTGCTTCCAAAAGTGATTGGCTTTGTGCTGTTCGTCCCTGTGCTTTGTGTGCTTTCGATGTTCGTTGGTCTTTGGGGAGGTTGGCTTGTTGCTGAGTTCACAGATATGCTTACTGTTGAAAACTACGTATTCGGTATCCAATCGTTCTTCAACGAATGGTATGTCTGGTATGGTATAATAAAGACTGTTGTCTTTGCATATATCATAGCTACAGTGGCTTCATTCTATGGGTATTATGTCAAGGGGGGGGCCCTGGAAGTTGGCAAAGCAAGCACCAACGCCGTGGTATCGAGTTCAATCCTTATTCTCCTTGCAGATGTAATCCTCACAAAACTCCTGTTGCAATGATCGAAGTTAAGAATATCAGTAAATGGTTTGATGGAGTGCAAGTGCTCCATGGCATTACGGCCACTTTTGAGACTGGAAAGACGAATTTAATCATAGGTCAGTCCGGTTCAGGAAAGACTGTGCTTTTGAAATGTCTTGTTGGTCTTCTCCGTCCTGAAGAAGGCGAGATATTTTATGACGGACGCTGTCTCAACACAATGAATACGGAGCAACGAAAGGAACTACGAATGGACATCGGTATGCTATTTCAAGGTTCTGCACTTTTTGATAATGAGACAGTGCTTGGCAACGTGATGTTTCCGCTAAAGATGTTCTCACCTTTGAGCTATTCTGAACAGCTTGACAGAGCGCATTTCTGTATCGAACGTGTAGGACTGAAAAATGCCGACAATAAATACCCCTCAGAGATTTCCGGAGGTATGCAAAAGCGAGTGGCAATTGCAAGGGCGATTGCACTCAATCCCAAATATCTTTTCTGTGATGAGCCTAATTCCGGTCTTGATCCACGCACTTCTCTTATGATCGACGACTTGCTTAGCGACATCACTCATGAATATCAGATGACGACAGTCATAAATACCCACGATATGAACTCCGTGCTTGGAATCGGACAGCACATTATATTCATCAACAAAGGATACTGTGACTGGACTGGCAATGACAAGAATATCTACAGGAGTAAAAATCAAGATCTCAATGACTTAGTTTTCGCTTCCACTCTCTTCAAAGAAGTGAAGGGATACATGGAAAAGAAAGCGTTGGAATAGTCATTTCTGCAGCGAGAGGAAATCATCATTATAATCAAATTCAATAGTATGGAAGAAAAGGGTAAAAAGGCAGGTGGCAAAGAGAAGGATTATTCCAATGAAATTGAGAGAAGGGCTAAAGAAGTGTTTGATGCCATGCGCCCACGTGTGTCTGATGAAGACTATAATAGGCTTGTGGATTCCTTTGAAGTTGCCAGAGAAGCCCATTCTAAGCAAAAGAGAAAGACAGGCGAACCATATATCTTCCATCCTATAGCTGTGGCTAATATCGCAGCCCAAGAGCTAAATCTTGATGTCGATATAGTCATTGCGGCATTCCTCCATGATGTGGTCGAGGATACAGATTGGACAGTCGACCAAATACAGAAGCGCTTCGGCAATGATGTGGCGTTTCTTGTCAGAGTTGTCACTAAACAAAAGAAAGAAAAATATNAAATGTNGAAGCAACTCGACAATTTCANNNAGGNTAGACTTNACNGCTGTTCAATATGATATTCGGGCTCTTCTCGTAAAACTTGCGGATCGCCTCCACAATATGAGGACTTTGTCATCGATGAAGCCTGATAAGCAAATGAAGATTGCTGGCGAGACTGATTATTTTTATGCCCCGCTTGCTACGCGCCTTGGGTTATACAATGTAAAGACAGAGCTTGAGAATCTTTCCCTTCGTTTCCGTTGTCCGCATGAGTACGCAGAATTAAGCGCAAGGATAGAAGCAGACAAAACATCAAATCAAGCGCGTCTCAAAATATTTACCGACGAGATATCAAATATCTTAAAAAGAGGAGGTATCAAAGCAAGGGTATTCGTTGATTATCGACAGCCTTATTCACTATGGCGAAAGATGAATAAGTATGGAGATGATTTCGATCACTTGAAATATCGTCATTTCGTGGAGATCATTTATAAGAATGAAGAAGGACAGTCTGAGAAAGACACTGCTTTGAGAATATATTCTCTTCTTACCGACAGATTTAAGGAAAAACCTGGAGGAATATCTAATTATATCGACAGTCCTAAAGAAAATGGATACCAAAGTTTCCATGTAAAGCTTCTTGCTGATTTCGGACGTTGGCAAGAAGTGCATATTAGTAGCGAACGCATGGTGACTAACTCTCAATATGGTTTTCTAAGCGACAGTTCTGAAGGAAATATCAGACGCTGGATTAATAAATTCCGTTCTAATCTGCGTGAAATATCTAAAAATGCCCATGAGGGAGGGAGTACATTTATTGAGAACGTAGTTTCATCTTTCTATAATGATGATATCATGACCTTTACTCCTCAAGGAAAACCAATCGTGCTCCCTCAAAAGTCTACTGTCCTTGATTTTGCTTATGAAATACACTCAAAGCTTGGAGAAAAAGCAAAATTTGCACGGATCAACGGGCGCCTTGCTTCTATCAAGACCCTACTTCATCGAGGGGATATAGTGGAAGTTTTCACTGATGCAGAATGTCATCCATCTAAGGATTGGCTTGACGCAACTGTGACATATAAGGCGCGTAAGGCAATAAGATCATATTTATCTAAACTTCCAAAACCTAAATATGACAGATGTCCGATATGTATGCCCATGCCGGGAGAAGAAGTTATAGGCTTCCATAATACAGGTGAACGAATTATGGTTCATAAGCGTGATTGTCCGGAAGTAATAAAGATGTCTTCCCAGCTTGGCGACAATATTGTAAGTGTTAATTTTGAAGCGAATGATACTCTTTATCCGGTTGAGATTGAAGTGATATGCGTAGATCGTCCGCACATGGTCATCGACCTGGTGGATTGCATATCCAATAGCCTCAATTTATCTATCGGAAGCATCAATACTAAGACAGAAGATGCAATAGCAACAATTCTAATCACTTTCTCAGTGCATAGCTATGATGAACTTCGAATGGTAATGGAGCAGATCTCTAATTTGCCTGATATTGACTCAGTGCGAGAAATAATTTGATTACAGCATATAGAAACTCAAAGCGGATGCGAGAGCTGTGCGTCCCTACAAAACGGTGGCATACGAGTTGTGTCATCCGCTGAATAGTCACTCGGAGATCCTTTTCAAAGTGAAAAAGTGTAAAAAAAGTTGCAAGTTTGGTGATTTTTTTGTAATTTTGTGCCGTTTTTGAACCGAAAATAGTTATAAATCGGCATTAACATAGTGATAAATAAACAATTAATTAATTAAAACGTATGAATCGTTACGAAACCGTTTTCATTTTAACTCCCGTTTTGTCTGACGAACAGATGAAGGAAGCGGTAGAAAAATTCAAAGGCGTATTGACAGCTAATGGAGCTACAATCGTCAATGAAGAGGAATGGGGTCTCCGCAAGCTCGCTTATCCCATCCAGAAGAAATCAACTGGCTTCTATTGCCTTCTCGAATTCGAGGGTGCTCCGACACTCGTAAAACAGCTTGAAATCGCTTATCGCCGCGATGAGAAAGTGCTCCGTTTCCTCACTTTCCGTCTCGACAAATATGCAGCTGAATACGCAGAGAAGCGTCGCAATCTGAGAGCAAACAAAGCAAGTGAAACCGCTGAAGCTCCGGCTGAGGCAGAAAACAAGGAGGCTTAATCATGGCAGCAAACAGCGAAATCCGTTATCTTACTCCTCTTACNGTTGACACTCGTAAGAAAAAATACTGTCGTTTCAAACGNAGCGGTATAAAATATATCGACTATAAGGATCCAGAATTCCTTAAGAAATTCCTCAATGAACAAGGNAAGATCCTTCCTCGCCGTATCACAGGCACATCTTTGAAGTTCCAGCGCAGAGTGGCACANGCTGTAANGCGCGCTCGTCACCTNGCACTNCTTNNTTACGTAACTGACTTAATGAAATAATAACCGTTTTAACGAAAACTATATATGAAACTTATTCTTAAAGAAAACGTAGTCGAACTCGGCTACAAGGATGATGTAGTGGAAGTGAAAGATGGTTATGGACGTAACTATCTGATTCCTCAGGGNAAGGCAGTCATCGCNTCTGANGCNAANCTNAAAGAACTTCAGGAAAANCTNCGTCAGCGTGCNCANAAGATNGCAGCAATNCTNGNNGAGGCNCAGAGCACAGGCAGATGCNATCAANGACGTNAAGCTNGNNATNNAAGCNAAGACTGGNGCNAACGGCGTGATNTATGGCAGNGTNGGTGCAGCTCANATTGCAGATGCATTTGCTAAACTTGGACATAATATCGACCGCAAACTCATCTCTCTTAAGAATCCTATTAAGGTAGTGGGTGATTATGTTTGCACCGTCAAATTCCACCGTGATGTTAACGCTGAAGTTCCAGTAATTGTCATCGCAGAGGAAGAAGAAGAGAAATAATAATTCTTATGTTTACATAAAGTTCCACGCATCCACATTGCGTGGAACTTTTTTTTGCATATACGATTTTTTTTTGCTATCTTTGTCTTTTAAAATTTAGACACTTCAAAAAAAAATGTTGTGTTAAAATAATTTATTGAAAAATAACAAAATAGCCCTATATATGAAATTTAACGTTCACGGAAAGACACTGCAACAGCAACTTTCAGCTGTCAGCAAGGTGGTAAATGCAAAAAATGCACTTTCTATCCTTGATAATTTTCTTCTTGAAGTAAAGGAAGACTCACTCTTCATCACAGGTTCGGACCAAGAGACGGTGATGACTGCTCGTCTTGATATCACCAATCAGGGACTCGACGGCAAGATTGCCATCAATGCCAAAAGATTGATGGAAGTGGTGAAAGAAGTTGCTAATTTCCCTCTTACTTTTGAAATAGAAGAAAGCAATGGCTCTGTTGACCTCATTTTCCCTGGAGGACATTTCTCTTTTATGGGTGTGGATGCGGCTGAATATCCTCAAAGTTTTGAAACGGATGATCTTTCAATGGAGATTATCATTCCAGCAGAGGTGATCCAAAGAGGACTCGACTTCACTCTCTTTGCTATCAGCACTGAGACTATACGCCCGATGATGACAGGAGTATATTGGGATTTCCATGACGATGACATTACTTTTGTAGGCTCTGACACACATAAACTCGTACGCTATATCAACACCGCATTCCATCCCAATAGAGAGACCTCTTTTATACTTCCGGGTAAACCTGCGGGAATTCTTCGCTCTTTGATCGGAAAAGAGACAGAAACTATCAAAATAAAGAAAGATGAAAAGAGTGCTATTTTCACTTTCGGTGATTTCCGTCTCGGGTGCCGCTTTGTCAAGGGGAATTATCCCAATTATAATCGTGTGATTCCAAAGGATAACCCTTATGAACTGACAGTAGACCGCTCTGTGCTTCTCTCTGCGATGAGGCGTGTTTCGCTTTTTGCGAGCAAAGCCTCAAGTCTGGTAAAAATGAGTATGGATGAAAATTACGTTGTTCTCCAGTCGCAAGATTTGGACTATTCTACTAAGGCTGATGAACGAATTGCATGTTCCTATGAAGGTAGTCCTCTTTCTATAGGATTCAATAGTGTCTATATGCTTGAGGTGCTTAACAATCTACCAGGAGACTCCATCATAGTCAAACTTTCTGATCCAGGNCGTCCCGGACTTTTCATGCCTTTCGAGCAGAAGGAAAATGAAAACGTCGTGATGCTTCAGATGCCTATGCAAGTGATAGAATAAACGTTTAAAAGCACAAAACTGATTAATCATGCAATTAAATCTTATACGACCCATTATCTTCTTTGATTTGGAGACCACAGGCACAAGCGTTACGGCTGATAGAATCGTAGAAATTTCTATTATCAAGGTTTTCCCAGATGGTCATACTGAAGAGAAGACAAGGCGTATCAATCCTGAATGTCACATACCGGAAGAAAGCACCGCAATCCATCATATATCTGATGAAGACGTTAAGAATGCNCCNACATTCCNACAGANAGNTAAATCTCTTCACGAACTNTNTTCAGACAGNGATATTGCTGGTTTCAACTNNAANNAANNCGATGTGCCTCTTTTGATTGAGGAATTTGGACGAGCTGGGTTGCAGTTTGACGTCGCTGGTAGGAATTTCGTGGATGTGCAAGGTATTTTCCATAAGATGGAACAACGAACCCTCGTAGCGGCTTATCGCTTTTATTGCGGTAAGGAACTGACCGACGCTCACTCAGCCAACGCCGACACCCGCGCAACATACGAAGTCCTTTTAAGCCAGCTTGACCGCTATCCTGAACTCAAAAATGACGTCAAAGCTTTGGCTGAATTTTCAAGTGGGGGAAGAAATGTAGATCTTGCTGGACGTATGATCTATGATGACAACCATGAACCGATCTTTAATTTTGGCAAGAACAAAGGGAGAAAAGTTAAAGATGTTGTTCGCCACGAACCGGGATTCATCCAATGGATTATGCAGGGTGACTTCCCAAAAGAGACTAAGGATCAATTGCGCAGGCTACAGTACGAATACCTCAAAAAATAAGACTCTATGCAGACCTTGAAGGGGAAACATATTGTGCTTGGAATTTCCGGAGGGATTGCAGCTTACAAAAGTGCTTATCTTCTGCGACTTTTCATAAAGGCGGGTGCCGAAGTGCAGGTCGTCATAACTCCTAATGGTAAGGAATTCATAACTCCTGCTACTCTTGCTGCTTTGAGCGGAAAACCGGTAGTGTCAGAGTTTTTCGCTGCTAACACGGGTGAATGGCATTCCCATGTAGATTTGGGACTATGGTCCGATCTTATGGTGATTGCGCCAGCCACTGCTTCCACAATAGGTAAAATGGCAAATGGTATTGCCGACAATATGCTCATCACTACCTATCTTTCGGCAAAAAGCCATGTAATGGTGGCTCCTGCAATGGATTTAGATATGTGGGCGCATCCATCCACACAAAGAAATGTTGCTACTCTCGAAAAGGATGGTGTGGAGATAATTCAGCCTGCAGATGGTGAACTTGCAAGTCACTTAATCGGAAAGGGACGAATGGAAGAGCCCGAAGGCATTTTGAAAAGAGTGGAGCTTTTTTTTGCACATAAGGAGAGTTTACGAGGGAAAAAAATTTTAGTGACCGCTGGTCCGACTTATGAAAATATTGATCCTGTCAGATTCATAGGCAACTATTCAAGTGGTAAAATGGGATTTGCCATAGCTGAAGAGGCTGCTTCAAGAGGAGCCGATGTCATATTGGTAACAGGTCCTGTCGCCTTGGAAACGAAAAATAATAGCATCAAAAGAATTGACGTAATAAGTGCGCGTCAGATGCTTGAGGAAGCTGAGAACGCATTTGAAAGTTGCGATGCGGCAATTCTTTCAGCGGCAGTGGCCGACTATGCTCCTGAAGAATGTCACGAAACTAAAATAAAGCGAGAAAAGACGGATGGCATAGCTCTTAAACTTGTCAAAAATCCTGATATAGCTGNCCATCTTGGAGCNATTAAGGGAAATCGGANTCTGGTAGGCTTTGCTCTTGAGACCGATCATGAGCATGAGAATGCNATAGAGAAGATGAGAAAAAAGTCATTAGATATGATTGTGCTCAACTCTCTCAGAAATCNTCTTGCCGGCTTTAATAAAGACANAAATCAAATCNGTATNCTAAAGAATGATGGCTCTGAAACCGCATATCCTGCAAAGAGCAAGAAAGACGTGGCCAAAGATATTTTGGACGCATTGGAAGAATTTCAAAACTGATAATTTGAAAGAAGGAAAGAGATGAAGGTTAATAAATTATTGAAACATACTCTGTCATTAATTGCACTGATACTGTCATCAGGGGCATTTGCCCAAGAAATTAATTGCACAGTTGAGGTCAACGCCCAAAAAATTGAGGGTGGATCTAAATCTGTGTTCCAAACTCTTCAGGAAGCGATGACAGAATATATGAATGAGACCAGATTCTCAAATGCGACTTTCTCAAACAACGAGAAAATTGATTGTCGGCTTTTTCTCACTGTCAGTGAATACACTGATGACCGAATCACCGGCGATCTTCAAGTGCAGCTTTCTCGACCTGTGTATAATTCCACCTACACCACGACTCTTTTCAATTTCAAAGACAACAGAATTAGCTTTGAATACAGAGAAGGAGAACCGCTGATATTCAACAACACGACCATCGATAATAATCTTACGGCGATACTCAATTATTACGCTTATCTTTTCTTAGCTCTTGATTTTGACAGTTTCTCTCCTTTGGGAGGCGAACCTTATTATGAAAGGGCTGCTTCTGTGGTCCAGGCTGCCCAAAGTCTTGGAGAGATAGGTTGGAAGGCTTTTGAAGATCCTAAAAATAGAAGTGGAGTGCTGACTTCGTTTACTTCTCCTTCTACTTCCTCCTACCGACAGATGCTTTACGACTATCACCGAAAAGGTCTTGATGAGATGGTCACGTCGCCTGATAAAGGACGCGCTTCTATCACATCTTCTCTCAATGCATTGGAGAATGTCTACAAAGCCGACCCGATGTCGGCTGCCCTTTCTATTTTCAGAGACTCAAAACTTGATGAACTTGTCAATGTTTACTCAAAAGCACCTCAGACAGAACGGGATCTTGTCTATAAATTGCTTCAGCCGATATATCCCGCAGAAAATGAACGGTTGACAAAAATAAAGAAGGGAGATGAGAATAATTAAATAAGGAGGGAATAGAAGATGATCAGACAACTCTCAATTTACAACTATGCATTGATTGATAGTGTGGAGCTATCTCTTAATGAAGGATTGACAATCTTGACAGGCGAGACCGGAGCGGGCAAATCTGTCATGATGGGTGCAATTTCTCTTCTCATGGGAGAGAGGGCTGATAGCAAAGTTCTTGCTAATCGTGAAGGTAAAGCTGTAATAGAAGGTGTTTTTGACTCTGTCTCTCCCAATCTTAAGGATATATTTGATGCCAATGATCTTGACTGGAATGATGGACAGATCATAGTACNAAGGGAANTCTCAGNTANTGGANGAAGCCGTGCGTTCATAAATGATACCCCCNTCACTCTNNCTTTGCTGANTGAAGTTGCAGGGGGATTGGTAGACATACACTCTCAACATTCAAACCGATTATTGTCGAAACCGGAATATCAACTTAGTATCATTGATTCTATTGCTGACAATGGCGATCTACTCGCTGATTATAAAAAAGATTTCAATAAATTCGTAGGGTTGAGGAATAAAATAAAAAAACTTCGTGAGGCAATCGAACGCAATCGGGAAAACAGAGAATTGCGTGCATTTCAACTTGAACAGCTTATCAAAATTAATCCAAAAAGGGGAGAATTGGAAGAAGTAGAAAAAGAATACGACATTCTCTCCGATGCGGACGACCTTCGAAGCCGAATCAATCAAGCCGCGTTGCTGATTTCATTGGCCGATAACTCTGCTTTATCAATAATTGGCGATGCCGGTGCTTGCATCGATGGCATTGATTTTTCTCTTTTCAATGGAATTGGAGGTGAAGATCAAATAGGAATTATTGAACGCCTCAGAAATGTCTACATAGATCTTAAGGACATCGGAGACTCCCTCTNAAAAATTGCATCAGAAATAGAGTCAGATCCAATAAAACTTGCAAAGGCCGACGAGCGTCTCAAAGAACTTTATGAGGCCGTGAAAAGATTTAAATTTGCTGATTACGATAAGCTCGTAGATCTTTACGACTCCCTGAAAAAGGAAAAAGACGTGGGATCTGACAATTTAGAAGAACTCAATTTATTGGAGTCAGAGGCAAGATTTTTAAGTGAAGTACTAAAAAAGAAAGCAGAAGAGATAAGTATCTCAAGAAGGAACGCAGCTAACAAATTTGAAGAGATTCTTACCAATGATGCTCGACCTCTTGGGTTAAAAAATCTACGATTCTCGGTAAGCTTTTCGGTAGGCAAACTCACACCAGAAGGAAAAGATACAGTTGAATTCCTGTGTGCATTCAACAAGAACCAGCCACTTATGCCTCTATCCCAAACTGCATCCGGGGGAGAAATGGCACGTCTGACTCTTTGCATAAAAGCAATCACAGCAAACAAACTTAAGCTTCCAACGGTCATATTCGACGAGATTGATACGGGAGTCTCAGGTGATATTGCTGACCGTATGGGATCCATGATGGCTGAGATAGCTTTGGGTATGCAAGTATTCGCTATAACCCATCTGCCTCAGGTAGCTGTAAAGGGAAAATCACATTTGCTTGTCTACAAACATGATGAAGGTGAGCGCACAGTCAGCAATGTTAAGGTTCTGGATAAAGATGGAAGAGTAAAAGAAATCGCCAGAATGCTATCAGGTAAAGAAATCAATGAAGCTGCCCTAAAGAATGCTAAAGCATTATTGAAAGGATAAACTTCGATATAAAATCCAAAAAACAATTAATTAAATTGTTAAATTCTATTATAATACTTTTTGATTGAATTTCATCGAAATATAATTATGCATTATGAAATTTGCATTAAAACTTAAGATATGGAAAAGAGCGACTATATTTTTGGACTTCGGGCTATAATAGAAGCTATTGAGGCGGGGAAAGATATAGATAAAATTCTTATTAAGACGGATTTAAACGGTGATTTATCAAGAGAACTCCTTGGAAAAGCAAAGGCATACGGCATTTTAGTGAAGNGAGTTCCNCAAGAGAAACNCAATAGNATCACTANGAAAAATCATCAAGGNGCTANTGCTGNTCNTNCCGCTGTGNCTTACCATAAACTCGACAACATTATCCCTTTGCTTTATGAAGAAGGTAAGAATCCTTTGATGGTGGTGCTTGACGGAGTGACCGACATTAGGAACTTTGGTGCCATTGCAAGGACTGCATGCTGCGCAGGGGCAAATGCCATAGTGATTCCATCCCATAATTCTGTCTCAATCACTGCAGATGCTATAAAGACTTCTGCAGGTGCTCTTTTCCATATTCCGGTATGCAGGGAAAAAAGTACTCTCGATGCAGTAAAGAAGTTAAAAGAATATGGTTATAAAATAGTTGCATCTACTGAAAAAGGGGCTCGTAATTATACAGAGACTGACTTTTGTGTGCCTGTGGCAATCGTCATGGGGGCAGAAGAGACTGGAATTTCTGACGATGTGTTGAGAGCGGCCGATGACTTAGCTGCTATTCCAATACTTGGCAAGATTAGCTCTCTCAATGTGTCGGTAGCTGCAGGAATCATGATCTATGAAGCGATAAGGCAAAGAAATATGAGAAAAAGTTTGGAATAATCAAAGTAAAATATTAACTTTGCAACTAATTTGATACTTACTCCAGCTCGAGTGTTGGTGTATATGACGTTATAAATCAATTATGTATGATCAATAGAGTTCTCATAAGGATTAAAGTGGTGCAACTGCTTTATTCATATTTTCTTGTGCAAAACAACTTTTCAGTGCAGTCTTCGCCATCTGCTCCAACTAAAGAAAAGCGTTTTGCCTACACACTCTATCTCGACTACCTCTACTTAATGGTATCTATCGCAGAGTCTATAAATCAGCGAAGTAAATATTCGCCTCTTTATGAGACAAGATTTATCCAACGCTTATTGANCGATAATATTCTGAAGTCGGTCGGAAATAAATATGCTAATNGATTTTTTCCTTTTGAAAATACAATAGNAGACCTCTGTGAACGAATAAAAAATTCTGCCATATATAAGAATTTTGTAAANGATCCAAAAGCAGACTCAAAGATATGGCACGATTTATTCCNCCATTTNATATCTGTTGATCCTCAGATCAGTNAGATAGTGGAAGGATACGAAAACTACTCCCTAAGAGGAGTAGACAGAGCCAAAGAAATGGTTGTGCAGACTTTTACTGAATTTGCTTCAAGCCAAGACAATATAATTGATGGTTTGGCCGATCTAAAAGCAAGTTTAGAAAAAGCAAGAGAACTCTATTTTCGACTACTGATTCTTCCAATAGACATCACTTATCAGAGGGAAGTAGATCTTGACGAACGTCGCCATCGCTATTTAAAGAACAATGACGACTTGTATCCTAATCCCAAGTTTATTGACAATGAGCTTGTGAAACTACTTAGTAATGATGATGAGATTAAGGAGTATGCTGAAAAGCATAAGATTTCATGGATAGAACAAGATCGAGATTTAATCAAGCATTTAGTTAAGCAGATTACCGAGTCTGATCTTTATAAGGAATATATGGATAATTCTGTCAGTGACCTCCATGAAGACTGTGAGTTCTGGAAAAAGGCATTGCGAAATATTATCCTTAATGACTCAAAATTTTTAGAAAGGCNTGAGACAATGTCAGTATTTTGGAACGNCGACCTTGATATAATGGGANAGTTCGCCCTGAAGNCTTTCCGGANATTTGAGGAAAAAGCATCTTCTCCCGATAGTAAGATTCAAGACCCCGTCNTANCAATGTANAAAGACAGCGANGNCGCTNAATTCGGGAAAGAACTNTTTGNAGCAACTGTAAAAAAACANGCTATCTATCGTGGTTACATAGATGAAGCGTTGAACCGTCAACATTGGGATTCTGAACGACTTGCATATATGGACGTCGTAATCATGGAGACGGCTCTTGCAGAAATCTTTAATTTCCCGAAGATTCCTCTTCAGGCCTCTTTGAATGAATACATAGAGATTGCTAAGAGCTATTCATCTGCAAAGAGCGGATCTTTTATCAATGGTCTGCTTGCATCAGTAATAAGCAACTTAAAGGAAAGTGGAAAACTAAGAAAATAAATAATAAAAACAAACAGAAATGAATTCAATTCTTCTTCAGCAAGCTGGTGGTGGCGGAGGCCTAAGCGGAATGCTCATGATTGTGGCAATGATTGTCATTTTCTATTTCTTCATGATCCGCCCCCAGCAGAAAAAACAAAAAGAAATCAAGAAAGCGCGTGAAGCTATGAAGACCGGCGACCGTATTGTGACAGCAGGTGGCATTCATGGAAAGCTTAAAGAAATCTCCGACACGACTGTCATGATTGAAGTAGCTCCTGGCGTTCAGATGAAAGTTGACAAAGGTTCCGTATATCCTGCTGGTGTTGAAAATCCCAATGCTCAACAGTAAGAACTGATTGTTTCCGCGAAAAGCAGTATGCAAAAGAATTTTCTAAACTCAATAGGAAGATGGAGTAAACAACTCCGGAAGTCTTCAAGATTCCGGAGTATGCTGACTTTTGCGGTTTTTGTTGGGATTGCAGCTTTATTTTGGTTAATATTGACTCTTAACGATTCAGTCCAAGATGGCTGTATCGTGAATGTGAAAATTATCAACCAACCTGATTCAATCACATTCATATCAAATGTCCCAAAGACAATTCATGTCGAAGTTAAGGATAAGGGATCAAGTTTGATGCGGACGATGTGGATGAAAACACCTACACTTTCTCTCAATTTTAGGGAACTTGCTGAAAATGGGCAGATGTTATGCTCTCGTTCTGATATAATGGCGGCATTAAAGGAAACTTTCGGAAGTAGTGCTACAATCCTGTCAAGCAGTTTAGACTCATTGCGTCTGATATATACCGATCGGCCGGGAAAGTCTATTCCTGTGATTGCCGAAGTTAATGCAAGTGCAAAGGCAGGGTATATTGTCTGTGGGATGCCCGTATCCGATCCACCACGCGTGACAGCTTACGGTCCCAGAGAAATCTTAGATACTCTTCATCGTGTGAAGACAAAATCGTATGTGGAGCAAGATCTTTCAGAGACAAAAAGTTTTATCTCAGAACTCAAGACTATTCCCGGAATAAGGCTTATTCCAGCCACAGTCAATGTCAAAGTCAATGTCGAACCTCTCGTGGCTAAGGAAGTCATGGTGACAGTAATGGCAGAGAACGTACCGCAAGATGAAAATTTGCTTCTATTTCCATCGAATGTGAGGGTAAGCTATTATGTACCCATGAGTGAATTTTCTGACGACAAAAAAGCCGTTAGGGTTGTCGTGGATTACAATGATCTCATGGGGCATAGAGGGGAACGCCTTCCTCTTCGAATAGAGCATGTCAGTGGGATCACTGCTGTTAATCCTCGTCTTCATTCAGACTCTGTGGAATACACTCTTGTCAGATAACCGGACACAACAAAATACTTTAACGTTTCAATAGTAATTAATATAGAATTATGCTTAAAGAAATACTTTCCATCACAGGTAAGCCCGGACTTTTCAAAATCATCACTCCGGGAAAAAGGACTCTTCTTGTAGAAGACATGGTAAGCAAAAAGAGATTTCCGCTCGGTGCTCGCGATAGAGTGGTTTGTCTCGGCGACATCGCAATGTATACTGTTGGGGAAGACCTTCCTCTTGACAAGATTCTTGACAGAGTCTATGCTATAGAAGAAGGTAAAAGAATCGATGTAAAGGCGATGGACAACGATATGCTACGAGAGGAATTTGCTAAAGCTGTAGAAGATTTTGACCGTGATAGAGTATATCCGTCCGATATCAAAAAACTCTTTAACTGGTATAATCTTCTAATTTCTGAAGGCTTCACAAAATTTACTGAAGATGAGATGGAAGATTCTGAGGAAACTTCAACAGAAACTGTTGAATAATATAATATTAACTTATAAATCAATTTAATCATGAAGAAAGTATTACTTTATGCCGGTTTTTCGGCTGTTAGCCTTTGTGCTTTTGCAGCGGCACCGGAACCTGCTTCTATGGCAGATACCAGAGTTCTATCCATCTCTTCCAACGGCAAATATGCAGTATCAATGGGAGCGTATGGAGGTATGGCAATCATAAATCTTACCGATCTTGCAAACATAAATCCAACTGAGTATATTTATGAAGATTATACTCCTGGACATGGTAAATGTATCAGTGACACAGGTATAGCTGTGGGCGTATCTGAACAAGGATTGCCAGAATATTGGAAAGAAGGCGAATGGCATACACTTCCGATGCCTGAGGACGTTGTCAGTTCAAATCTTGCCACTGCTATAACCCCCGACGGAAGCCGTATTTGTGGCCTTCTGGGAATATCTCCCATGGTTTATGATGAAGATGCGCTCATGAAGGTGCCATGTGTTTGGGAAGCTGATGGAGATGGATATTCTGTGCCTATTCTCCTTCCTCATCCGGATTTTGACTTCTCTGACCGTGTACCTCAATATATCACTGCAAATGATATTTCCGCTGATGGTAAGGTAATAGTAGGTCAAGTTATCGATGCTGTCGGCATGATCAACTATCCGATCATATATAAAGAAAATGAAAATGGAGAGTGGAATTACGAGCTCCCTTATCTATCCCTAATCAATCCCGACGGAATCGATATCCCGAAATTCCCGGGAGAGGGTCCAATGATGCCTACTCAGGAAAATTATATGACTCCTGACGAGATGCAAGCATACAATGAAGCCTATCAGGCTTACATCAATTCCAATTATCAGCTTCCTTATCCGAAATATGAGGATTACATGTCTGAAAAAGAGCTCGAAGAATACCAAGCTGCTTATGACAAATTTGTAAAAGAAAATGATGTGTGGGATGCTGCTTATAATAATTGGGCAGTAGCATATCAAGAAATTGCTAATAATTCTCCTGCTTTCGTCTTCAATTCTATTCTTATTTCCCCGGATGGTAAGTCTTTCGGTTGCACCAATGAAGTAGTTGATTTGGATACTCCGAGTCCTTCAGGGTGGGGATTTGCTGTTCAACATCATGTTTGGATATTTGATGTAGATTCTTATGGAATAAAAAAATACGAAGGTGAAGACCTCAATCTCACATGGTTATGTGATGAGGGTGTGACTCTTGCAGCTACTTCTGTCAACACAGTAAGCAACTCTTTCGTTCTCAAAAATGGAGAAGTCACAGACATGCTTACATGGATGCAATCCCAAAATCCGGAATATGCTTCTTGGATGGAGGAGAATATGACTTATCCTTACGAAATTTATAACTGGGATACAGGTGAAGTTGAGTATAAAGAAGAGCTCATGACAGGCCGTGCGGTGGCTACCCCAGATCTTTCTCGTCTGGTGCTTTCTGTAGAAAATATTTGGGACTTCATGGATAATGGGGAGACCTACATATTCGATATGAATGTGGGAAGCAGTGTAGATGCAATCAATCCGGCTATTGAAAAGAAGACTATATACGATCTTTCCGGTCGGAAGTTAAACAATGTTGCCGCTCCTGGTATCTACATCATCAATGGAGAAAAGAAAGTAATCCGCTAATATGCTAATAATGCTATAATCATTAACGCAATTATGCTATAACACTTCAGGCGATCCGCAACTTCGGATCGCCTTTTTTAATTCAATTAAGCATTACCTATTAAGCATCACGAATGGTGAATTATAAATTATGTTAATCCCAAATCTATAATTTTTCTCGTTTGTTTTATTTTTGGCACGGTAATTGATACTTACCGAATGGAAAATAAAAAACTAAAATAAAACGAAAATAAGATATAGAAATGGCTAACGGAAAAATTGGGGTAACGACTGAAAATATATTCCCCGTAATCAAAAAGTTTCTTTACAGTGATCATGAGATTTTCCTTCGTGAACTTGTGAGCAATGCTGTAGATGCTACTCAAAAGTTACGTACTCTTGCTGCCTTCGGTGACTTCAAGGGTGAACTTGGCACTCTCGACGTTCATGTCGACATCGACAAAGAAAAAGGTACTCTTACTGTGACAGACCGTGGTATAGGTATGGACAGCGAGGATGTCGATAAATATATCAATCAGATTGCATTCTCTGGGGCTGAAGAATTCCTTCAAAAATATAAGGATACTGCCAACAATATTATTGGGCACTTCGGTCTTGGTTTCTACAGTGCATTCATGGTATCAAAGAAAGTTGAGATTCGCTCTCTCTCTTATAAAGAAGGTTCGAAACCTGTGCTTTGGACATGCGACGGAAGCCCTGAATACACGATGGAAGAGTGTGACAAAACTGACAGAGGCACATCTATCACCCTTTATCTTGATGATGATAGCAAGGAGTTTCTTGAGCAAGCAAGAATCGATACTCTTTTGAAGAAATATTGCCGTTTCCTTCCTGTTCCTGTTATCTCAGGGAAAATGCAAGAATGGAAAGATGGAAAGATGGTGGATACAGATGAAGATAATGTTGTCAATGCAACCGAACCTCTTTGGACCAAGAAACCATCCGACCTCACTGACGATGACTATTTGAAGTTCTACCACGAACTTATGCCGGGTCAGGATGATCCTATGTTCTGGATCCATCTTAATGTAGATTATCCTTTCACACTCACTGGTATTCTTTACTTCCCTAAAATCAAGAATGAATTTGATGTTAGAAAAGACAGAATACAGCTCTACTGCAACCAAGTCTATGTCACAGATCAGGTTGAAGGAGTAGTACCGGAATTTATGACTTTGATGCAAGGTGTCATTGACTCCCCTGACATTCCTCTTAATGTAAGCCGTAGTTATCTTCAAGCTGACACAGCCGTCAAGAAGATTTCTGGCTATATCTCCAAGAAGGTTGCTGAGAAACTTGACTCTATGTTCAAGACCGATCGCAAAGCTTTCGAGGAAAAATGGGACGACATTAAAGTGTTCATTGAATACGGTATGCTAACCGACGAGAAATTCTTTGAATCAGCTAAGAAATTCTATCTTCTCAAAGATGTCAATGGTAAATACTTCACTCTCGATGAGTATCACACTCTCGTAGAGGGAGAGCAGAAAGATAAAGATGGTCGTTTAGTATATCTCTATGCTACAGATAAGACGGCTCAATTCAGTTTCATTCAGGCAGCCGAAGATAAAGGATATAGTGTCCTTCTCCTTGACGGGCAACTTGAGCCGCACATGGTAGGTCTTCTCGAACAGAAACTCGATGGGGTAAGTTTTGTTCGTGTTGACAGTGACACTCCTGAAAAACTCATCCGAAAGTCTGATGATAAGGGTTCCGGTCTCACTTCCGATCAAACTGAAGTAATGACTATTCTCTTTAAATCTCAGATTCCTGATGTAGAGAAAGCACAGTTCATGGTAGGTTTTGAATCTATATCATCGGATGCTTCCCCTGCAACAGTAACTCAAAATGAGTTTATGCGCCGTATGAAAGATATGGCGGCCATGCAACCGGGAATGAGCTTCTATGGAGATATGCCTGCAAGCTATTTATTCACTGTAAACACAGACCAGCCTGCTGTGAAGACAATCATAGAAGATACTGAGAAGGCGATTGGAGCAAAGACTTCCGATATTTTGAAGCAGATTTCATCTCTTAACGATGAGATAGCAAAGGCTTCAAAAGACGCACAGGATAAGAAGGAAAGTGTTCCGGAAATGAAAGAACAGAACGATAAGATTGCATCTCTTCGTTCCGACCTCGACAAAGAAGTAAGCGATTATGCAGCTACTCTTCCAAAAGTAAAGCAAATAATTGATCTCGCACTTCTTCAGAGTGATCTCCTCAAAGGAGCAGCCCTCTCAGAATTCATCAAGAGAACTGCAAAACTCCTCTAAGATTAGAGATTAAGAATAGAAAAAGGACTGAATCTAAAAATTGGATTCTGTCCTTTTTTTTATATTAGTTAGCATGCTCAGCATACTTTAATAAGCCTCGCGATGCTAATTATGCATTATGAATTATGCATTAGCAATTAAACTTCTCCCCTAAAAATCTTCTCAAACACATCAGTCACTTTGTTCANTTCCACTATNTTTANGTTGAATTTATCATGTATGCCCTTAAGATNCCCCNAANGAATAAAGATAGNCTCAAACCCCAATTTAGCNGCCTCAGACACTNGCTGGTCGATTCTTGTCACAGTCCTTATTTCCCCGGAAAGACCCACTTCCCCTGCAAATGCAGCATGACGAGGCACCGCCACATCAAAATTTGAAGACATTACAGCGGCAACCACCGCAAGATCAAGAGCAGGGTCAGTCACCTTCAACCCACCGGCAATATTTAGAAACACGTCTTTCTGTCCAAGCTTAAATCTGGCTCGTTTTTCCAAAACAGCAAGCAACATATTCAAACGCCGTTGGTCGAATCCTGTCACACTCCTCTGTGGAGTACCGTAAGCTGCTGAAGAAACCAATGCCTGTACTTCCACAAGGAAGGGTCGTGCACCATCAATTGTCACACCGATTGCCATTCCGCTCATTTCATCCTGCCGATTATCACTCAGAAGCATCTCAGATGGATTCTTTACCTCCCGGAGCCCCTTAGCCACCATCTCATAGATTCCAATNTCNTTNGTGGATCCAAATCGATTCTTTATTGCTCGAAGTATGCGGTAGAGATATTGCCTGTCTCCTTCAAATTGAATTACAGTATCTACTATATGCTCCAAAACCTTCGGACCTGCAATCGCTCCATCCTTATTGATATGACCCACAAGAATCACAGGAACTCCTGATTCTTTGGCATATCTAAGAAGGGCAGCTGCACATTCTCGGACCTGACTCACACTTCCGGCAGCTGACTCAATGTCTGCAGAAGCAATTGTCTGTATTGAATCTACCACAACAAGTTGGGGTTTCACATTCTCAATCTGTGTAAATATTTTATCAAGTTGTGTCTCCGTAAGAATAAATGTATTATCGGAGACTTTCCCAAGTCGATCTGCTCTCAATTTCAGCTGAGAAGCAGATTCCTCACCGCTGACATAAAGAATCCTTCGGTTGCGTATGGAAAGGATATTTTGTAATANGAGAGNGGACNTANCGATACCAGGTTCTCCTNCAAGTAATGTAAGACTNNCTGCCACCAACACCACCTCCAAGCACTCGATTGAGTTCTTCCGAAGGCATGTGAATCCGAGGCTCATCGAGAGGTTGTATTTCCGAAAGTTTGATAGGTCGGGCACCCTCGGTTGAGAGCAACCCTTTATTTTTTGAAGATTGTTTTGTAGATACTTTCTCCTCAACGAAAGTATTCCATTCTCCACATGACGGACACCTCCCCATCCATTTTGGAGATTCATATCCGCATGAATTGCAAAAATAAACCGATTTTATAGTACTCTTTGCCATAAAAATATCAATAATCATCAGAATCCATCATATTGTCTTAGTCTGAAAAAGGTTGACTCATTAAAAATTTTGCAGTATCAAAAGACGATAAACTTGAATACACAAAAATAACGAAAATACAATCAAATACTCCTACGCATGAATTCCGAGACGGTAATGGCAGTAGCGGCTGCTACATTTAGAGACTCAGCATGAGGTCCGGAAGCAAAACTCGGGATTAGCAGTGGAAGATTTATCTTTTGGCGTAATTCTTCACTCAATCCATTGCCCTCATTGCCCATGACCACAAAAGCTGGCAAGGAAAGGTGGGTGGTGTATATGTCACTGCCGTCAAGAACCGTTCCGCAGACCGGAATGTCTGGATTAGAATTGATTATCTTCGGTAGATTAGATTGTATGATTCGAACCATTCCTATTGCTCCCATCGAAGACTGAACAGCCTTAGGATTGAAAGGATCCGCACACCCGCTACCAAGTACCACTCTTGCAACCCCGAACCATGATGCAATTCGAAGAATCGTGCCAAGGTTTCCCGGATCTTGGACAGCATCAAGCATTAGTGTTAA
>WFLX010374013.1_pt1 | contig 21745 bp, 18 predicted proteins | sample 4967041 | NCBI WGS metagenome assembly WFLX01 (sample SAMN12857096, study PRJNA449069) | gut metagenome | isolation source: stool from male and female vole | host: Microtus ochrogaster | place: USA:Florida | collected 2017
CCAGAACCATCAAGAAGCCTTTTCAACATCATGATTCAAGCCCAAAAACACTACCAGGGCTTCAAACAAATCATAAGCAAAGAAATCAAACAAGAGATTGCCTTTATCCACCATATCATAGGCATCAACAGTACCTTCACCTTAGACTTAGACAAAATGTATGCCCAGTCAGCAGGCCGGATCTTCCTCGACTCCCTCAGCTGATCTCACTAAATCATCCTTTTATCAATTCAGTGAATATGATGTAATGAAATATATGAACAATATTTAACTATGAGAATAAATTAATTGCCTCTACCTCCTCTTTAAATATTTTAAACAAGCTAATCAACACTTTATCAATCAAAATAAGCAAAGAAAAACGTATCAGATAGTTCTCATAAATCGAATCATTATCAAGTAAAGTATTCAATGAAGGACGATTATGTTGATAGGATAAAATGTTATGAGCACAACGATTTCTATGATTATACAGAGCATTATACATGTAGCTCAAACCTTTCTTTACCTCACAGGTCAAAGGCTTACCAGTATCATTTTTATGAGAACAGTTCTGACAATTATTAAAAAGAGAGTCTAAGGACATGCAATATGAACCGATACTGTTAAATACAAGATTATACTCATCATACCCACGACCTATAAAACTTTTTATGCCCGATTCTTCGTAGAAACTATTGATTAAAATACTTGTTTCTTGAAAGATCTGATTAAGATTTAAAGATGCATGAAGATCAAAGTCTCTTTTTAAATTCATTATAGCATCTAACAAATATTTAATTATTGCTTTCTTATGTTTTAATGTTGAGCATTCACCTAAATCCCACTTAACATATATGTTGCGACGAATATTAAAGTCCACAGAAGNAATTTCCCANCAAACACNTTNGAACTTTTGTTCCTGCGCGCCTGNCATCTTAAGAAAAACAGACTGGAGTATATACTCCCACAATGGATATATGGAAATACTTCCTTCAACTGCACGAGTAATACTACCAACATCATTAAGTATCTGTTCAATAGGAGACAATATAAAAGTAGAATGTACGCTCATATTAGTTGAAATAATCTTTATATATATTTAACGACACATCAATACGTTCACGGATGTATTTCAAACAAGATGGACTTTTTGCATGATTAGAACATCTCTTGACTTTTTTTATTGCATCCAAGAGGAAATCATCCAACATAGCCAACTTATCAGGGTCTTCTATAAGAGATTTCTTGTCTATAAGGGAATAATATATTAATCCAAAGAAGTGAATATCCATATCAATTATTGATGGATAGATTTTCATAAAACCTAACTTTCTTATATATCCTGTAAGCTTCTCGATGCTGTTTTCATAATTACCATCTGGATAAAGGGTGCTAAATTTTACAAAAAGATTTGAATCCTCATCATACGCAACAGCATTAATATAGTTAGAATAGTACTCTTCCATTCTACTAGCATACCTATAACCAATACTGTTAGATGATCCATTTTTTTTGTACTGAGATAATAGAGACAGATATCTCACAAAATCCATTTTTGATTTTACAGACCTGTCCACTACACTACTGGATATATGAGATGTAAAGATAGGATCAAACCAATCAGTGAAGTCCGGATTAAGGTAATATAAAGCAGCTCTACTTTCAAGTACATACAAAGTTTTCCCCTGCATATTAATATTACGAAAAAGTTTTGAATAAAACTTCTGTATCTCCTTTTCATCACTGATATCCGGGATTATATAAGAAAATCCTAGATATGTATTATTAAAAAAATCTACAGGAAGTGGTTGTAAAACTTCATATTGTTCCAAATTACATTTAGATTGGATTTCATCCTTTTTCTTACCTTTGTCTAAAAGNCGGTTAAAATNCCANTNNATCATANTCTCAAATTCATCANTTTCGNNGTNGTTTTCATCNACAAGTGCATTNGNAATTATTACANCAGCTTCCTTTTTAGGGAAACGCTCAAGGTATGCTAATAAAATTGTTGTAAGACGTTGCTGACCATCTATTATTAAGTTTTGATAACTATTACCTTTCTTAAATGCTCCAATAGTAACTGGAGGGATAAACTGCCCTTCCTTAAAAGACTTTAGAAGCATTTCAAAATCGTCTGGCTCCCAGACAAACGAACGTTGATATGGGGGTAGAACTATATCTTTCTTCAGTATTAACTGAATCCAATAAGACAATGAGTATTCTCCGTAATACGTGCGATTTTTGCCCATAAGATGTGTATAAATAAAACTAAATATGCAGAACCCAAATGCTCTATTTGGTCAATAAGATACTTCTGATGGTTTTATGTAAACTTTCCATAAAATCACGTATAAAATCAATACCTTTTTCATTCATATATGGATAAATATACGGATTCATTAAGGTCGCCCTTAACATTATCAAGCCTTGCTTAGCATAATCTTTTTCCGTAACAGATATTCCAGAGTTTCTGAAAAAATCAGCAAACATAGAAAATTTATAAGTTTTATTATCGCATGAAGTTTTCGACAAGAAAAACGGTTGTGAATATGAATAAGTTTCGTCCCCAAGTTCAGCTTGTATTGAATAATTATCGTAAACTTTAGAAACAAAGTCATTAACAGTTTTTAGTTTAACATTCTCAGTTAATGGCTTAACCGTAAAAACTAAAAGGTTTAGATCAGGAGCTACTGGAGAAAGTGGTACAATCTCATATTCGATTGGCTCATTGGCATCCTTTAAGAATTCTTTCCAATGTTTCATCCAAGTATATAAAACTCTTGTAGCGATCAAGGTATTCTTCACAATTTTTCCATGTCCACTTCTATCAAGGGGTATACATTTATTCGCCAACCATAAAGAAGCGGCAGAGGCTCCAGGTTTTGATCCTTCTAAGATGAAAGACGCAAATGCATCAGTACTTACGGTTAAATCTGTCGGTAAGTTATTCGGATCTAAATCATCAAAATTAAAATTATTATAATGTCTAGGAGGATTATGCAACAATGCATTATGTTGAACAGATGTAATATAGGGAGCCTTTTGAGTTATGAAATGCCTAACTCGATCATTCTTAAACGATATTAAACCACATGGATAGGGAATATAACCCATTTTATGAGGATCAATTGTAACAGAATCAGCTCTATTCATAGCTAATAAAGATGATATAAGAGATCTGTTATAAATATGAAAAGTTTTTTTCTTACAAACACCTTTGAACTTCATTTCAAATGAAGTCTTAGTATAAGAAGAAAAGTCAACAATTCTATCTTCTAAAGTAATATGAAAAGGCGATGTGGGTTTAACCCGTACATCCGAAACATCAAAATCATTCCAAGGAAATGCGACTATTAGCGACCCAAGATCACTANNGTNNACTNNANTTGCATTTTTATAATCAGTAAGTTTGATAGCTCTCTTTGCTAGAAAAGTGAACTTAAGCAAATCAAAGAAAGCATTTATTTCAAGTTCTTTATTAATAGCTTTTTCTGTATTATTAAGATACTCGCCCTTCCTACATTTTCTTTTAAAATCTTCAAATTCAGACTTTATGACATCTTCGTTAGAATCACAAAGTTTTTCATCCTCAGAGATAACTTTTTCTAGCTCGGTTAGATTTAAACCCGTACCATGATTCGCAAAGAAATCTAATATAAATCTACCAATAAGATCGAGTGATTCCAGCATGTTGACATTGTCATGTCTATCAGTATATAAAATTCTAAAGATCTTACGAATCAATATTATGCATTCATCATGACTATTTAATTGAATTATACTTTTGATATACCCACCCCATGCAGCATCGATATGAAGCCAGAAGCTAACGTTTTCATGATCTTCAAATTCAGATCGCACATCAGATATTTCAGCTATTGGATCAACCGCACCTTCTTCGGTGGTTCCAACAATACCAATGACTGCGAGTGGCGAAACACGTTTTCGATTTTTGGGCACAACTCTATTTTTCAACTTCTTTCTTAGATCTTTGACATCCATTTGGAAAGAAGAGGTCATTTCTATGTTAACGATATTGTTTTTCCCAATACCTAATAAGTCTGCCGCCTTGCTCCAGCTATAATGAGCACTTCCTGAGACAAATATAGCCAAAGGATAATCCGATAAAAGTTTACCAAGACCTTTGCCAAGGCTATATTCGCTTTTATTGAGTTCTTGAATAGCTTCATCCGCATATTTTTGTCTTTGTAAGCTATCACTTGCAGATTTCTTTTTTATATAAGCACTAATATATCTGGAAAATAAATATATTGATTCATTTGGCTTTATATTAATAAGATCATAACCATCAATATTCTTGATATCACAATTGTTGCGATTGGGCATTTTAATATTAATAGAAATATCATTTTTTACACAGCTATCCTTTATTGAAAGCGGAAGATACTTCACACAACGCGCAACCCACAATGCCTCAATGTTTGCAAGTGTTCCTCCAGAAGAAATATGAGACCACGATAACTCATTAGAGAGTGTCTTTTTATACTCATTCCATTCTTTTTTAGATTTGAAATCATTCATTGAAATAGGCGGAGCAACTTTATAACCAATCATTTCAGCTACATCATTGCATGCCTCAATCTCCATTCTGGTTGTCACCGGTGCAGCTTCAGTTGTTACATTATTGGGATTGTAAAGCATACCAGCTAAATAGCCAAGCATACCAGGCATAGATATATCTGAAAGCATGTGTCCCATATAACGTGGGTTATAAAAAGGGAAATTCCTACGCATCTCAGCTAAAAACTCATTGACATTTTTATACAGCTCATCTTGCTCCGTAGAAAAACAACGAGCTTCAGCAGGAGATATGAGGTGGGCATCCTGAGGAAAATAATTCTTTCTCCAGTGAAAATAATCTCTTACGATAGTATTAAGAATATTCTCGAAAACTATTCCATTTTCCGCTTTTGGTCCAAGGAACCAAGATAGATAATTCTCCATGATACAAATCTTAAACTATATTAATCATATAAAAATAAAGGAGTTGTAAGCACTCGTCAAATTAATATATTAAAATGCCTATGCTTCCATGTGCAAAGATAATACAATTTTAATTACATACCAAATATAATGTATTTTTTTCGTAATAATTATACTAAATAAATAGATATAATAACGTCTTGATTAACGTCTCTGTTCACGCAAGTATAAAAAACTGAATTAATACACACGGCCATCTTTACAGAACGAATTTATTAAACCAACAGAAATTTCCAAGTAAATATTAATAATGATTCCTCATACGATTTGCTATGATGAAACCAGCATAACCAATTAACAGAAGCCCCGAAACAGTCTCAACGCTCGACAGGAATTCCCCAAAATAACAGCTGAAACACTTATTTGATCCAACTGAATTGCTGAGGCTGCGACCTATTGCATCACACCAAGAAACAGAATCTACTCTGTCTCGACGGAAAAAGTATGCGTAACCACAAATTAACAAAGCATACAAACAAATCACTTTCCACAACTGATATCCAAAACCAAACATCCTATTAATCAAAAAGCCCAGCAAATGATATATGCGTTTGATTGTAATGCATATCTCTTTCTTATAATCGCACCGCAACGCAAACCAAAGATGTAGTGCTGTATTAATTCTTGCGATGCGGTAAGCTTTATTTGAATCTTTGAAAAATCCCTTGCTTGCATATATTCCACTTAACTGGGCATAAACCTTGCTGGCCTCTAATCTAATAAGACTTTTACTTCGTAATATATTACCTGGAATCTCATATTCTTTTTTTTCTATTATAGCAGAGCATTGATTTCGCCTATACCATTTACATTCTATATCTGAGTCAACCATTTTAAATTCGCTATTATAGAAAATATCAATATAATCAGAATATTTTTCTTGTATTAACTTGTGAATTGAATCAAATCTAACACACTCATGCTCAAATACTGTATTTGTTAGGCTACATTCCTTCAGACTACAACNGTCAAAACTGGTTGTACCCTTAAANGCTGCCATATAAAAATCTCCATAGTTGACTNNAATCTCTCCTAAAGAGCAGTCTGAAAATTGNGTATATCGGAAATCTGCGATCGTAATTAAAGCTTTTCTGAACCTACATTGCACAAATTCACATAAGAAAAAGTCCACTAGACAGATACTGGTTTTATTAGTAACAACTATTTCCGAATCTAAAGCAGCTGTTACAGAATCAAAATTACAACGAACTAACTTACAGTTGGCGAAACACACATTTAAAATCGTAGCTCCTCTAAAATCTACATCTATAATAGGCTTTGCTGCGGGAGACTTCCGGCACATCTGATAAATGCAACAACTTCTATTTTTAAATAGACATGAGAACATCGTCATAATGCAACAGAAGAATCCACAAACAAAATTCTCCAAGCCCTTCTTCGCACCATTATATATTCTCTTAAATATTGATGATATAATACAATCACAAATGCTATAATCTATTTCCACCTTATCAATATCACAACGATTGAAAATAACATTCCTTATGGTAAGGTTTCTAAAATCGAGTCCTGTTAAATCTACCTTAGATATGTCCAAATTACAAAGCGGCATATTCTTCTTCCTACAGTCAGCAATCTGGCATATAAGATCCGACCTTTTAGAAAGAACCCTAAAGTTGTCAACTGTTGTATCTACAAACGATACTTTCAAATCCTCATTCTTCATAACTCCGACTACTTATATATCTTTCTTTCAATAATAAACAATATTGAATACTAATTAAGCAAGTGCAAAGATAATCAAAAAAACATTATAAGTAGTATGTATTTTGATCAAATGGGTAATTTTAATTAATTTTAACATAATTATCAGGGGCGCCTCCACCACAATATATGTGCATGAGAAATCATTAGAAGACTGAGAATTTACTTTTTATCTATAAACCTAAGGCAATTGTAAAGTGAAAAAACTCTTGTCAAGACTCAGAGTAGTTTATCTTCAAATGACGACTGAAAAACATATCATTCACAAAACAAAGGAAAAGAAAAGCTGTTGTATTAGTCTCCAGCATTAACACCCTTTAGGGTGGTGGTAATCTCCATGCCAACTATTAACTTTGCAAAAAATATATAATATGGAATCCTTATACAGCAGAAACAGAATATACATATCCACCGAACAACAGGAAAAAATTAGAACTACAAGAATCCTATTGGGAGGTGCCGGATTGGGAAGTGAAATAGCCGAATGCGCATTAAGGCTTGGTTTTGAAAAGATAACAATAATCGATGGCGACCGGGTAGAATTGAGCAACCTCAATCGACAAAACTATACTCGCAAAGACATAGGCAAATTCAAGGCAGAATCGTTAGCTAACCGATTATTATCAATTAATCCTAAAGCTGACATACTTTATTTCAATGATTTTATTACAGATGACAACCTGAAAAAACTTGTTGGAAATTGCGACATAGCCATTAACGCATTAGATTTCAAAAACGACATCCCAATGAAATTTGATGAACGCTGCCGAAAACTTGGTACATATGTCTTACATCCATTCAATTTTGGTTGGGGAGGCATGGTGATGATTGTCTCACCCACAGGTATAGGCATAGAACATATGATGAGAAACGAAGATTCTGAAAACTTCGAATTAGAAATCGCTAAATATGTAGATGGGTATAGTCAATTTTGGAACATACCAGAAAATAAATGGTTTCATTCAATTGTCATGGCATATTCAAACGAGAATTCAGAATTACCCCCTCCACAATTGTCGATAGGCTCATGGATTACTGCCGGCTTGACAGTTAATGCAATGGTTGAGATTGTTTTAGGACACAAAGTAAAAACCTGTCCTAAATTCTACTTTGCCTCGCTCTTAAGCGATNAAAANTAATTCAAATCAGATCANTTTATAATTAACAGCAANAGCTATNGCTTCACTGATGCTTCTTACGCCAAGTTTNTNGAANATGGCCCTACGNCTTNATTTAATAGAATCTTNTGCCCGATGAACTCTGGCTGCAATCTCTTCAACAGTTAGTCCTCTTGCAGATAATAGAAGGACCTCCTTTTCTCCATCAGAAAGTTTAACCCCAGGCATTGTAAACCAACGATCAAGATCTAAATCATATTTCCAGAACTCAGATTGTCCAAGCTTTCTAACTACAACATTACCTGGCTCATCATGATTGGAAATTGAAACATAGCAAACCGCAAGCCACATATGACCATTGGGATCCATCGCGAGCGGAGTGAGTTTATGATTTACCAAAAAAGAATCACCATTGTTTTGTATATGGAAATCATAGCTGATGCTGTAACAAAGTCGTTCCTCAATGGGTTGACTATTAAAAAATCTAAAGCCAACAGCATTGATCTTGAGCAGCATCCTCACCTCTTCCTCCGGAACTCGTGTGGTATAAAAATTATAACCAAGAGACTTTACTTCCTCTGGTGTAAACCCACATAAAAATAAAGGATTAGAGGATACATACATAAAATCCTGACGATAGTAATCAATAATATATATACTCTCATAGGCTACCTTGGAGATAGCCTCGGCTGCCTGAACAAAATACTTTGCACGTGCATAATCCTCTTGGGTTATGCCCTCTACCTTATTATTGGAATTGAAGAATCTATCGGTTAAACTGCCCATATATTTTATTTTTCTGCAAAGATAATACAAAAAGAATTACAATCATAATCTTTTCGATTTTTTAACATTCTTAAGGGTGGAAATATTACTTCAATATCATTCGGATGCGGCATTTCCACCCTTTTGGGTGGCAAGTCTATTTTAAGACATTAGTAAATTCGCAAAAAAAACTATGGAGCGAGCTATAATTGAAACCAATGACTACACGGTATATGAATCAGACGAGTCAGTCCTATGGGAACTCTCTGAATTTGTTGTGACAGAAAACTATCTTCACCATAAGAGAGGAGATGAGTATTGTATAGACAGTACATCAAAGGTAATTGCCAAGATATACAAAGAGGAGAGGAATCTGTATAATAGCTCTAGAATACTGATAGTACGAAATGGTGAAGGGAAAATTATAGGATCAATAAGATCTACTCTCTGGGATCGGCAAACATCATTACCAATGGAAAAACTATTTGGAATAAATCCGCTGAATTTAGATTTCAGCAAACAAGTTTCATCTTTCTGGCACATTGGACGATTTGCAATTAACCGTGAAGGGAGCAGATATTCTAAATCGATACTAAGAACTCTCATATCCACGATTACAGAACCTATAAAGAAAGAACCCAATGGGTGTATAATAGCAGAAGTAGATAGGAAACTCTATAACAGTCTAGGTAATCTTGGAATAACTGCACACCAAATAGCACCATCAATTCAGTATCTCGCATCAGAAACAATACCTATATATTCAAGATCATACGAATTATCAAAACAATATTCATAAATAAAGAAATTGAAACCTACACAACACTTCCACCCTTTTAGGTGTAGGGCAAAATATATGCAAATAGTAATTTTGTAACTGAAAGATGAAAGTGGACATTAATCACACAGACCAGACTGTATAAAAGGCGCGCACCCGAACAGCGTAAAAGAAGTAGGAATCAATAAAAACTAAAAAAATGAAAAAGGACATTTTCAAAGAGTTTGCAAGAGAGGCAGAGCAGGAATTCCTTACACAACAAGAACTCCATGGGATATTAGGTGGCTCCTCTCCAATCAATCCACCTATCACCAATGCTATTATTAATTGTGGTATTGTTACCAATAGAACAGATCTATGTCCAGGTAACGTGTGCGATCCATTTAATGCAGGTGGATGCGCTGCTAACACTGTAATGGGAGGACCTGGAACGTGTCCTCTTTCGAATTAATTAAACGGTTATCTCCAGCCTGACAAATTTCACTCTGATCAAGTTTTGTGGAACACTTTATTCTGAGGTGTCCACAAAATTTGGTCCATGGTATAAAAAATTATGAAGCTAAGTATTTTTAATACACGGATTCCTTTGTCCGAAAATACTGATGTAATATTTAATACATTCTNAGAAGANATGTTGGTTATNAATCGTAATGTAAAANTTAATATNCCATATATAGATACTTCATTTATTAAAGTATTAAAGGAGAAAGGTTTTTTAGTAGATGATCAAGAGGATGAATATACAAAAGTTGTAACTATGTTTAAAAAAAGTTANAATAGAGACAGTGTGTTTAAACTTACGATAAANCCTACACTCAAATNCAATTTCANATNTTGGTATTGTTATGAAACTCATAATAACTCTTCAACAATGANCAATCAAACATTAAATCGAGTAAAAAAAAGTATAAGAAATTTATCGGANAAATATAACTCGCTAGAATTANCCTTTTTCGNGGGAGAACNCTTTTNGAAATTCTCTGAAATTGNCAAGCCACTAATAGATTATACCCACATCATATACACATCGAAAGGATTAGATTATCAAGTGACCTTTACAACAAACGGATATTTGATAAATTCTCATATAATTGAAACTCTAAAAAAGTATAACATAGGTATTTCACAGATTACCCTTGATGGAGGACCAGAGACACATAACAAAACTAGAGTAAGTGCCATCGGAGATTCTTTCGCTCAGATAGTAGCGAATATAAAATCCATGGCAACATGTGGACTTCCTGTCCTTATTAGAATAAATGTTACAAAGGACAATATCCAGAGTGCATATAAAATACCTGACTACTTTAGAGATCTGTCTGATATAGAAAAAAAACAATTACATATATTAATTCAGCAAGTCTGGCAGGATGTTCATAATGATATTCTTGATGAGATATGGGAAGTTTATACAAAATTTTTAGAGATAGGAATAAAACCATGGCCTCGTAAATTTAATTTTTATCAAACAATTTGTTACGCTGATCATCGTCATTCAGCGGTAATAAATTATGATGGTAAAATTCACAAATGTACAGCTATCGACTTTGAAACAAAGACACCAGACGGAACACTAGATGAATACGGCTTATTTGATATTGACTATGCTTTTCAAAGACGTATTAAACAACGTTTAGATAATCATCTTTGTCTAAGCTGTCGAATACTTCCTGTTTGTAATGGAGGTTGTTCTAAAAACGTAGATCAAGCATCTATAAGAGATTATTGTCTACACCCCACCAATGAAGATAAGGATAATGTAGTGAAAAATATAATCAGAGAGAAGTTATATATGAGAAGACTAAACATTTCATAGAAATAAGGAATAAAAAAACTGCATCTAACTAAATGATATGATAATACCTAAATCATATCAAATCAATTGATGCCTTAATACATATAATATAAACTAATATTTTACCACAACTTAAAATTTGAAAAATGAATTACCATAACAAAGTTATCATGTAAAAAGATACTCTACATGCTCGCTTGGCGAAGGCATAAATGATTAGGAAGTATCAGTAAGGAATTTATTCAATTGACACTAATCAANATTATATGTTTATTGNCNTAAGAATATTCCAAAGAAAAAAACAATACAAAATAATATTTCGGAAAAATCCATATCCAACCATAGTATTAACCAAATAACGATCTAGCAATGTTTAAATCAAAAACATTCTTTGTGCTGATTTTTTCAGCGGTTGCAATCATAATTACTAGTATGATTGCAGTAAGTTGTACATCTAATGAAAATGAAGATGTGCCAGTGTCGAATAATTNGATTGGAGAAGAGCTCACAATAGGAAATGACACCATCTATGTCGAGACGGAAGTTCCTATTATTCAGAAGTCTACAATCAGTTCNGTTTCCGATAAGACTCGAGAACTGATAGAGTTATCGATTCCATCTAACACTCGTTCTAATGAGGAAACAGAGATCTATTATCTCTATGATGAATGGACTGAAAAATGGGCTTATGCAATTTCCACAGAATCACATTCATGTATTTTTGAATGCTATGGTGCTCATTCTGATACTCCTCTGATTATAATATTTGAGGAAGTAGACACAAATGAATTTGTAACAAAAGATGAAAATGGAAATGTCTTACGTCATTTCTCATACGATCCTGAAAAACGAGAATTATGGACCTTTAATGAATTTGGTACAAGAGGAATGTCGACTCAGGATAAAATATTGTGTAATTCAATGTTTGCCGCAGCTAATTATTTAGTGTGTGAAGCTTTGGCTGTTCCAACAGGAGGTGCATCTTTAGTAGTAGCTTTAGGTTTTGCAGTTGCTTCAACATACATATGCGATTAACTTATAATGAAGCAATCCCACAATACAAAATTGCATATATTGCCTATTTTGTAATTAATGTAATCTTAGTTGTTTCCATTCTAATAATTCAATGGTTGGATATAAGTTTTATTAAAACTATAGAATGGTTAGACTCTTGGGTTACCTTTTGGGGAATAACCATGGTTTTGTTCTTAATGAGCAAATCATTCATCGTATCCTCTTCATATAAAGGAAGTAAAGTTTTAGATGGGTTTAGAACACGAGTATTTGCTCTTACACTTTTTATGATAAGTATAATGGGTGTATGTACTTCTTTATTTGAACAATATTTGTTATTAGTTATGACAAGTATTAGTATGATCATATGGATAATAACATTTATCTGGTCATTAATACGAGGACAAAAATTCATCATAGATAACATTCATATATAGTAGTTTTATCTAAAGATAGCATACTCAACGATATAAATAGTTTTAGACAATTAACTATTAGTGTTATTTTAATGAATCTTATTAGAATAATACGAACCCGAGTAAGAGGTGAACACAAGACATCGATGTTCGCCTCTTTTCTTATACCTTTATCCTATCATTCAACACACAGGCACCTCCTATTCGAGAACAAGCGGCTGTTCAGGGGATACCCGACCAACAGCGTACGTCATGCCGTCAGTAGAAAACCTTCCCGGTGCTCAACCGCATATACTGCATGGAAAAGCACATTGCATCAGATGCAGAACTGAGGACACTCGCTGCTCTGGAAGGCAGTCAACTATATGAACAACCAGACTGAGATACTGAGGAACTTCATCCACGACGGAAAGGTGGAGATATCGAACAACCTGCGCAAACAGAGGATGAATCCGATAACGTTTGACTTGAAGAACTTCCATAACATTGAAAGTAAGGACGCGGAGGAAAATACAGACTTCACGCACAGCCTGGTGGAGATCTGCAGACTCAACGACAAGAACACCTATGAATACCTGCTGGCGCTCTAACGAACAATGGTTTCCAGACTTGACGACATATGCAAGAGACTATTATTACCCAACCATTGGGTGCCAGAATGCGAAAAACGCAATCAATAAGATTTTTTTAGCCCTCAATCCTTGATGCCATCATGCATTGAGCTGGTCTCTCACGGAGATTGGACCGTTTACTCTATATAAGACATATCCTTCAATTCTAAGAATAGTTTATGTCTGAAATAATAGCAACTTATCAACCTTAATATGTTAGATGATATACTCATCTATGATTACTAAATGCTCTCTTCAACTATAAAGCAAATATAACATTGACGACTACTTTGGAGTTACAATATGAAGGAATGCAATGCCATATTTACAAGCAAAATTAACTATTCCCGCTGTCTCCTTGACGTGTTATAGGGTCATATCCTGCTTCCACAATTCGATATCCACAAAATATACCGTAAATAACCCAAGACAAACAAGTTGGCTATTTCTAATACCTTAAATTAATTAATGAGTAAAAATCAAAATGTTACTTCCACCTTTTTAGGTGTGGTTTTAAATGTCAGATAATTGTAATTTTGCAAATAGATGATAAAAGTCGACTATAATCTCACAGACCAGACTGTATAATAGGCGCGAATAGCAAGACGTAATAAGCGAAACAATAATAATGTCATTATGAGAGATAAACTCAGCAAAGGAATTCTGGAAATAGAAGTCTTTTCGGATGCTCAGAAAGCATGCATCAAGGGTGGTTCCAGTGAGCAAACTCCGACAATACCACCACCACCTCCTCCTCCACCCACACCTCAAATGCCCACATTTGATACTGGGCCATATCTCAAATTAACATTCACAATATACTTCTAAACGGTGTATGTAACATGAAAAAAAGAAAAATAACAACTAACATAGCCTCTCTTGATCGGTTTACAACACTTCAAGAAAATGCTATTCGTGGAGGTGCCAACATTAAATGGTCAGGCTCAATCTCTGCTGGTATAAAAGGTCCAGTTGGCGGCGGCGGTTCCACCGGTGATGCAAAGATCGAATTTAAAATTGGTAACGGATAATCTCACATTTACCCGCACTAATAAATAAAGTGATTATAGGGGGAGGTTTTGATAATTTGACTCCTCCCCCTTATATTTAAAGAAACTGAAATGAGTAGAATACTATTGAATTGGCTTCCTCCTGCAATGGTTAATATGCCTTCACCTGCGCATTCTGTTCTAAAAAACGTTTTAGAACAGAAGGGACATCAAGTTTCAATTGATTATTGGAACTTAAGATTAAACTCCAAAATAAAGAATTTTCTTAATTTAGGCACTGAAGGTTACTCTGACCTAAATATGCTCCTACCTTTTCTTGGATATTTGAGCATTGAATATAATCAAGAATCTTCAATTCGTGCATTGACTGATTATATATATTATATAAAGCCTCAATTGCATATCAAGGGTAAAAATTTCATTAAAGAATCATTTGTTGATTTCTGGAATGATTTGAACGATGAGATAGATAAGTTCATAGAAACAACAATAATGAAAGGCGACTATACTCTTATCGGCTTTTCTTCTATGTTTTACCAATGGATCCCTGCAACAATCATAGTTAGGAGAATCAAGCATAGATTTCCTAACATACCAATTATATTGGGAGGATTTGGGTCAAAAAAGGAGGCGTTGGCATTCCAGTCAAATTTCAAAATATTTGATTACGTATCATGGGGAGAAGGAGAAGATTCTCTCATCGAGTTATGTAAATACTTAGATGACAAACAATGCGATATTAGTGTACCCAATACCATTGATTCAAGAACCAGTTGTATTATGGGCAATAAGCCTGTAAAATACCACACTATTGATGATTTAAGTTTTAATTTCACAGATTACTTAAATCAAATAAACATATTTCCCAATGAAGATGAAATAATCCTACCAATTGAAGGTGGCCGTGGATGTCATTGGAGAAAATGCCATTTTTGTTATCTTAATAACGGATATAAGAGTAGATTCAAACAATCGTCTACAATTATAGAGGAAATCAATACATATATAGAAACATATGGCATCTATAAATATATGTTTCTTGACAATGATATAATTGGGGGTGATTTATGTAGATTTAACCAGATTTTAGATGGAATAATTGCATTGAGAAATAAGCATAACGATCTAACTATTGCTTCTGCTGAAATAATAACCAGCGGCATAACTTATGAGGCAATTCTAAAAATGGCACTTGCAAATTTTGAATCTGTCCAAATTGGATACGAATCTCCGAGTTCCAATCTATTGAAAAAAATCGAAAAAAAGAACACTTTCACCAGCAATTTATTCTTTATAAAGTGGGCTGTTGCTTTTGGAATTAGAATTTGTGGAGCAAATATAATTCGAAATCTGTTTGAGGAGAAAGAAGAAGATATTTGTGAATCGATAGATAATCTGAAATATTTACGTTTTCTGTTGAATCAAACTTATTTTTATCATTCCTATACAGATTTAGCAATATGTGAATATTCAAGATATTTTAACCAGGTCAAGAAAAATGGGCAACTATCTGAGTGGTCAGAATCTCCAATATTCAACTATTTACCTAAAGGTTATATTAATGATGAAGATAAATATGCACTCATCTTAGATTTCTTTAAACCGACATTTTCAAGCAAATGGAATATCTTTTCAAAAATCGAAAAACATTATATAGAAAATGAATATACATATTCATTTTTCAAAGCGAATGATGTTATTATTTATTATAAGGAAAGATATAACGGTCTATTAATAAAGGAGATAGAATTTAATAAATCTTCTTACGAATGGCTAGTTCTTGTTAATTGCAATAAAAACATAAATTCATTACATAAACTTTGCGAAGAGATAGGAGTAGATTCTGTAAGATTAGCTAATATCATCGAGAGTTTGAGTAGGGAAGGATTAATGTATCATAATATCGACTACACTGAGATTTTATCTATTATAGACACTGATCTTATTAATCCCGAAGGTTGAATAAGGCTCTTGAAGGCTAATCAAGAGTTTCAGCTAGTACAATATGGCATTTTCGCATCATTGCAGACTAAGTAGAATACTACATAGTTCACCCTTTAGGGTGTTGAGATCAATAATTTGAAGTTGTAACTTTGTAAAAAAAATATGATACTAAACAAATTTATAAACAATAGTTTCATTGTTACAGTTCTGTATTTGTTTTTTCCTATGGTATGTCTAGGTCAGACAAATATAACGGATACTTGCAGTGTCCATGAATTATCTGAGGTTATTGTACAAGGAGAACGACCAGCAATCAAAGGACAAGATGGCATTGTCGTTGTTGATTTGCCTTCTATCATCAAGGATAAGCCTGTAACAAATGTACTTGAAGCATTGGGATATCTCCCTGGTGTTATAGATAACAATGGATACATTGGATTAAATGGCGCTTCTTCCGCAACATTGATAATAAATGGAGAGCCAACTACAATGCCATTGCAAAATATCTATCAGTTACTATATTCAACACCGGTTGATCGCCTAAAGAATGTAGAAATTATGTATTCCGCTCCTGCTAAATATCACGTTAATGGAGCGGTAATAAATGTTAACTTGAAAAACCCACAACCTCTTGACGGACTTATGGGGCAAGCAACATTGGGATACAATCAATCTCACTATGCATCGTATTGTGGAGGCGTAAGTGCGACATATGCGATAAACGACTGGACATTCGATTTGAATTGGTCGATAAATCATAATCATTCCTATAATCGACAAGAAACAAACTCAACCCATTTATTAAACGGCACAATTCATATTATCGATGACGATATGCGACAAACCAGCAAATCGTTATCAAATATTATCCATACTGCTATTTCATACAAAAAACTTAAACTTTCATATAATGGACAGATTTCATCTGACATACACAATCGTAGTCAATCAACAGGAACATTGGGCTATTTCCAAAATCTTTACAAAGGTTTATCTCCGACAAGCTACAATAATCTAGCGATGCTGTATTCGACACCGTTTGGTTTGTCTGCTGGATGTGATTTCACATCTTATTATGAGAACAGATACCAAAATCTTTATAAAGAAGATAACCTAAAAGTATATTCTGAAAATCTCCAGAATATAAATCGTTGGCACGCATATTTGGATCAGGAACACAAAGTAGGCAAGTGGACACTGGGATACGGCATCGATTATCAACACGCTAAGGATAAAAGTTGCCAATCTTATAAATATCCTATGCAACCCGGTTTTGACAACACCCTACATGAAGATGTGGCTAGTTTATATATAGGCACACAAGCATCATTTAGATGGGGACTATCATTCAATTCTTCAGTCAAACTGGAGTATTTTCACAATGATTATCAGCATAACTGGAATGTAATTCCTCAGTTAGGCGCTACCTTTTATAAGACACCTAAAAGTATATTTCAACTGAACATTAGTTCACAGCGGTTATATCCTACATATTGGGAACTGCACGGCGGAACATCTTTTATCAATGATTACGCTATAATTATAGGTAATCCATCTCTACAACCAAGTATAAACTATTCANGANAGTTTNANTATATNNTCAATCNNAAGNATGCTGNCACGTTCTATATGCTCTATACTNATGACTACTGTGTGCAGTNGCNTTATCANTCCCCAACCGATTTANACNTAANATTCCAGACTGTGAATCTGGATTTTTCAAGGACTATAGGGCTGCAATTGTATGCACCTTTTGATGTAAATGAAATTTGGAATGCAACAGCTACACTGAATGTATCACACGCACAACAAAAATCAACGCATTTTCATGATCTCAGTTTCAACAATAAACGCTGGGGTATCTATGCAGCATTGAACAATACAATACAATTAACTCCTTCCTTTCCGATATCTCTATCTGTTGATGCTTCTTATATGGCAGGGATGGTTCAGGGAGCAGGACAAATGAATCCTATTTGGAAAATTGATGCTGGTCTTAAATGGCGATTTGGTAAAAATCGCTGTTGCGAATTCGATCTAAAAGCTAATGATATATTCAACACATGCAATCCTATGCTCAAAATAGACTTTCAAAGTCAAAACTACCGAATGAAAGCGCATAATATGAATCATTATGTCAAATTAACTTTTAGTTATCGTTTCAATGGTTTTAAACAAAAACAAGATACAAATATTGATATTTCTCGATTTGGTTCTGGAAAATAAATTAATATAATGAAAGCAACGAAATACACAATAGGAATATTGATTCTATNTTGCATATCTATATNANNATCATGCAGCTTAGAAAAACGANTGACGCTTACAACACGAAGATATAATGAGAAAGGAAATATAAAAAGACATTTCAATGTAATACCAATAGATGTATATGATTCTTATTATATGAACACAAATAGAGACACCATTATTGATTATAAAATAAAGTGATGGGTATTTTAAGGTTGAATAATACAAGAGCATAAGAAATAATGATGCCATTCCGTATAAAAAAATTCAAATGTGTGAAGCAGCTGGACTCAATGCAGTGTGGTGTAGCCTGCTTATCAATGATATGTAACCATTATGGAAAAGACTACAGGTTAGAGTATCTTGACAGTTTTTGTCATTCTAACACCTCCGGCATATCTATGCTTGGGATCTCTGAAGGAGCATTTACATTGGGATTTGAAACAGTAANTGGTGCCGCATCAACATCTCAACTTAAAGATATAGTTTTGCCTTGTATTCTACACTGGAATCAAGAACATTTCGTTGTGCTTTATGATATTGGTAAAAACGGAAAGCGATACAAGGTGGCAGATCCCGGAAAGGGCTTGATTACATATACAAAAGAAGAGTTTGAAAAACACTGGATAAGTTCCGTTACAGATGGAGAGCCAAGAGGAATAGTAATGCAACTGGTGCCAACAGAAAATTTTTATAACCATGTGTATAAGAAAAAAGTAGAGAAACGTTCCTTCCGTTTTCTTTTAGGCTACATGAAGCAGTATCGAAAGTATTTCACACAGATTATTCTTGGATTGGCTATCGGGTGTGGGCTGCAGTTGCTAATGCCGTTCCTGACCCAGGCAATAGTGGATCTCGGGATAAAACACAAGGATATTTGTTTCATATGGCTTGTCCTTCTCGGTGAACTTATGATAGTCATCGGGCGTACGGCAACGGATTTTATCCGCCGATGGTTGTTGCTCCATATCTCCATGCGAATCAACATATCCCTTATAAGCGACTTTTTCATTAAGCTGCTTAAAATGCCGATGTCATTTTTTGACACAAAACTAATGGGCGATCTGCTGCAGAGGATAGGAGATCATACACGCGTTCAGAATTTCCTTACTGGTCAGATTCTGAATGTGGTGTTCACTACCTTGAGTTTTATTATCTTCGGAATAGTCCTGTTTGTATATGATTCATTAATTTTCGGAATATTTTCAATCGGCAGTATTTGTTATGGCATGTGGATCATATCCTTTTTGAGGAAACGGAAAGTGTTGGATTATGAATTATTCGAACAACAAGCAAAGAATCATAATAAGACTTACCAGTTCATAACCTCAATGCAGGAAATCAAACTTCAAGATTGTGAACGACGTAGAAGGTGGGAATGGGAAGATACTCAAGCTGATCTTTTCAATGTTCAGATGAAGTCACTNAAACTCCAGCAGACACAAGAGNCTGGTTCCATCTTCATTNACGAGGTCAAGNACATAANCATCACTGTGCTGGCGGCAACTGNCGTGATCAATAATCAGATGACACTCGGAGCGATGCTTGCAGTGCAGTATATTATCGGACAATTAAATTCTCCTGTAGAACAGTTGATGTCATTCATCTACTCACTTCAGGATGTCAAGATTTCTCTTGAAAGGATCAATGAGATACACGAAGGGAAGAATGAAGAAACAAAAGAGAATCAAAAGACTGAATTTAAGTCCAATAAATCAATCAATATCGAAGGCGTTGATTTCAAATATGATCCCCACGCTCTAAAAAAGACAATAGAAGGTGTTTCTTTCAATATACCAGAAGGGAAAGTGACGGCTATTGTTGGTTCATCAGGAAGTGGCAAGACAACGCTTATAAAACTCATGCTTGGCTATTATTCGGTCATGTCGGGGTCAATCTCGATTGCCGGAAGAGACATAAAAGAATATAATCTCAAATGGTGGCGCAAGCATTGTGGTGTCGTCATGCAGGATGGTGTTATATTTTCTGAATCAATTGCTAGAAATATCGCTGTAGATGACGGAGAAATAGAGGTAGATAGGCTTGAAAAAGCAGCCCGGATTGCCAAAATCCATGATTATATTATGGGACTACCACTCAAATATAATACCATGATTGGGCGTGATGGTGTAGGTCTGAGTCAAGGACAAAAGCAACGTATTCTTATCGCACGTGCTGTCTATAAAAATCCCGATTTTATCTTCCTCGATGAAGCAACAAATGCCCTAGATGCCAAAAACGAAAGATCTATTGTGGAAAATCTCGATGAGTTCTACAAGGGAAGAACCGTTGTAGTGGTAGCACATCGACTATCTACTGTCAAAAACGCTGACCAGATCATAGTACTCGATAGAGGTAAAGTTGTAGAGATCGGCAATCATACCACTCTTATAGAAAAGAAAGGGGTATATTATAATCTCGTTAAGAATCAACTTGAATTAGGTAATTGATATGGGAAACGATAAAAGTAATCANGATAAGATTGAGCTACGCTNTGAAAAANTTAGACNGCTTATAGGTGAANTNCCTTCATCANTGGTTCGNTGGGGAACCATAATTNTANCAATAGTTTTCATTNNTATACTTGCTGCGGTATGTCTATTGCCTTACCCATATTCCAACGGAGAATCCATCCTCCGGCACTTCCTAAATTAAATTTTCATACTAATAAACTGCTATAGCACAAAAACAATTAAATCTTGGATCTAATGAAAATAAATAGATTCAATAAACTGATCTTGTAGTATGCAACATACTTAAATTCATGGCCTACAGGAATAGGGTAAGCCCACCCATTATGAGACTTCTGGATAATTGCCTTAACTTACACTTATGTGTAAACATCCATATGTCAAATACCACCAATCAGTCTAACATCTCTTTCGATTCATCTAGTCGATTTAACGCAATAAATAAGCTGCAACTAAAAATACACTTCAAGAAAACATTAAAATGGTTGATGATTGTTCCATCCTTCTTCCTTTTACTGTGTACAAGTTGTGCATCTGAGGAAGGAGCGATGGATACAATTCAAGAGACTAACCTATCTTATCCAAATAATCTGATTATTCAGAAAACACCGCAGACTATATTTTAGATTTGGTGCAAGGGAAAGCATCAATTTCCAAAAGTGGAGATTATATCCTTGGGTTGACCGTGGAGGATGTATACTATTTCAATTCTTTGGATTTAGACGGACTTCTTAACTTAAAACAGATTTAATGAATAACCGGTGATCTCCGCCTTGCGAAGATATTGAAAATGTTGCCTATCAAGTATAAGATGAGATGTGTGAAACTTACGACCTGAAGAGCTAGTTACATTCACTGA
>WFLX010381055.1_pt1 | contig 21736 bp, 10 predicted proteins | sample 4967041 | NCBI WGS metagenome assembly WFLX01 (sample SAMN12857096, study PRJNA449069) | gut metagenome | isolation source: stool from male and female vole | host: Microtus ochrogaster | place: USA:Florida | collected 2017
CCTCAAGAATACTACGAGTATCATATTTCCATACTTCGGCGGGGAGGAGAGAGTTGTTTGGAAAAATCTTAAATTGGTAGTTTCTGATCGTGTCGCGTAATTTCATTGCTGACAGGATAAAGGGAGGATAAAAAATTGCATCGGCTCGTTCTTCTCCAGTCTGAAGACGCCAGACCATTTGTCCGATATGTCCTAAGTAGTGTACAGACTCCTCTTTGCCAAAAAGTAACAATGCAGTCTTGGTGATTTTTCCATTTATGGTCAACTTCGTGCGGTCAAGAAACTCGGAGATACTCCATGTCTCAGTAGCTTCCTTAGCTCTATGCGGAAACCGTTCACAATATCCTTTTAATGCCTGTGATATTGCAATAGGATCAAGATCATCAATAGTAGCCTCGTCAACAATTGACGCGCTCCAATCTTTACCTGTATTGTATATCTTACGAATCCAATTTGGAAAATTCTTCAAGTCTGTCTTGCAGCTATCCACTCTGACAAAAGCTCTTCCCATAAAATAACAGGTTCAAACTTGGCCGCAGGGATACGGAACATGACAATGCGTTTTCCATTAGTTGCTGTGAATTCTATGATCTCAAAATTTATTTTAGGCGATAGATATTGACGTAACCCCAATTGGAGATATTGATTTGGTGATTTGGAAGAACGGTCAAGTCTGAAATTGACTTTCTGGTTATATGGATCAAAACTAGTACCTTTTATATCCAAAGTTGTGTCATCAACCCCAAAAATCAGATAACCGTAATCCTCATTATCCAAAGCAGCTCCATTGGATAATGAGGAAATGTATTCTCCTATAGAGTTAGCATCTTGATAATTACTTTTGAATTCAAGATACCGTGTTTCCCGACTGTGTTGTTTTATCAAGTTGCCAAGAAGGTTTTGTTCTGTATTGTCATTCTTTTTTGCATTAAAACCCTATTACTGCTTGTTCTGAGATCGAAAAAAAAAAGTTCTATAGATAATTCATACACACAGAGCCGGGACGGTGGGCCCGGCTCTGTGTGTATGGTGGTGAGGGTCTCAGATCCTTTTGGCTTCCCAGCCGAGGGCGCTGGCTCCGAGCACGGCGGCATCGGCCTCCTTGAGCTCGCTCAGCAGCACTTTGGGTTTGCCTTTGAATACACTGAGCATGTTCTTGTCCATGGCTTTCTTCAGGGGCTCGAGCAGCAGGTCTCCGCTCTTGGCGAGTCCGCCGAACAGTATGAATGCCTGGGGTGATGAGAACACGGTCATGTCGGCCATGGCCTCGCCGAGGATGGNGNCGAGNNTATTCAAATACCTCCTTGGCGAGTTTGTCGCCTTTCACGGCAGCGTCGTAAACGTCTTTTGATGTNATCTGGTCTACGGGNNTGTCACGCAGCANCGANTNGTCGGAGCGGATCTCGAGAAANTCGCGTGCGGTGCGCGCCACGCCAGTGGCCGAGCAGTAGGCCTCCAGGCAGCCGGTGCGTCCGCAACCGCAGAGACGTCCGTTATTGCGCTTCACGATCATGTGGCCGAGCTCGCCGGCGAATCCGTCGTGGCCGTATACGAGCTGTCCGTTGACCACGATACCCGAGCCCACGCCTGTGCCGAGGGTGATCATGATGAAATCCTTGAGGCCGCGTGCTGCTCCGTAGGTCATCTCGCCTATGGCAGCGNCATTGGCGTCGTTGGTGATAGCCACGGGCAGGTCGAATTTTTCCTGAAGCATCTTGGCGAGCTCGATATGGCCGTGCCATATCAGGTTGGGGGCGTTGTCGATGGTGCCTGTGTAGTAGTTGGCGTTGGGGGCGCCCACGCCTATGCCTGCGACCTTGTCCACGGCATCCTTGGCTTCGAGCAGGCGCATCACCTCGGTGTGGAGCTCGTCTATATAGTCGTTGATGTCGGGATGTTTGGCGGTCTTGATAGAGTTGCTGGCAATCACGGTGCCACGTGCGTCGACGATACCGAACACCGTGTTGGTGCCACCGATGTCTATGCCTAATACGTAAGGTTTCATATTGATGGTTGTTAGGGTGTTGTTAGTCTCAGGGCTGATCATTGGTAAGTCAGTCATATCACTTTGTTTTGATGGTAATTAGTTTAATATTATTTGGTAATCACAAATTAACGAAATATCAGCCATATTACAAAATATTAGCCTCAAAAAAACGAAATAAGTAANTTGTTCNGTANAAGCATTGCGCAAAGATGTTGGCAATCAGTGTAGGAACGCTAATTCTCGCGTCTACCGGACGCAGGTATTAAGCAAAGAGGGTGCATCAGACGGAGTTGACGCACCCTCTTTGGTGGGATGGTGGAGGTGTCAGCGGATGTAGGTCTTCTTGCCGTTGACGATATAGATGCCGCGGACGGGGTGGGTCACTCGGCGTCCCTGCAGGTCGTAGATCACGGTCTCGCCTGGGGCGTCTGTCTCGATGTCAGTGATGCCGGAGGCGCCTCTCACGTCCATGAAGTCGGTGTGCAGATAGAGCTGGGGGAACTGGTCGTTTTGCATCACGCACATCACATTGTTGATGTTTTTAAGGAATGTGGTGACACCGTTTTCGATCGTGTACTCCTTGCCCAGGATCAGCTCTTCGCCGTTGAGCACGCCCTCTTCGTCAACGTAGGGAGTGTCGATAAACCAGCGGAATGTCTGTGCGCCGAATCCGCTGAGATCGATCCTGCACTCATCCACGAGCTGGGCCTCAACCGGTTTCTGGTTGGTGTAGATGTAGCGGTCAAATGTAGACCTTGCCGCAGGGAGAGTGTTGAAGTCGAAGCGGTTGTAATCCAGCTCAAGGATACGCAGCACGGGATTGCCGGAGATGTCGAGCGTGTGGAGATCGTTGTCGTAGATCCAGAGCTGGTCGAGTCTGGGCAGACCCGAGAGGTCAACCTCAGTGAGCTTGTTATGCGTGAGACCGAGATCCCATACGATGGGATTGTCAAATTTGACCGATGTGAGGCCGTTCATGTTGGCGTGGATCACCTTGAGCTTCTTCCATTCGGAGAAATCGCACTCGGTGAGCATGTTGTCGGTGAGATTGAGGAGCATCAGNTCAGGATACTTGCCCTTGATGATGTCAAGGTTGTCGAGGTAGCTGCCGGTGATAGTCAGTTCGGTAAGTCCCTCGGAGGCCGGCAACTGCATATTGTCAGCCGTGAGTTTGCTGCCGAACAGCGAGAATGTGCTGAGCTCGGTCAGGGGAGACGCGTCGATGCGGCTGAGCGGACCGGCACCGACAGACATCACGTCAAGGCCGCTGAGGGCGGAGTACGAGTAAATCTTCACATCGGTATCGGCATGGACATTTACCGCGTAAGATGCCAGCTTTGTGCCGGCAATAAACTCCTCGAGGGCACCGTTGCCCTCCCAGTCGATGTAGATGGGTGTATTGTCATTCAGGGCCCTGATGTTGAGTTCGCCTATGCCATCGGCGAGGGTATGCATCGAGCACACCACGATTTCAGGCATCGGTGCCACCACGATGTCGGTGGTGCGGTAGGCCTTGTCGCCTGTGAAGGCGGGAAACGCGGGGTTGGAGAACTCGCAGTAGATGCTGCCCAGACTTGTGTCAAGCAGCTGGAACACACCCGGGCGCAGNTCCTTGATGCCATCGCCNGTGATGATGGAGCCGTCGGCCTTGTGCCAGGTGAATACNGTNGNNGAGTTGAGCNGCTGCATNGAGAGATTGGCCGTGGGGGCCTGGGCNGGCATNGNCCAGGGCTTCTGCGGNGCGTAAACGTATTCAGGGNCNTCNACAGCCGGCAGAGTGGACAGCGGGAANCGGTTGCCNGACAGATTCAGATAGTCGAAATCAAGATAATCGGCGATGAGGATCTCGGCCAGCTCATTGTAAGAGAGATCGAGACGCTTGATGGCCTCAAGATCCTGGATGGCTACCTCGGTGAGCTTGTTGTGGCTCAGGTCGAGATTCNCNATNGAGGATGCCTTCAGCAGGTTGATGNTCTCCAGCTGGTTGTTGCTGAGGTCNGCGTTGAGCAANGTGCCCAGACCGGGCAGCACGGCAGTGAGCTTGTTGGACGAGGCGTTGAGATCCGTGAGACGGAACTTNTCGTTGAAGCCGAGGTGACCGTTGAGGTCGAGNGTCTCNATNTTGTTGCCGCTGANNTCGATGCTNCTCACCAGATTGTTGTAGGTGAGGTCGATGGCGCTGAGCTGGCAGTTGACCAGCTTGAGGTCGTAGAGCGAGCGGGCGGCCGACAGGTCGATGCTTACCAGGGCCATGCCCTCCATGGCGATGGCCGTGAGGTCCTCGCCCTCGGGGATGTATACCACCATAGGCTGCGATACCTTGGCGATCGCGCCCGTGGCGTTGGGTGTGGCGGACAGACCGTCGGTGGTAGTGGTGAATTCCTTTGTGACGCCGTCGCCGAAGTCAACTGAGAATGTCTTGGGATTCTCGGGCGAGGCGTTGCGGATACCCACAGCCAGGGAGAGCTCGCGGGCAGAAGGGCGCATCCTCATGCTGATGGTCATGTTGTCCTTGCCGAAATCCTCGGCCGACTTCACCATGAAATTNGAGGTCTGAAGATCGTAATCGGGGAANAGNGAGTTGGCGAAAGCCATNGTGAGCGAGTCGGTGGATGCTTTCAGCAGCTTCACCTTGCCGTGGTCGAATGTATAGTAGTCTTCGGGNAGCTCTACCTTGATGGGATTGCCGTCCTCGTCCTCGCGGTTGGCAAACAGCGCAAACCATGTCTCCGAGTCGGGGAGGATGACCTTGGAGGAGAAATCAAACTCGGCATCCACGGGATAAGAGCGGTCGACCGGTATGGGACGCTGATTGTAGACATAGTCGAGGAAGGTGGGGCGGGGCAGCGGCATGGTGGTGAAGTCCATGTAGTTGTTGTAGATGCTCAGGTTCATGATCTCCGGATTGTTGGTGATATCCAGAGCGGTGAGTCGGTTGCCGCTGCAATATAGATCGGTGAGCTTGGGATTCTTGCTCACATCGAGATGTGTCAGGTTGTTGTCAGAGCAGAACAGGCGCTGCAGGTTGGGCAGCATAGACACATCGAGCGTGTCATACTTATACTGGCTCATCCAGTCGCCCGAGTGAGTGCAGTACAGCTCGGTCAGATATATATTGTTTGAGAGGTCGAGATTGGTGACACCTGTCTCGCTTACGTTGAGTATCAGTAGCTTGGGGTTCTTGGTGACATCGAGCGAAGTCACGCCGGTACAGTCGATGGAGAGCTTCATGAGCTCCGGACAATTCGTGGGGTCGAGAGTGGTGAGAGACTTGGTGGAGTAGGCGTCNAAGGCCACGATGGCNGGGTAGTCGGACAGATTGAAGCTCTGGTCCAGCGATCCGCAGATGCTCATCTCCAGGATGGTGAGGTCGGGCTTGTCNCCNCCNATCTTNAGNGGCGATGTGCCGAANGGATTGTCGGTGAGATACAGGGCCTGGAGCTTGTGCATCATCGAGAGGTCGAGAGCGCACAGCTCGTTGTGCCTGAGGTTGAGAATCTCGAGATTGGTGAGCTGTGCGATATCGATATCGGTGATATACACGCCCTCAAGGTCGAGATAGTCGATCTGTGACGCATCACCGTAGATCCTGACTATACCCTCCTCGCTTACCGATCCGGTGACAGTGGTGGCGTTGATACCTGACACCTCAGGGTCGTATACAGCCGGCTCCACCTCTACCTCGGTCTTGCCGAAGCCGAAATCCACATCTATATAGGTGTTGGTCTTGGTGCCGATGTAGAAGTGGAAAGCGTTTTCAGCTCCGGCGTTGTCATACAGGGTGGTGTGAAACGTGATGATCGGAGCCTGGGTCTCAGCCGCCGACACATTGAGGGCTGTGACGAGCGCAAGGAGCGCAGTAAGAAGTTTTAACTTCAGTTTCATTGCTTCGTTATTTAATGATTATTTTTGCTGAGTGCATTGTGTTGACATTGACTATGTATATGCCCGGCGCAAGTCCGTCGGTGGGGATTACCGCCGTGTCGCCGTCTGAGGCGGCATTGCGCACCGCCGCTCCGAGAGCTGAATAGAGGCGCGCGTCGATATTCTCCGCTCCCGGCAGCGACACCTCCAGCGCGCCGGCGCGCTGTATCACCAGCAGCTCCGAGGCCGGATCTATACCGACACCGGTGACCGAAGCCTTGTCGTGCAACACCTGCTTGAGGCCGGCGTAAGCGTCAAACTTGCCTGCGCCCCACTGTACCTGATTGCCCGCCTCCACGTCGGCATCGACAATTGCCGTGCGTGTGATGATGTCGCGCACCTTTTCTACGGTAAGCGTAGGGTCGGCCTGGAGCCACAGGGCGATGGAGCCGCTGACCACCGGGGCCGACATCGATGTGCCTACGCACTGATGCCACGAATAGCGGCGCTTGCCGTCGCTGAAGGTAGCCTGCAGGTTGTAGTCGGGGATGTTGTTGTCTTGTATGTAATATTCGTTGGATGACGATATTATGGTGGCGCCCGGAGCGCATACGTGGGGCAGCTGACGGCCATCGACGAGATTACCCCACGACGAGAATCCGCTCACCTTGTTGTTGTCGAACAATCCGTCGTCATATCCGGCGATGCTGCCGTCGATATTGGCCCAGTAGTTGCGTGCGTTGTATGACCCCACCACGATAATGTTTTTGCCGGTGGCAAGATCTGAGATGGATCCGTCGGGTGAGCCGTCAAGATAGCCCTCCTCGGGGTCGATGCCGCCTGAAGAGAAGTCAAACCAGTCTCCGGCGCAGTAGGCGTAGATACGCTGGCCGGGTGCGCCTTTGGCGATGATACCGATACAGTAGTTGCCGTCGGCGTTGGCCTCGGTCTGCCACAGCATGAGGTCGACGATGGCCATGTATCTGCCGCTCTCGTCCTGGTCGAGGGCGGCTATTACACCCATGTAGCCCTCGAAATTCTTGGCGAGCTGGGGCGAGACCACATCAGACTCCCCGCTCTGATACTCGGCCGACGAGCAGAAATATTTAGAGGCGCCTTCGGGCACTGCGCCCAGGGCGTTGCGCAGGGCCACCGCGCCGCGCTGCTTGTTGATTACCACGGCTTGGATCTCGAATGGCTCATCGCTGTCAGAGTAGAGATACACCTGTCCGTAGAGGGCGTTGGGATATTTGCCCTGGTCTCTGAAGGGGTCGGACGACCGCAGAGTTGTCTTCAGCTCGTTATCATCAGGCGACAGGGTCTTGTACACGGCAATGTTCATGTCGCCCTCGTTGCCGGCTGAGATTACCGGTATGAACGGCACCTGAGGCTCGGAATTCTCCACCTCCAGATCAATGTATCTCGACAGGGTGGCGCTACCGTCGTGGGGCCCGATATTCGAGCCTAACGACAGATTCAGCACCACGGGCACTTCACGGCCGGTGTCACCGGCCTTCCAGTAGGCATAGTTGAGTATCTGGTTGATGCCCAACGCTACATAATAGTCTGATCCGGCACCGGCGGCCACGGCGATACCTGCGCCGGTAGCCACACCGTAGTAGGGATTGTCGATTTCATTTACCTCAGCCGTGGCGGCTCCGTCGGTTGCGACATTGAGCACGCCGGCGTTGACTTTCCCACGGTATGATCCGGCCATGATGCCCATGGTGTGGGTGCCGTGGAATGTCTCGCTCGACTCGGTGTCGATGTTGGGTATGTAGTCGGCCCCGTAGGTCTCGGTCGCTGCCACACCCGACTGGGTGGGACGGAAGTAGGTGAAGTTCTCGATTCGGCTGCTGCCGTCTTCGTTCACGAAATTGACGTGGTTGGGGTCGAATCCGCCGTCGACGAGCGCACAGATGACGCCTGTGCCGTCGTAGGCCTGGGGCAGCTCGGTTCCCTGATGTATCAGATCCACACCGGTCAGGGCGCGTGCCACGTTCATCTTGGCGTCGACCGGACGCTCAAGCCTGATGCTCTTCACCGCAGGACTCGCCTCCAGCGCCTCGATGGCGTCGAGTGTAAACTCGCAGAGCAGGCGGCTGCCGCGTCCGCCCTGTATCTCCAGACCGTCGATACTGTCGAGGTCATCGGCCGAGAAGCCGTCGTTGAGGGTGATGAATGCATGCAGCAGCGTGGTGTCGGCAGAGCGGGCCGGGGTGAGACGGCCCGCGCCCCGCTGTGCCGGGGAGCTTTTGAGCTCACGCAGCATGGTGAGACCGCGCAGGTCGATCTTCGAGGTCTGCGCGTAGGCTGTGATCACTCCCGCCAGCGCGCCGGCCATAAGCATTATTGTCGCTTTTCTCATTTTTCGATAGATAATAATAAAGGGATTAAAAATCAATAAAGGGGAGAGCCGGACGGCCCTCCCTCTATTGTCAGGTTAGATGTATGGTAATATTCAAGTCGGATGACGGATGGTTCAGAATTNCACTTTCTTGCCGTTTACGATATAGANTCCTTTGCCGGGGNTGTNGACACGGATACCCTGGAGGNTGTATATCGTTGCATCCTTAGCGTCAACCGAGATACCCTNAAGGAGAGTATTCTCGTCGATAGTGATGGTGGCGTCGCTGTCGATGGTGGCGATAAGTCGTCCGTCGGCATCGGGTGTCACCTCATTGCCGTTGACCTTGATGATGTATGTCACGTCACCGGAGTAGACAAACTCGATGTCGGTGGTGCCCAGCACCTGGGCTACACTGCTGTCGATGGAGTTGACATAGTCGGCCATCACGGCTATCGCGCCGTTGGATGTGTCGGTGATTGTGAGCTGATAGGTAGGTACGTCAGTGCCTGTGCCGAATACCTTGATCACTGAGCCTGAGGCGAGATCCTGCAGGGCCGGATATTCGCCGTAATAGTTTTCGGCGAGTGTGCCGNNGACATATACATCGGCCGNGGGNNAGAGGCCTAANTGGAATGGGCAGTNNAACGCNCCGTATTCGATGATATTGTATCCCGCAGTCAGAGGTATCTCCTTGCGTGCGTCGTTGCCGGGCGAGAGGGTGAGCTGCGAGTAGATCCAACCGCCGTCGGTGGCGCCAAGATACAGGGCGCATACCCTGTCGCGCACGATCTTCTCGGTATATACTGTCAGTGTGATGTCGCTGCTGACATATACGCTCGATGAGTAGGTGTTGTCGTTGCCGTCAACGATTGACGAGATTACGTAGCCATCGGCAGCCTTGAAGGTGAGCTGGTTGTTTGAGGGCGATACATCGAACGTCACCTCATCAGCTCCGTCGGGGATCGCTACCGGATCGCTTTCGCCCCAGCCGCGGTATATGTTGATTGTGCCGGGCTCGAAGTATACGGTGACTTTATAGTCGCGGAGCGGAGCAGCGGTGATCTCGACATTGACTGGAGTCTCATCGAGCACGGTGTATTCAAATCCGTAGCTCGACATGTTCTGACCGTTGAGTGTCACAGATGATACGGAGTAGGCCGAGTTGTTGAATGTGAAGCCCAGACGGCTGCCGAGCATCACGGTGTAGTCGCCGGCGAGCAGCTGGTCGTTAGGTGTGACGACACCGTTGACAGAGAGTGTCAGCACGTCTGACGAGCCTTCGTTGGTGAAGTTGATATTGAGGGGCACGGCTACCTCCGGGAAGTTGGGCCATACCTTTATCACATCGTTGTTCTGCAGGTTTGTGAGGTTGTAGCCAGTGCCCTGAGCCTCTACGCTCTGGTCGTTGACAGTGACTTTGTAGAGGTTGTTGCCGTATGTCGAGGCGCTGATGTAGAGCTGGTCGCTGCCGGGGATGATGGCGATGCTCGCGAAGTCGGCGGCGGGAATCTCCTCGTTGCCACGGCGCACTGTGATCTGGTCAGGTGTGCCGTCTACCACCTCTACCGACACATGAGCCGAGCGCAGCTCTGACAGGTTGGCTGCGGAAATCCTGAATGTGGTGCCAGAGGGGTAGGAGCCGAGATATACGTTGGCGCTCTGTTGGTTGCGGGTGTAGTCGTTGAGCAGCTGCTCGTTGTCGCCAGTCGCGGCCACTCTTTCGATTGATGTGATCACATATCCGTCGATGGCGCTGATGCTCATGCTGGCATAGGGATTGGTGGTCTGGATAGTCCAGGTGCCGTCTACAGAGTTGGATGCGTCATAGATGTTGGAATAATCGATCGTGAGGGTCACGAGTGCGGGATCAGCCTCAACGTAATATACGGTGGCTTCCTTTTCCTTGGTGGTGATGGCCACGGTGCCGTTGTCGTTCATGGCCGATGCCGGTATGCTGTTGCCTCCGGTATATACTGTGCCGTCAATCTTTATCTCATCGATGTCAAAGCCTGAGTTGGCGTTGATATTGATGTATGATGTGGGCTGTAGGTCAAGGTCCATAGTCCCTGACTCGTTGAAATAGTAGTAGTTGTAGTTGGCGGTGTCATACAGCGACACGGCTGCGGGGTTGTCTACCGTGAAGGTTACGTGCTTGGCCTGGAGCTTTTCCAGCGTGATTGCCACGAGGGCTCCGTCGGGAATCTCGGATGCGCTCACATAGTTGCCGTATACCACTGTCTCATTGACCTTTATCTCCTTGAGATCGTATCCGCGGTTGAGGCTTACCTGCAGACCTCCGTCCGAGCCTAACTCCACATTCTCGGCCACGCCCTCGATAAACTGTATGGGNATGTNGGTGGTGGAGGTATTGATCACGGCTGCACCATCNGGCTCATNGATGGTGNNGGTTGCCGTCTTGGCCTGAGCCGACACTCCGGCAAGCAGACACAAGACAAGCGTCAGTAGAGAGTAAAATTTTTTCATTATGATAATTGATTGGTTAAAAATCATTGCAAATCTGACTGCAAAGCTATTAAAAAAAAACCAAACCGGCAAATTTTTATTACAATCAATAACCGGTTTTTCCCCAGCCCATGGGGCGTATCACGGTTTAAAGAGAGGGGGTGGAGCAAAGGCGGTAATTTTGCGGGAAAAAAGGATATGGATACAAGTATAAAGGAAGTGGAATTCAGGCCTTACGATGCGACCATGGATGATTGTTTCTGCGCTGACGGCGAGCTGGAGGCGTGGGGTGGGTGTGTCACGCCGGGTATCGATGTGAATTTCAGGCTTGATGCAGGTGAGCTGGTGGCCATGCATCAAGGCAGGGCTGTGGTGTGTCATGACGGTAGGTTGATGTGGGGATATGCTGATGACGGATGTTCTCTGCACATCGGTGACTTTGNGATTATGGCNGANACNGANCGGCCTGTATCNGTGGCTATGCTCGGCGANACGTTGGTCACAACGGGGACCAGNGGATTGCTGTATCACAGGTGGACCGGGAGCGGATACTCGACACTGCCGCAACTGCCGGAGTTGCCTGTGATTGAGTTCGGGCTGCTGAAAGAGGGAGAGATGGCGGATGCTTGCAATATCGTTGTGCCGTCCTCGATGGTGCCGTCGGCTGACGGCAACGGCATGACCGATCCTCATCCGTCGGCCTCTGTTGCCGGGAGCGATGACTATGGCGGGTATATCGACAGGATTGTGGAGGAGCTTATCGGTAAGGCACATGATGACAAGCGTAAGCGCGGATATTTCACGTCGCCCTTCATGGTGCGCTATGCGGTGCGTGACCGTGGCGGCCACTGTCTGCGTCTGNCGCCGCCGGTGNTGATGGCCGGNGGTGTGCTGCCTCCCTGCATGGNGGTGACATANNCGGGCAAGACAGAAAAGGAGGCTGNAATGGGCGNGCCCGTCTCAACAGTTGTCCTTACTTCAGCCTCATGGCAAGGGCGAAAGCCCTGCCGCCGGAGTGGGCCGCTGTGATCGGCAGCATCGATATCTATGTGTCGCCGCAGATTCCGGCCTACGACAGCGGAGCCGGGTATCTGTGCCGGTATTCAACAGTGCTCGGACAGCTAAATAGCGGCGGGGCGCATCGCGGACGGGGTGTCACTGACAATGGTGCCGACTCTGTATTTGCAGGACATTACAGCGATGACGGAGTGAACTTTGTCGATCATTACACAGATGCGTCGCTCAGGCAGACTGATGTATGGTACGTGGCTCCGAACGTGGGTCTCAGCTCTGATATTGTGTCTGAAGGCCGTTTCTACCGTGTGGCGTCTATTGATATGACATCTCTCGCCGGCATGACGGCCTTCACGAGGGTGGGCGTGGAGTCAACGGTTACGGCAAAGCTTGAGATGTACGGGAGGCTTGCAGATGAGTCGGATTCCGTCGCCATCTATCCGGAGGCGCTCACTACTCTCAGCGGGCGCATTGTCGCTGCGGGAGGATGCCGTGGTGCCATAATGCCGGCTGATCCGGCTGTATCTGTGGCGTTTGGCGGCAGCTCACTCTCCACGGCTTCCGTTCCGGTAGTGGTCAGCGTATATACCCGCGACGGCGGGGTACTGCGCCGTATATCGCGCAGTTACAGCCATACAGCTGATATAGCTGAATGTTTTCCCCGCTATATATTTCATCCTGATGTGGATGCGTCTCTGATGATTATCTGGTGCGTCGGGCAGGAGTACCGTCTGCCGTTGACCCGGCATCCGTCACTGCCCGGAGTGTACTGGATGGGAGGTCTCGGCTCAGACTGTATTCCTCCTAAGTCTGACGCACCTCTGCCTCTTGCCGTGGAGAACGGTCTTATCGCCTGTGCCGATCGGATGTGGCTGTCTTCGCCGGGGTCGGTATGCCATTTCATGCAAGGTATGGTGGCGTGCAATTCACGTATTGTGGCCGTGAGTGCATCTGTTGTCACCGCCGATATGAGTGCCGTGGGCAAGTATCCGGTCTATGTCTTTGCCGATGACGGGGTATGGCTTGCCGAATATGACAGCGACAAGAGCGGGCTGTGTGGCAGTCACCGCATAAGCGGCGAGGTATGTGAGTCGGGCCGCTCGGTGGCGGTGACATCCGATGGGGTGGTCTTTGCCACCAGACAGTCGCTGATGATTGCGTCAGCAGCAAAGGTGAAGCGGCTGATGCCTCTGCCGTCACTCCCGGGCGGCGCATTGCCGGAGTTGCCGGGTATATCTCTGCCGGAGTTGCCGGATGAGGCTACGGAGGGTGGTGTAACGCTTGCCTATGATGGAGTTACTTCGTCGTTGATTGTTGCCTATACAGATACGGGCATGACGTATATCTGCGACATGACGGTGCCGGCAGCCGGAGTTTGGGGGTGGAGGACGGCGGCGTTGCCGCTTGTCACGGGGCGGACGCTGATACAGACATCGACCGGCGATGTGGTGTGCCTCGCGCCGCAAACAGCCGCCAAGGCTGGCAGTGTGCTGGTGACACGCCCGATAAAACTCACCAAGACGTTTACACCCAAGATAATACGCAGTGTCACGGTGTGGCATGACGGAGAGCCCGACAGCCTGTCGGTCAATGTATACGGGGCCAACAGTCTTGCCTGCTGGCACCTGATCGTCTCCTCGGCATGTCACCGCGCGGAGATCGTGAACCGCTCGCCCTGGCGTTTCCTACGCCTATCCATCATCCCCCGCCGCCCCGCCGCCATCTATGGCGCCCAGATTGAATGGCTCGACTGAGCGTCGGGTCAGGGGGTGACTGGACGGATGGGGAGGCCGGAGGAGCGGGAGAAGTTGGACCACATGGGTTCGGCGGTGTCGAACATCAGTATGCCGGCCAGGCGCGTGCCTATGGGTTCGGCTGACCAATACATGCCCTCGGAGCCGCCAAACAACACTGTCTTGCCTACCTTGTATCCGGCTGAGGGCAGGAATATGTGTTTTCCAGACGGACCGGTCACACGATAGCCCTTGATGCCCGACACTGTGGCGGCTGTCCAGGTGCAGCTGTCGATCAGTGCCTTGAGCTCCGAGCTTGTGGGCAGTCTCCATTCAGGACCCCATGCCACTGTGGCGGCATCGTAGAGGGTATCGGCGGCGACCTCCCGGTAATCGAAGTTGCGTTGCCAGGTAGGACACAGAGTATCGGTGTACTCAGCCGCCGGACGCAGGGCACCCCATGCGAAATACTTGCCGTAGTCGGTGGCGCGTGATGCTCCGAGATTGTGGTCGGCCCACTTCACGCTGAGCCCCAGATCCACAGCCGTAGCCTTGGTGCCACCTACCGGCAGGCCCTTGCGGGCCGGGACCTTGGAATAGGTCGACACAGTCAGTATCGCCACGGCCAATAAAGCGATGATGGAAATATTGCGGATCTTCATATCAGTTTACTACATTGACCGGTTTTCCGCCTATAAAGGCCTTGAGATTGGATGCCGAGATGTCGAGCAGACGGCGGCGCGCCGCATCGCTCTGCCATGCGTAGTGGGGTGTGATGTAGCAGTTGCGGGCCGTGAGCAGCGGTTCGGAGGCCATAGGGGGCTCATTGACCAGCACATCGATGCCGGCGGCGGCGATGCGTCCCTCATCGAGAGCGCGGGCCAGCGCCTGCGAATCCACCATGCCTCCGCGGGCCGTGTTGATCACGATGGCCGTAGGCTTCATCAGCGATAGGGTGTCGGCATTGACGAAATCGGTGTTGTCGGGAGTGAGAGGCGCGCACAGCACCAGCACATCACTCTTGGCGAAAAGGTCGTNGTCGCNGACCGNGGTGATGTANTCCGNTANCTCCCATTGCATCTTGGTAGTGAGGGCGATCACNTCCATGCCGAATGCATGGGCCACGCAGGCCACGCGCTTGCCGATATTCCCAAGACCGTAGATGCCCATGGTAAGCCCCGATAGTTCGGTGATGGAGCCGAGGCGATAGCAGAAATCTGCGCAGGCTGTCCAGTCGCCGCGTCTCACGCTGTCGGTGTGCTCCTGCACCCGGTTGGTGATATTGAGCAGGTGGGCGAAGATGGTCTGCACCACTGCCTCTGTGCTGTAGGCCGGCACGTTGCACACCGTGATGCCGGCTTCGCGGGCTGCATGTATATCCACATTATTATAGCCGGTGGCGAGCACTCCGATAAACCGCAGGTCGGGGAGGCGGGCTATTATATCCTTGTCGATCACTACCTTGTTGGTGAAGATTGCTTCGGCTTCAAGAGCGCGCTCCACCACCTGGTCGGGGGCGGTGCGGTCGTAGACCGTGAGGTCGCCTGATTGGGAGAGCTCATCCCAGCTCAGATCGCCGCTATTGGCGACGTATCCATCAAGTACTACAATATTCATGATAATAATAAAAAACGTAAGGATACAGCCACCAGACATCACATGTCCGCGCTTGAATCCTTACGTATATTCATTGTGCCGTAAACCGGCGGTTGTTACAAAAGATTATTCAAACTCGACGAGGGGCTGGTCAGTGGCCACGATCTGGTCTTCCTTAACGAGCACGCGCTTGACGGTGCCCGCTATCGGAGAATAGATGTCGTTTTGCATCTTCATAGCCTCGTATACGAGCAGCACGTCGTCTTTCTTGATCACATCGCCGGGCTTAACGCAGATCTCGATCACCTTGCCGCCCATCATAGCATCGACTGTAGGACCGGTTATGGGCTCCTGAGCAGCAGCTGGAGCAGCCTCAGGGGCTGGCGCGGGTGCTGCGGCCTGATATTCCTCCTCGCGGCGCTTGCGCAGGAAACCCTTTGCCACGAGGGGCAGCAGCTCAAGCAGCAGCAGCTCCTCGTCGTTGGTGGCGAGAGTGACTCCGCCGAGATCTTCGAGCACGGGATTCTCGGGCTTCTTATACGAGCTTACGTCGTAGGGCTTCTCGGTGGGGTCGCCTGTGATCTTCTCGCGGAAAGCCGGGTCCACTGGCACCGGAGTGTGGCCGTACTCACCCTTGACGAGCGAGATGAACTGGTTGGAGCGGTTGGTGTATTCTGGATTGCCTTTCTTGCGGTCGATGGCGACGTTTACGGCCTGGGCACCCACAATCTGGCTGGTAGGGGTCACCAGCGGCACCAGACCGGCGTCGCGGCGCACCATCGGGATGAGCTTCATCGAGTCTTCGAGCAGCTCGCTGGCTCCGAGAGCCTTGAGCTGTGCCACCATGTTGGAGTACATGCCGCCGGGCACCTCGGCATTCTTCACGATTTCGTTGGGCTTGGGAAATCCGAAATATGCCTCGATAGCATGACAGGCGTCGAGCAATGTGTCCTCGTCGCCGGCTTTGGCAGCCTCGATGGCCTTGTCGAAGAGGGCGTCGATCTCGGCGGGGAGCACATCGGTGAGCGGGTCAAACGGACGCTGCATGTCATCCTTGTGCAGGTCGTATGCGGCGAGCGACTTGCGGGCGTCGAGCAGACGCGAGCGTATCTCGCCCACAGCCTTCATGTCACATTCGAGCTCCACGTCGCCCAGCTTGTTGGCGAATACGTAGATGAGCTCGATAGCCGGGGCTGCGGAGCCTCCGCCAAACCACCATATGTTGGTGTCGAGGATGTCTACGCCGTGTATGATGGCCATGAGTGACGATGCCAGGCCGTAGCCTGGTGTGCAGTGGGTGTGGAAGTCGACGGGCACCTTGACGTTGGCCTTGAGGGCAGAGATGATCTCTGCGGCGCGCGAGGGAGTCACCAGACCGGCCATATCCTTGAGGGTGATGATCTTGGCACCGAGTGCCTCCATCTGGCGGGCCTTCTCCACGAAATATTCTGTGGTGAAGATTATCTCCGGCTGGGCGGTCTCCTCTTCCTCGTTCTTACCGAAGAAACGGCTGAAGAGTCCGCGCTTTTTGGGAGCCTCGTCCTCGTCCTTGGCCTCGGGCTTGGGATCGACGGTGTAGCATACGGCACCATCGGCGATGCCGCCCAGGTCATTGATCATCCTTATGGAATCCTTGACATTGTCTATGTCGTTGAGTGCGTCGAAGATACGCATCACGTTGAGACCATTCTTGATAGCCTCCTTGTAAAAGCCCTCGAGCACGCTGTTGGGGTAGGGCACGTAACCGAATAGGTTGCGGCCGCGCGAGAGAGCTGAGAGCAGGGATTTACCCTTCATTACCTTAGATACGCTGCGGAGACGGTCCCAGGGAGACTCGTCGAGATACCTCATCACGGAATCGGGAACGGCGCCGCCCCAGACCTCCATGATGTAGAAACCGGCGTTTTCATAGAAGGGGAGAAGTTTATCTATCTCGGACTGGCTCAGACGAGTCGCGAACAGAGATTGTTGACCATCGCGCAGTGTGAGGTCGCGAAGTCTTAATTTGCGTTTCTCCATATACAAATAATATTTAGATTGGTATTTCCTGTATGAAATACTTGGGTATAGTACTGCAATATCAGCCAACAAATTACGGAATAATTTCTCTAATGGGCAAATAATTCACATTTTATTTTTATATTTGCATGTAGAATCTGTACCGTGATAATTAAACTTTAACAACAATTACATAGACATGAAAATCAATAGATGGCTGACAATCATAATGGTAGCTATAGCGGCATCGGCGGCNCGCGCTGAAATTATCATCAACGAGGTGATGCAGTCTAATGTCAACGNCATAATGGATGATCTCAACGATTTTCCCGACTCCTGGGTTGAGCTCTACAACAGCGGGAGCACACCAGTTGATGTGGCAGGCTACGGTCTGGGCACGAAAAACAAGTCGTCCAAGGCTTACCGCCTGCCTTCGGCCATCATCCCTGCACGCGGCTACCTGCTCGTGTACTGCGATAAGGTGGGCAGCGGCCTCCATGCCGATTTCCGTGTGGATTCCGGCAAGGGTGATGTGTTTCTTTTTGATGCGTCTGGCANNGTNNNNGATCAGGTGANCATGGCCAAGCANCCNGCGCCNGATATNGCCTACGGNCGNGTGACCGACGGCGCNGACGGGTGGGGCTATCANCTNACCCCGAGNCCCGGNGNNGCCAACNCNTCGGGTGTGTCAGACAAGNTGCTGCCCGAGGTGACATTCAGCGAGCANGGNGGTGTGTGGNNCGANGCCCGNGGCTTCACGCTGACACTCAGTGTGGCCGATGCCCCAGAGGGAGTCAGGATAATCTACACTAACGATGGCCGCGAGCCGCAGCCCGGCAAGTGCCCGGTGTACAACAGTCCGCTGTATATCGGTTCGTCGACTGTGATACGCGCCAAGGCTGTGTGCGACGGCTACCTCTCACGCCCATCGGCCGTGCATTCGTATATCTTTCTCGGCCGTGACGTCATGATACCAGTGATATCGCTTGCCATAGACAATTCGTATCTGTATGACAATAAGATAGGTATATTCGCTGACGGCTACGGAGGCCAGGGCAACGAGAATTACCGTCACGACTGGCGCCGCCCTCTGAATATCGAGGTATTCGACGAGGACGGTGCTCCGGCGGTAATCAACCAGCTGGGGGAGACACGTGTGCAGGGCGGATATACACGCAGCAATCCCCTGAAGTCGATGTGCCTGTATGCCAACAAACGATTCGGCCAGAAACAGTTTGAGTACGGTTTCTGGCCCGTGGACAAGCCGGGAGTGGTAAAGTCAAAGAGTATAGTGCTGCGCGACGGCGGCAACGATTACATGTGGGCTTACTTCCGCGATGCCCTGGCCCAGAGGGCTATAGGACGCAACACCGAAATCGACTGGCAGGGATACGCACCCGCCGTGGTGTATATCAACGGTAAGTATCACGGTATGCTGGCCATGCGTGAGCGCAGTAATGAGGATTATGTAGAGGCGAATTATGATGGTCTTGAGGATATAGATATGTTTGAGAACTGGTATGAGCTCAAGGCCGGCGATACGGTGGCCCGCGATGAGCTCTTCAGCTTTATCAACAGCAACGCGCCGCATGATTTTGATGACTGGTGCGAGCGTATCAATATGGAATCGTACGCCAATCTTATGGCCATCAACTACTGGATATACAACACCGATTTTCCGCACAACAACACGGTGATGTGGCGGCGCACCGACGGCACCGACGGGCGCTGGCAGTGGCTCGTGAAGGATTGTGATTTCGGCTTCGGCGCATGGAACAGCAACGACAATGTCAACAAGAATTATACCGATACCCTCAACAACAACCACAAGGATACGCAGATAGCCTATGATATGTTTCGCGGACTGATGAAGACCGAGGGCTTCCGTCAGTATTTCGCTGACCGTCTGATCGCATATACGGGCGATTTCATGACCAAGGACGGCATGACTGCCCTGCTCGATGAGATCTACGCCGAGAGCCACGGCGAGCAGAGGCTGAGCCATGAGACGTGGAAGTATAAGAGCGGAATGGGATGGAGCGATTTCGACAGCAATGTCGGTTTCATCAGGGAGTGGATCTCAAAGCGTGCGTCTGTGATGCCATCATTGATCAGGAAGAGTTTTTCGCTGGGCTCACTACTGGATCTTGTGGTGAATACCTCCATGCCCGAGGAGGATGCCGCCGCTCTGCATATCACGTACAACGGTGTGAGGCTGACACGCGGTGTATTCAATGGCAAGGAGTATCAGGGACGCACAGTGACTCTGTCCGGAGCACCGGAAGACGATATAGTGGCCTGGGAAGTCAGGCGAGGCGGCGATGTGGAGCGCGTGGAGGGCAGCAGTGTCACCATCACGTTCGATAAGCTGATGAGATATAGCCTGGAGGCAATCGTGGACCACAGCGGCATCAGCGATGTCAGCGCGGAGCCGGAGCTGCGTTTCACCCTGGCCGACGGCGTGGTGAGCTCCGCCGAGCCCATAAGTGTGTATGATCTCAGCGGCCGCCTTGTAACATCTCCTGCCACCGCCGTCACACTGCCTGCCCGCGGCCTATACATCATCGTGAGCAGGGGCCGCTCAGCCCGCGTGGCCTGGTAAATATATCTATAACTTGACTCAAACTATTCATAATGATATAAATACTGATAACTGATTATGAAACAGCTAATTTCAATTCTTGCTTTTATAGCTCTGGCTATTGGCATCACTGCAAGTGCGCAGTCTAATCCACGCTATGCGTATGTAAGGAAATCGAATGTCAATATCCGGGCTACTCCCTCTTCCAAGGGCCGGGTGGTGAACAAGGCTCAGGAAGGGTATGTGTACTATGCGGGTCCGGATAATGGCGACTGGGTGAAGGTATATTACGATATCTTCAATGAGGAGGATGGCTATATCAGCAAGAGCTTGGTGGATGTATTGGAGTCATGTCCGTTGCCGCAGGATAAACTTAATTCCACTTTTACTTTTGACAAAGACGGCGCGATCGGAGTTCTTAATTTCACGCGTAAGGGAGACAAGGTGGAGTATGATTACTACATTAAGGATAAGGAGCTGGCACGTAGCGGCGGCTCGGGCATCATCGAAAGAGGCAGTGATGAAGTCAATTATAATGCGGATTCTGGTGAGCTCTTCCAGCCTTCCACATGGTTTTGCGGCATAGAAGATGTCTCAGGCCTCCCGCATGCGATCTATGACTCTAAGACGGGAAAACTGATTTTCGGAGGCTTCCTCTGGACTGCCGAAAACTAGCACTCGAATAATGGTCTGCACAGGACTCTTGAAGTAAAATACTGCGTGCCATCTGCCGCTTTCCGCCGAGCCGGCGCGGGATGCACGTCAGGTGGCACGCAGTTTTTTTAGAACATCACCATTAATAGTAAAATTAATAGGAAATAGGTGACCTGTAATTACCGACCGCGTCAATTGATTATCCGAGATGCTTATATCACACGCGAAAACATAAAAAAACTCGCAAAAACCCGAGGCCAAGGCCTCGGAAAAGTGTTTGTGGATTATTGTGTGTTTTCGTATGTGACAGTGAGATGGTCAGGGGGGATATGGCAAGGAGGCTGTCTGAGCGGGTCAGACAGCCTCCTGTGTGGATGTGGTATGGGGGATTATTTCTTGACGATCTTCTTGCCGCCGAGGATGTAGAATCCGGCGGGAAGGTTGTTGAAATCAGAGGCGTCGCCTACGCAAAGGCCATTGAGGTTGTAGATCTTGTCGTTGTCGAGCTGTCTGTCAGCGAAGATGCTGTTGATGCCGTCGTGGCCTGATTTGTGAGTCAGCTTCACAGTGGCGCCCTCGGTAGTGATGGTCTGGTGGAGACGTAGGTCGGCCGATGATGCCGCGGCATAGAGATCGACGGTGCCTTCCTCGACATCGAAGGTCTGGGATGATGTGTTGAAGTAAGAGAGCTGGTCGTGGCTCAGAGGAATAGTCACCGTCTTGGCCTCACCCGGCTCAAGCTCGACACGTGCGAATCCTACGAGCTGCACCTTGGGACGCTCGATGGCAGAATTGCAGTGAGCGTATAGCTGCACGATCTCCGCACCCTGACGGTCGCCGGTGTTCTTTACAGTCACGGTGGCCTCAAGAGTCTCGTCCTTGCCCAGACGCTCGGATGATACGGTGAAGTCAGAATACTCGTATGTGGTGTAGCTCATGCCGTAGCCGAAGGGATAGAGGGGAGTCTTCTTGTGATACATATAGGTATAGCCGGCCTTGCGGATGTCATATTCCTGCATACCCGAGGGAAGGTCGGTTACAGAGTTGTACCATGTAGAGGTGAGCTTGCCTGAGGGATTATAGTCGCCGTAGAGCACATCGGCGATAGCATTGCCCTGGGCCTGACCGCCATACCAAGCCTCCACGATAGCCGGCACATGCTCCTGGGCCCATCCGATAGTCATGGACGAGCATGACTGGAGCAGCAGCACTACATTGGGATTGACGGAATATACGCCTTCGAGCAGCTTCTGCTGGTCGCCCGGCAGATTGAGGCTGTTGCGGTCGTGGCTTTCGTCGGACACCTCAAGATTGGTGCCACCGGCGAATACCACCACATCGGCCTTGGCTGCGATCTCGAGCGCACGCTGATAGTTGGCCTCGGGTATAGCGCCGGTCACCTCGCATGCCTGATAGAGGTATACAGGACCCTGCTCCTCGAGAGGATTGGTGACGGTGGGATCGTAGGCGCGGAACCAGTCCATATTCGCGCAGTA
>WFLX010045794.1_pt1 | contig 21733 bp, 17 predicted proteins | sample 4967041 | NCBI WGS metagenome assembly WFLX01 (sample SAMN12857096, study PRJNA449069) | gut metagenome | isolation source: stool from male and female vole | host: Microtus ochrogaster | place: USA:Florida | collected 2017
TTTTTTTACAGAATGGTATTCGAAATATGAACGGCAAAACACCATGATAGAGTAGTTCCCTTTTGTAAGGAGAGCTCCATCATGGTGTTTTATATCGGATGATTTATAAAGGGTTCCTTTTCCTTTGTTTTCTTGACGTTTGTTCAACTGAAAAGAAGGAGATTGTTTTATCCCATCAGAACCAGAATCTGGGCGGAAAGCACCCGCAGGAACATGGAAAGGGGATAAACGGTCGAGTAGGCGACACTGGCCTGGTCGTTACCGCAAATGCCGTTGCTGTAGGCCAGCGCCGGCGGATCGGTCATGGCTCCGGAGATCATGCCGGCAATCGTGAAGTAGCTTAACCGGTAGAAAAGGCGGGCGGCAATGCCGATCAGGAGGCAGGGGACGATGGTAATGATGAATCCGTACAATACCCACCAGTAGCCGCCGGCACAAATGGTATCGACAAAACCTACACCGGCGCCAAGACCTACGGCGGCCATGAACATACAGATTCCAATCTGACGCATCAGCATGTTGGCGGACGAAGTGGTGTATGTAATCAGTTTCATCTGGGGTCCGAATTTGGAAATAAGGATAGAGACGATGAGCGGGCCGCCGGCCAGTCCCAGTTTAACGGGTACGGGCATTCCGGGGAAGAAGATCGGCAGGGAGCCGAGCAGAACCCCGAGAGCGATGCCGAGGAATGTGGCTATCAGATTCGGCTCGTCGAGCTTTTTGACAGAGTCACCCATCATGGCCTGTATTTTTTCCACACTTTGTCTCTTGCCTACCACCACCACACGGTCTCCAAGTTGCAGGAGCAGATGAGAGTGCGCCATGAGATCGACTCCCGCACGTTTTACACGGGTAATGGTTACATTGAAGGTCTGTCTGAGGGCCAGATCGCCGAGCCGTTTGCCGTTCAGGGAGGGATTGGTAATTACCACCCGTTCGCAGACAAGGTCGTTGCTTTCCAAGGCGTTCCATTTTTCCATATCCATACCTTCTACTTCGCGGCCGAGCAATATTTTCAGAGCCTCTGCGGAGGTCGGGTCGGTGACGAGGAATAGTTGGTCGCCTTTCTGTAACTTGGTCTGATCGTTGACCAATTCGATGTCATTGGTTTCCCGGTGCAGGATACGGGAAACGACACAGCGGCGTCCGGAAATGCGCTGGATTTCGGAAATGCTTTTCCCGCAGACTGCATCGTTGCAGATTTCAAGGGTCACGGCTTTCAGTACGGCCGCCTGCCTCCGGTTGTTGGCCTGATAAATACTCTGTTCTTTATCGAAATTGATTTTGAAGATGGCTTTGATGGCGACGATACAGAGGATGATGCCGACTACGCCCAAAGGATAGGCAACGGCATAGCCTTGGGCAAAAAGCGGATTGCTTTCGCCGTTGTGCATGTCGGTATATGTCTGTTGGGCGGCACCCAATCCAGGGGTATTGGTTACAGCTCCATAGAGTACGCCGATCATGCTGAACAGATTTTCACCTGTAATAAGATGGATGGCGTAGCAGGTAATCCCGCCCAAGAGAATCAGTCCCGTGGCAAGCATATTGAGCGTGAAGCCGCCTTTGCGGAACGAAGAGAAGAAGCCCGGCCCGACTTGTATACCGATGGAATAGATGAATAAGATCAATCCGAATTCCTTGACGAAATGACTCGTAGTCGCGTCAAGTACCAAGCCGAAATGGCTGGCTACAATACCCGTAAACAGGATCCAGGTAACACCTAAAGAAACACCGCAAATTTTGATGCGGCTGAAAAAAAGACCGACTGCAATGGTCAATGCCACCAAAAGGACGGAGTGCGCCACTCCCGGCTGGGCGAACAGATTAGTAATCCATTCCATAAATACACAACTTTATATTTAAATACCTTAATGAATTGCAACTTTGTTTTTGCAGCATGCAATGTGNCGGGATGCGGGTTCCCGTTTGCTGCNGCAAATGTATAAATATTCAATGTCTTGTGTTGTCGCTTTTAGTCGATTTACGCCTATTTTGCCGACATTCNTTACATTTTTAGGGAGAGTTGCAATCTCTGTCTGTCTAAGTCGACATTTAATACGCGCACGGTGACGTGCTGGTGTAGAGAAACAATTTCTGCNGGCGATTTGACGAACCGATCGGCCATTTGCGAAATATGGACNAATCCTTTCGTATGTACGCCCACGTCCACAAAGCAACCGAAGTCGGTGATGTTGGTAACGATGCCCGGCAGGACCATTCCTTCGCGCAGATCCCGTAATTCTTTGACCGATGGGTCGAAACTGAACGATTCCAAGGGCTGCCTGGGGTCGCGGCCGGGTTTGTCTAATTCCTGCATGATGTCCAATAATGTCGGTAGGCCGACTTCAGTGGTAATATAGCGTTTCAAATCGATTTGTTCGCGCAATGATTTGTCGGCCAGNAGGTCNGTGATATTGCAATGATAGTCCCGGGCCATCTGCTCTACCAGCGCATATCGTTCNGGATGCACGGCCGAATTGTCGAGNGGGNTTCTGCCTCCTGTGATGCGCAGAAATCCTGCCGCCTGTTCGAATGCTTTTTCTCCCATACGCGGCACTTTAAGCAGATCGCGGCGGGAAGTAAATGCTCCATGCTCGGCGCGGTATGTTACGATGTTCTGGGCCAGAAGCGGGCCGAGTCCTGAAATGTAGGTCAGCAAATGTCTGCTTGCCGTATTGACATTGACACCGACGAGATTGACACAATGTTCTACTGTTTGGTCGAGCTGTTTTTTCAGCAGGTTCTGGTTGACATCGTACTGATATTGTCCTACACCGATCGATTTCGGATCGATTTTGACCAATTCGGCCAGCGGATCCATAAGGCGTCTGCCTATCGAGACGGCGCCGCGTACGGTGACGTCTTCGTCGGGAAACTCTTCGCGGGCCGCTTTGGAGGCCGAGTAAATGCTTGCTCCGTCTTCGCTGACGACAAATACATCAATTTTATCGAGATGCAGATCCCGGATGAAACTTTCCGTTTCGCGCCCCGCCGTACCATTGCCGATGGAGATGGCCTCTATTTTGAACTGTCGTGCGAGACTTTTGATTCTGGCGGTCGCGGCTGCGCTGTCGTTTTGAGGCGGATGGGGAAAAATGGCTTCATGATGGAGCAGATTGCCTTCTGCATCCAGGCAGACGACTTTACAGCCGGTGCGGAACCCGGGATCGATGGCCAGTACTCTTTTCTGTCCGAGCGGGGCCGAAAGCAGCAGCTGTCGCAGGTTGGCCGCGAAAATGGCGATGGCCTCCTCGTCGGCCTTTTCTTTAGAGGCTGTGGCAAATTCGGTTTCTATCGAAGGTTTCAGCAGTCGTTTGTAACCGTCGGCCACAGCTTTCCCAACGAGGATGGCCGACGGAGTACCGTTGCGCACGAAAAGTCTGTGTAACCGTTCTCCGCATCGTTCGTCATCTGCGCTGATAGAGACTTTGAGGAATCCTTCTGCCTCGCCGCGGCGGATAGCCAGCAACCGGTGGGACGGGCAACGTTTCAGCGGCTGGCTGAAATCGAAGTAATCGCGATATTTNTGGGCCTCACTCTCTTTACCCTTGATGACCTTGGCCGAAATCACGGCGTCATGGCTGAAATTGTTACGTACGGCATTTCTGGCNCGTTCGTCTTCCGAAACCATTTCGGCGATGATGTCACAGGCCCCGGCGATGGCCTCTTCNACGTTGTTGACTCCTTTTCTTTGGTCCACGAAACGGGCGGCTTTGTCCTCNGCGGACTGNGCTGTCTGCATCAGCAGGAAGGTAGCCAGTCCTTCAAGGCCTTTCTGTCGTGCGATTTCGGCCCGCGTGCGCCGTTTAGGCTTATAAGGCATGTAGAGATCTTCCAGTTCGGTTGCGTTCCAGCAATCCTCGATCCGTTTTCGGAGTTCTGGGGTCAGTTTCCCTTGTTCGGCGATGGTGTTGATGACGGTTGTCTTTCTTTTTTCTATCTCCGACAGCTTTTCGAGGACGTTGTGTATGGCAGCGATTTGCACCTCATCCATGGCGCCGGTCANCTCTTTCCNGTAACGGCTGATGAAAGGAATGGTGCATCCGTCGGCCAGCANTTTCAGCACGTTGGCGGTCTGCGTTTCCGGAANATGCAGTTCTGTAGCTATCAGATGAGGAAAAAGGGAATTCATATTCTTTAATGAATNTTGCTGGGTTAAAAATTTGCCGGCCTGTCGTTGGGACGGCAGGCCGGACGGTTTATTTTTCTTGCAGGAATCGTATCAATTCGGCTACCGCTTTGCCGCGGTGGCTGATGGCGTTTTTCTCCTCAAGCGGCATTTCGGCAAAGGTGACATCGTAATGGTCAGGTTTGAAAACCGGATCATAGCCGAAACCTTGCGAGCCGCTGCGTTCGGTAGNAATTTTTCCATTGCAGATGCCTTCAAACGTGAATTTATCACCATCCGTAAGCAGTACGATAACGGTGCGGAAACGTGCCGTGCGGTCGCTCACCGATTTCATATTGTGCAGCAGTTTGGTGATGTTGGCGTCCGGATCGTGTCCGTCAGTAGCATAGCGTGCGGAGCGGACTCCCGGCTCCATGCCGAGGGCGCGAACCTCAAGACCGGAATCGTCGGCAAAGCAATCGTAGCCGTAATGCACTTTGATAAATTCTGCTTTCTGGAAAGCATTGCCTTCAAAAGTTTCGGAAGTTTCCGGAATATCGTCCTGACAACCGATGTCTGACAGCGAGAGAATTTCGTATCTGGAAGCGATTTCGGTGCCACCGGCGGCCAGAAGGGCTTTTACTTCCTCTATTTTATGGGCGTTGTTGGTGGCAAAAACGAGTTTCTTTTTCATTCTAACGAACTTAAACAGCCGGAAAATTATTNTTGTANCATTTTTTNCGACGGCGAAGNTAGATAATATTTNGCATNTCCCNAAACCGACTCCTCTTTTTTTAATTGCCNCGATAAAAATTTGTCTATTCTGCAGATAGGGGCTATCTTCGCGGGGTGATGAAAACTACAAATGATTGGAAATCCCTGCTCGCCGGTCGGTTTGACCGCGAGTTACAGGAAGAGCGGGAGGCGCAGGCCCAAAGCCCGGTGCCGGCAGAAGAGTCGGGGGACGGGATGCTTTCCGTGCAGCGCCGTCCGCTGCGTATAGAACTGGACAAGCATGGCCGCAAGGGCAAGCCGGTCACGCTGATTACTGAATTTCAGGGCGACGAGAAGGAACTGGTCCGGCTGACCAAATTGCTGCAGAGCCGCATCGGCGCCGGAGGTTCTCATTGTTTTAACAGCGAGGAGCCGTTTGACGGGCAGATTCTGATTCAGGGCGACTGCCGTCAGAAAGCGGCCTCCCTACTTCAGAAAGAGGGCTATAAGATTCGTCTCATCGGTTGCTGACAGGCCCGATAAAAGCATTTCCCTCATGTTATACGTCTATCGTGCTTCTGCTGGTTCCGGCAAAACTCATTTACTGACCGGATTCTATCTGAAACTTCTTTTCCGTAAGGATTTGGCCGTTCCGGAGATAGGGCGTCCTGCTCTTTTCAAAGAGATTCTGGCTGTCACTTTCACCAATAAGGCTACGGCCGAGATGAAGAGCCGCATCATCGAGGAGTTGGAGCTGTTGAGCCGCCGGCCGTCGGACTCCGATTACTATCCTGANCTGAANCCCGGAGAGGCGGAGCCTGAAGAGGTGATCAGGAAGCGGGCCGCAACCATTATGAACCGCTTGCTCAATGATTATACGGATTTCAACATCAGTACGATCGACAGCTTCTTTCAACGTATTGTCCGCTCGTTTGCCCGTGAGCTGAATTTGCAGGGTAATTATGAAATCGAGCTCGACGCTTCCAGGATATTGGAGGCGGCTGTCAATTCTTTTGTCAACAAACTGGACAGAGATACCGATAAAGAGCTTTTCGACTGGATGCTGAGCTTCTCCCGCGAACGTATCAGCGAAGGAAGCAGCTGGGATTTCAAGCGCGAGTTACTTGCCATGGCCCAGGTGCTGGTTTCGGAAGAGTATCGTCGTTACAGCGATCGTATCTGTGCTTTTACNGAAGATAAAAAGGCCCTCAAAGAATATACCAGTGTCGTGAAAAGGAAGATTCATGACTTTCGTGCCGCTTTAAAAAAACAGGGAGAAGAGGGTCTGGCATTGTTGGGGCGCTACGGCCTTGCGCCGGACGATTTCTCGCGCGGCAGCGGCAGTGCCGTGGCTATTTTGAGCGTTTGGGCTCAGGGTATCGTCAAGGAGCCGACCGCCACATTATATAAATGGGCCGAAAATGCCGACGGCTGGTTTGCGAAAACCAGCAAACTGCATGGCAAACTTCCTCAAGAGGCCACCGATGCCATTCTCGGCATGCTGCAGAATGCGGTCGCTCTTTTTGGTGACGACTATCGCGATTTTCTTTCCGCTCAGGCGATTCTGCAAAATATCTACCAGTTGGGTATTCTTGCCGACATCGACCGCGAAATGCGCGAATATTGTGCCGAACAGGGGCTCATGCTTCTGTCCGGTACCACCGAATTGCTGAATCGTCTGGTCGATGCGGACAGTTCCCCGTTCATTTATGAAAAAATAGGGACACGGATCCGGCATTTCATGATTGACGAGTTTCAGGATACTTCCGGGATGCAATGGGAGAATTTTAAGCCTTTGCTCAGCAATGCGCTGGCCGAGGGAAGCCACAATCTGATTGTGGGCGATGTCAAGCAGAGCATCTATCGCTGGCGGGGATCCGANTGGGGATTGCTTCATTCCGGCCTTGATAACTATGAAACGGCTTTGCGTCGCGACGANAACACGACGTTGCGCACCAATTGGCGTTCCGCGTCTGAAATCATCCGCTTTAACAACGACTTTTTCCGTCTTGCCTCCGGGAAACTGGAAGGAGCGATCAACGCAGAATGTGAGAGCCCGGGACATGACATTACCCGGATATATTCCGATGTCGCGCAGCAGGTTCCTTCACGTCGCCGGCAGCAAGGCGAGGGGCTGGTTCATGTCGAGTTTGTGGAGGGCGAGACGGTAACACAGCAGAGGGAGGCCGCCATGGAACGCCTGCCGGAATTGATCATCGAATTGGAGAAAAATGGTTATGAGCCACGGGATATTGCTATATTGGGACGCCGCAAAGACATCTGTGCGCAGTCGGTCGAGACATTGTTGCGCTATAAGGAAGAGCATCCGGAGTCTCCCTACTGTATGGATATTATTTCCAACGAAGCCCTGCTGCTTTCCTCACGCCCGGTGATCCAGACTTTGGTGGGCTTGTTACAACACATCAACAACCCGGAGTCGGAAATCATCCGGGCCATGGCGGCGGCAAACTATTTCCAGCTTTCCGGCTGTACGATGAGCGAGGCTTTGCAACGGTATTTTGAAAATCCGGAGATTCATCCGCGCCTCAGGGAGATTGCATCCCGTCCTATTTATGAGATGGTGGAGGAGCTGATCGCTATCCTTCCGTCGGCGGCTGTCGCGGGGATATCGGATAACCGGAGCGGGGATGCGGTCGTGAATGATGACGTGCCGTTTCTGGAGGCATTCCGTGATCTGGTGCTGGAATTCATTCACGGACGGACTCCGAACCTTCCTGCGTTTCTGGAATGGTGGGAAGAGTATGGGATCGGGAAATCCATTGCCACGCCGGCCGATCAGAATGCCATCCGGGTCATGACTATTCATCAGGCAAAGGGACTGGGCATGCCGGCCGTGATTATTCCGTTCGCCTCATGGCCTATGGATATCAAAGCGAGGGCTTCCGATTTGCTATGGTGCGAGCCTAAGGAGGGGGGATTCGCCCGTGACAATCTGGTGCTGCCTATCAGATTGTCGAAGGNGCTTCCCCGGACGATTTTCCATCGGGAATATGAGGAAGAGAGGCTTCGCACGATGATTGATAACCTTAATACGGCCTATGTAGCCTTTACCCGTCCCAAAGAGGCACTGATTATGCTGGCGCCGACGCCTGCTAAAAAGGCGGAAACTACCTTAGAGCGTCTTATTGCCGATTACGCCGGGCAGGATACGGGCATTTTTACCAATGGTCTCTGGGCCCGGTCCGGCGATTCGCTTCGTAACAAGGTAGCCTCTTCTTCCGGCGTGTCGTCAAGTGACGATCATGGTCGTAAGGGTGCTTCCCGCATTTCGGGAAGCGGTTCCGATTCTGTTCGAGGTGAATTCCGTTTGCCGCGCCTCAGTCTCAAACAAAGTCGTCTGAAGAAAGAGGATGAGAAGATCCGCCGCGGCAATTGCATTCATACCGCTCTTTCTGCCGTTACGACTGTCCGGGATGTGGACTGGCGTATCGATGTGCTTTATAACCAGGGCCTGCTGGATGAAACTCTGATCGGGCGCGGGGAGATGAAAAAAATGCTTTATGACCTGGTTCGCCTGCCCGAGGCGGCCGATTGGTTCGGGGAGGAAAATACGGTCCTGAATGAACAGACGATTCTCAGCGACAATGACGATGTAAAACGCCCGGACCGCATCGTGATGCGCCCCGACGGGACGGTTATCGTGATTGATTATAAGACCGGACAGGAGCGNAGCGGTTATCGGGCACAGGTACGGACCNACATGAANTNGTTGTCGGCAATGGGNTTCGGTTCCGTAAGAGGATATCTCTGGTATATAGATACCGGCAAGATCGAGGCCGTGTGAGTCTCCNGGNCGTCCGGGCGTCTGCGCAGGAAATCGGCCGGATCAGTCGATTTTCTTGATCAGCAGTTCTTGCAGGCGGTTGGTCGAAAGGTTCCTGTAGAGTTTTGAACGATAGGCAAGTGTGATGCCCCCGGTCTCTTCGGAGACCACGACCACTTTTGCATCGGAAACCTCAGCNAGGCCGAGAGCCGAGCGATGGCGCAGGCCGCAAGCTTTGGGAATGTGGGGATCATGTGAAACAGGCAGGATACATGATGCTGCCACGATGCGGTCTCCGGCCACGATCATGGCACCGTCGTGTAGCGGGCTGTTCTTGAAAAATATATTTTCTATGAGGCGGGTTGACACGATGGCGTCGATATGGTCGCCGGTGGAGCTGAAACGGCTGAGGTCGTCGAGTTGTCGGATGACGATAAGGGCTCCCAGCTTCTGCTCGGACATGTTTTTACAGGCCAGCACTATGCGGTCTATCGTCTGGTGGGCATCTTCTTCTTTGATTTGNGCCTTATTGAAGAAGCGAAGGATGGAATGCCANTGNCGACGNGATCCGACCCGGATAAGCATCTGCCGGATTTCTTCCTGAAAGATGATGACGAGGGCTACGGCNCCCACACTGAAAACCTGGTCCATGATAGAGCCTAACAGGCGCATTCTGAATACTTGAGAAACTAAAATCCAGAATAATATCAGTGAAATAATGCCTGTGAAAATCGTGATGGTGCCGCTTTGTTTCATCATCTTGTAAAGATAGAAAAGCAAAATGGCCACTACCAGAATGTCNATAAAATCTTTAATGCCAAAGTCCCACACGGTTGTCGATATTTTTGATGGTTATTGTTATTTTCATTTTTACGAAAGTGNAAAAGGGNGCGAGGATATGATTTTCGCGTCGGTTTAAATGCTGTATTTTTTTACCGCTTTCCATATTTTTACCGCTTCTACGGCCTCACGGACGTCGTGGACCCTCAAGATGTCAGCCCCCGATTGGAGAGCTAAGGTGTTGAGCACCGTCGTNCCGTTGAGGGCTTGTCCTGCATCCGTGTCNAGCAGCCGGTAGATCATGCTTTTCCGCGAAATGCCTACCAAAAGTGGTAACCCGGCCATTTTTAGTGCCGGCAATCCGGCAAAAAGCCGGTAGTTTTGCTCCAATGTTTTNGCAAAACCGAAGCCAGGATCTAAAATGATCTGTCGGACTCCGGCCTGTCGTAGCCGGGCAACTTGTNCGATGAAGAATGNCTGTATCTCGTTGATAAGATTCTCGTATCCGGTCATGTTTTGCATGGTGCGTGGTGTGCCGCGCATGTGCATTAATATATAGGGTACTTGCAGCGCGGCTGCGGTCTCGAACATCCGGCNGTCCAGTGTTCCGCCGCTGACGTCGTTGATGATCTCTGCCCCATATTCCCGGACACAACGCTCGGCGACNTCNGCCCGGAACGTGTCTATGGAAACCGGTATTCCCCGGGCCTCTTCCTTGATGATGGGCAGGGCNTGGGCCAGGCGTTCCATTTCTTCTTCGNCCGAAATTTCTGNCGCGTCGGGGCGGGTGGAATAGGCCCCGACATCNATAATGTCTCCACCTTCGGCGGCGATCTGTCTGACCCGTGCGGCAATGGCTTTTTCATTNCGGCAACGGCTATGGGCATAAAAGGAATCCGGCGTCACGTTGAGGATNCCCATTACGATCGGCATTTTGCTGTCTGACAGCATGCTTTTTTTGTCCATATTGATCTGTTTATCGGCTTTGAATTGCAAAGAAACGGCAAAAATGAAATAAAAGCAAGCATTTTTATATGCTTTTTCCGCGTTTATGCTACATTATATGGAAAACTCTTTATCTTTACAGCGTAAAATATGCTATGTCTCATTTCCGGGAGCACGACGGGCAGGTTTACGTGCATAAACAATTTTTAAATGTATCAGGTTATGATCGAAACGTTCAAGGCAAAAGATACCATGTCGCAGGTTTATTGGATTGCCGTTCTTTTGACCAATATCGTTTTTGTGGTTCAGACCATCTGGATCTGTCGAAGTTTTTGACGGAAATGTCGTGGCGGTCGATTTGATTTGATTGGCTTTTCGTTTTGTAACTCTCATTTGAATTACTTATTTCATTAACCCTTAAAAATAAAAATTATGGCTTTGAATTTTATTCTTCCTATTGGCTGGATCGTTGTTGCGATCGTGCTTTTTTCGGCATTGATTAAACGTTTCCGCTGTTGTCCTTCCGACAAGATTTTGGTTATTTACGGAAAATCCGGTAGTAAAGGTTCTGTGAAATGTGTTTATGGCGGCTGTACATTTGTTTGGCCTATTATTCAGGATTATTCCTATCTTAGTTTGACTCCGATCTCTATCGAGGCTAATCTGACCAATGTGCTCAANCGTCAGAACATCCGTGTCGATGTGTCATGTCTATTCATAGTCGGTATCTCTACGGAAGCGGACTCTATGAACAACGCTGCAGAGCATTTGTTGGGACTTCCCGCTTCGGACATCCAGAAAATGGCGCGGGATATTCTTCTCGCTCAGCTTCGTCCCGTTATCGCCTCTATGAGTATCGAAGAATTGGACTCCGGTCGCGATAAATTCCAGGAGAATATCATGAAGAACGCAGAGATAGAGCTGAAAAAGATCGGTTTGAAGCTCATCAATATGAACGTTACCGATATCAAGGACAGATCTGGTATTCTTTCTCGGTAAAGGGTTCTTTGGCGGCGGGGCAGGTGGAACTGGTTCCGACATCGATGATGCCTCCTCCTTCGGCGGCGATCGGTCTGGCTCGTGCGACAATGGCTTTTTCATTGCGGCAATGGCTATGGGCGTAAAGGACATCCGTAGTTGTATCGAGGAGGCCCATTACAAGTGGCGTCTTATCGTTTGATAACAGGCTTTTGGGGACTATATTGATCTGTTTATCGTCTTTAAGANGCAGAGAAATGGCGAAAATGAAATAAAAACAAGCATTTTTTTATGCTTTTTGAACTTTTATGTTACAATGTGTGATAAAATTCTTTATCTTTACAGCGTAAAANAGGCCATGCTGCAATTCCCNNGAGCANNCAAGCCGGTTTTATTATAAAGAACTTTTTTAAATGTATTTTGTTANGATCGAAGCATTCAAGGCAATGGATACTATGTTGCAGGTCTATTGGATTGCGGCTCTCTTAGCGAGTGTAGTTTTTGTGGTCCAGGCCATAGGTACTTTTATCGGTTTTGACGCCGATACCGATTTCGATGGCGGCGATATGGATTTTGATACCGATGGTTTTAATTTGGTTTCAGTCAAGACGATTGTTTGTTTCATTCTTGGTTTCGGATGGACCGGTGTTTTGTATTACGACTCGGTCGAAAGCCTTTGGCTTCTTAACCTGATGGCTTGCGGCGTCGGCCTGGTGTTTATGTTTATCATTGCGCTTTTGCTGCGTCAGATGATGAAANTGACACAGGNCAACTCATTCCNAATCATTACAACGGTTGGTAAGACCGCCGAAGTTTATCTGCGTATTCCGGCCGCTAAAGGCGATACCGGTAAGATCACTGTCAGCGTAGACGGATCTGTCCATGAACTGGAGGCTATTACCAATGGCGATGCCGACATTCCGACCGGAAGCAGGGTCCGTATTGTCGAGACCGTGGATGAAAATACAGTAGTCGTCGAATTGATTTGATTGGCTTTTCGTTTTGTAACTCTCATTTGAATTACTTATTTCATTAACCCTTAAAAAATAAAAATTATGGATTTGAATTTCATTCTTCCTATTGGCGGGNTTGTTGTTGNGANCGTNCTTTTTTCAGCATTGATTAAACGTTTCCGCCGTTNTCCTTCCGACAANNTTTTGGTNANTTACGGAAAGGCAGGAAAAGGNTCTGCNAAGTGTATTCACGGTGGCGGTTCTTTTGTNTGGCCTATTATTCAGGATTATTCCTATCTTAGTTTGACTCCGATTTCCATCGAGGCCAATTTGACCAGTGCGCTCAGCCGCCAGAACATCCGTGTCGATGTGCCTTGCCGTTTCACGGTTGGTATTTCGACCGAGGCCGACTCCATGAATAATGCCGCCGAGCGTTTGCTGGGTCTTTCGGCTACGGATATCCAGGAAATGGCGCGGGATATTCTGTTCGGTCAGCTTCGTCTCGTTATCGCCTCTATGAGTATCGAGGAATTGAACTCAGATCGTGACAAATTCCAGGAGAATATCAAGAAAAACGTCGAGATCGAGTTGAAAAAAATCGGCTTGAAGCTCATCAACGTGAATGTAACCGATATTAAGGATGAGTCCGGATATATCGAGGCGCTTGGTCGCGAGGCTGCCGCCAAGGCGATCAACGAAGCCAAGGTGAGCGTGGCAGAACAGGATAAAATTGGTGAGATCGGTAAGGCCGAAGCTCTGAAAGAGGCCCGTATCCGTACCTCGGAGGCTAATGCCAAGGCTATCCAGGGTGAAAATGCGGCTAAAGTGGAAATTGCCAATTCCGATTCTTTGCGCCGTGAAAAGGAGGCCGAGGCTCAACGTCGTGCCATCGCCGCGGAAAAGGTTCAGCAAGCCAAGGCATTGGAAGAGGCCTATGCGGCAGAAAAAGAAGCTGAGTTGGCCCGTGCCGAGCGTGAACGTTCAACACAACAGGCCAANGTGATTGTGCCTCAGGAAATCGAGAAACGCAGAAAGATTATCGAAGCCGAAGCNGAAGCNGAGAAGAAACGTGTAAATGCAAAAGGTGAGGCCGATGCTATTTTCGCTAAGATGGAGGCAGAAGCAAAGGGTCTCTATGAAATTCTGACCAAGCAGGCTGACGGTTACGACCGGATGATCCAGGCCGCAGGCGGAGATGCTACCAAGGCCTATACGCTGCTTTTGCTTGAGAANTTGCNGGNTCTTGTGAAGNCTCAGGTTGAANCCNTNAAGGGNATTAACATNGNTNAGGTTANTGTTTGGGACAGCGGTAGCAGTGCGGACGGCAAAGGTTCAACGGCTAATTTTTTAAGCGGTCTGATGAAGTCTGTTCCTCCGTTGAATGAGCTTTTCGAGCAGGCCGGCATGAACCTTCCNGAATATCTCGGTAAGAAAGAGGAAGTCGTAGAGGCCGAAGAGGTGCCTACAGCAACCGGTTATAGTAAGAAATAAAGTATTTATTGACTGAAAAGAGAAGGCGGGATATTTTGTCCCGCCTTTTTGTATCTGACCGGTCGTTTTNTTATGGACGGATTCTAATTTCAGGAAATAGCTGCCATTTCTGCCGGATTTTTATTCTCTGGGTCGGGTACGGATGCCGNTTCTTTTCTATAATGTGNTTGCAATAATGAAGAATGAGNATCTTTTTGGCNGGTATGATGGGGCAGTTCGTGGAAAAAAACTTATCTTTGCGCTCATATTGAACTCAATAAATGAAATTACTNTGGCAAAACGNGTNTTGATTAAGACCAGCAAGGGAAACATTATCGTCCGTTTATATGACGAGACGCCTTTGCATCGCGATAATTTTTTGAAATTGGCGGCCGAAGGATATTATGACGGAACGTTATTTCATCGCGTGATTAAGGATTTTATGGTACAGGGGGGAGATCCTGACAGCAAGGGCGCTCCGGCCGGCAAACAGTTGGGAACTGGCGGCCCGGATTATACCGTTGCCGCTGAATTTGTCTATCCACAGCTTTTTCATAAAAAGGGAGCGTTGGCCGCTGCACGTCAGGGGGATGAAATGAATCCGGAAAAGCGTTCCAGTGGATCGCAGTTCTATATCGTCACCGGTCAGGTTTATAAAGAGGGGCAATTGGTCCAAATGGAGAAACAGATGGAGATGCAGCAGTTGCAATCTGTTTTCAACGGTCTCGTGGCAGAGCATCGTGATGAGATTCTGACTTTGCGCAAGAATCGCGATCAGGNAGGATTGCAGGCTTTGCAGGAAAAATTGGAGAAAGAAANCTATGCNCGTGNCGAGAAGATGGGCGCACCCAAGATGACGCCAGAACAGCGTGAGGCTTATACGACTATCGGTGGAGCTCCGTTCCTTGATAATCAGTATACTGTTTTCGGCGAGGTTGAAGAGGGACTTGAGGTNGTCGATGCCATTCAGCAGGTTGCAACTGNGCCGGGTGATCGTCCCAAAGAGGATGTTTCCATGTCTATGGAGGTATTGCCTGACTGAAAAGAGATCGTTTACTGTTGATTCCGGCCCATTTTCATATAAAGCATGGCGTCGGATTTTCGGGCCGTCTTTCCGGTTATTATGAAAGAGGGCCCGGCTGGAAATCAGATAGGAAAGCGATGGATGTTCCGGATCCGGGACATCCATCGCTTGTTCGGTAAGAGGGTCCTGTTGTTATAAGAAAAATTAAAAAAACGTCCGGATACCGGTTTTATATCGGCAAAAAAGCTACTTTTGCAATTTAAAATGGAAAAGGTGAAAGTATTGTGAAAAGGTTTGGGTTCATAGTATGGCTTGCCGGTGCCATAGCATCCCTCGCAGGGAATGCGGATGCACAGATTTCCGGTACGGTGAAAGATGCTGTCGGGCAACCGCTTTGCGGAGCTAATGTCTATTGGGCGGAGACGGCCATGGGAATGGCAACTGATGAGAACGGAGTTTTTGATTTCGGCCGTTCGAAGAATAGTGATCGTCTGGTGGCAAGTTTTATCGGTTTCAAAAACGATACTGTTGTCGTAGCGCCCGGCCGGACCAGGGTGGATTTCATATTGACAGAAAGCACCGATATGGATATCGATATCTGTGTCGTAGAACGGCGGCGCGGTCTGCTGAAACCCCGTTTCGCAGTCGAGAACAGCGATATGATTTCTGCGGTCGAACTGACGCGTGCAGCCTGTTGTAACCTCGGAGAAAGCTTTACGACCAATCCGTCTGTGGATGTAAGTTACAGCGATGCCGCGACCGGAGCACGTCAAATCCGTTTGCTGGGACTCTCCGGTACGTATGTACAGATGCTTACCGAAAATGTTCCCAATTATCGGGGGGCTTCTTCTCCGTATGGGTTAGGTTATGTGCCGGGGCCGTGGATGCAAAGCATTCAGGTATCCAAGGGCGCCTCTTCCGTCAAAAACGGTTATGAGAGTATAACCGGCCAGATCAATATAGAATTTAAAAAGCCGCAGGCAGATCCTGCGCTTCATGTCAATTTATTTACGGCCACCAGTGGTAAATATGAGGCTAATGCCGATGGGAATATACATCTTACCCGACGTTTAAGTACTGCTATTCTGGCGCATTACGAAGATGCCTCTATGGAACATGACCGCAACAAGGACGGATTCATGGATATGCCTAAACTCAGGCAATACAATTTGCAGAACCGATGGGCCTGGATGGGGGATCGCTATATTTTNCAGGCGGTAGTGAAAGGTCTGAAAGAGGAGCGCGTTAGCGGGCAGACGGATCATGGTGGCGCGATGAGTCATGAGGTTTCNGGAAATCGGCCGGCGCACTTTTACCGTATAGGAATAGAAACCGACCGCTATGAAACCTTTGTCAAGAATGCCTATATCTTTAACAAGGAACGGAATGCGAATATNGCCTTGATATTGGCTGGATCGCTTCACAAAATGAGGGCCGACTATGGAGAGGAAACCTATGATGTCGATCAGAAAAACGGTTATGCCTCGCTGATGTTTGAATCCGATTTCGGCGAGCATCACTCCATTTCCATCGGTGCAAGTATGAATTATGACGACTATGACGAAACGCTTCCTATGAACCGTTTTTTTGCGGCGGAATCGCCTTCTGCTTTTAGAGGCAAGAGTTCGGAGACGGTGCCGGGCGCTTATGTCCAATATACTTATCGCTGGCAGGAGCGCTGGACCTTAATGGGCGGCTTTCGAGTGGATCACAGCGATGTGCATGGAACATTCTACACTCCGCGTGCTCATCTGAAATTTGCACCTAATGATATTTTCAGTCTGCGGGCTTCTGCCGGCAAGGGATATCGCACTTCTCATCCTTTGGCAGAGAATAATTTTCTTTTGGCTTCTGCCCGCCGGATATCTATGGATGCCGGGACCTTTCTGGAAGAGGCCTGGAACTATGGGGCAAGCGTCGCTTTCAATATCCCTCTTTTCGATAAGCCCCTGGCATTGAATGCAGAGTATTATTATACGGATTTTCTGCATCAAATGGTCGTTGACCTGGACACCGATGCCCATGCAATCGCCTTTACTGATCTGCAGGGCGATTCTTACAGTCATACGGTGCAGCTTGAGGCCACTTATCCGGTTTTTAGAGGCTTTACTCTTACCGGGGCCTATCGTTTGACGGATGCCCGGACGACGTATGGTGAAAAATTATTGCGCCGGCCGCTGACGGGCCGCTATAAAGGTCTGCTGACAGCCTCTTATCAGACTCCTTTGGAGTTGTGGCAGTTCGATGTTACCTTGCAATTCAATGGCGGAGGCCGGATGCCCGCTCCTTATGAACATCCCGACGGGANGTTGTCCTGGAATNATCGTTATCAGGCTTTTGAACAGCTCGGTGCACAGGTGACGCGTACATTCCGTCATTGGTCCGTCTACATCGGAGGAGAAAATCTCACAGANTTCCGGCANAAACATCCCATAGTGGGCACCTCCGATCCATGGGGAAAGGATTTCGANGCCACGATGGTGTGGGGCAATGTAGAAGGCATTATGGGCNATANCGGAGTAAGGTNNAANTGGGAGAAAAGAAATNGAAAAACGATAATTATAAATATGTGAAACAAGAATGAAAAGGAACAAAAGATTTATGGCGTTGGCCCTTATGTTGTGTGTGTTCACGCTTTCCTGGGGCAAAGACATCCGGACGGTGGTATTGAAAACTACACCTGAAATGCATTGTGCCAATTGCGAGAAGAAAATTAAAGAAAATATCCGGTTTGTGAAAGGTGTCAAGGATATCATCACCAGCTTGAAAGATAAGACGGTGACTGTCAAATATGATGCCGACAAAACTACGGTGGAGGATATTGTGAAGGGATTCGGAGAGATAGGCTATAAGGCTAAGGTTGCGATACCTGTGTCAAATGTTGAAGGTACAGATAAAGTGTCGGTGTCGAAAACGGTTCTGCCCGCAAATGCGAGCGGGGAATGGGTTGTGCCAAGAAATGAACCGGCGAAGGCGGTGTCGGAAAGAAGTAAAGCTGCAGCGGCTTCCACGGCTGACGTGAGATGAATGCTTTTTCGATAATGGCTGCAGTCCTCCAGCTGCGCATTTTTCTCTTTTTTNTTTTGTTTGTTACNGAANNCTTNCCGNAANAGATATAAAAGAGGCATTCCGGCAATTGCCGGAATGCCGGGATNTGTTATTCGTTTCGTATTGGAGGTGTAATACGGNCCGNAAACATCATATAGCCGNGTGTCTCACAACTTTATTCCGAGGCTTACATTAAGCATTCGTCCGGTGAGGTAATTGGGGACGGCGTACTGGCGATTATCAACTGCCGTAACCCAGTAGTAGGAATTGGTATTGTTGATGCCGAGCAGATTGAAAATATCCACGCCGAGGGAAATCTCCTGCACATGTTTCCATTTGCCGCNTGTCATGAAGCGGGCGTTGTCGGCATTCCAGATCCTGGATGCTCCCAGGTCTACGCGACGGTAAGCCGGCGTGCGGAACGTTCCGGAGGCGTGGCCGCCGATAGGAGAGTAGAAAGGTAGGCCGTCGTTGAAAATGCCGCGCAGGAAGACCTTGTAATTTTCGTTTCCGGGCCAGTAGTCGCTGAAGAATACGCCGACGGAATAGCGCTGTTCGGTGGGGCGTGGGGTTTTCAGACCGTCGAAGTCTTCTTTCGATCTCATGAAAGAGAGACTGAGCCACGAGTCGGTTCCGGGCACGAATTCCCCGAACAGCTTAAAGTCAACACCGGTGGCAAATGCCTTGCCGGCGTTTTCGCCGAGATAACGGATCTGCACGTTGTCGACTTTGTAAGGGATGTAATTGCCGATATTTTTATAATAGGCCTCTGCGGTAAACTTGAATGGACGGTCATAGGCTTTGAATGTGTAGTCGGAACCCAGAATCAGCTGTATGGAACGTTGCGATTTGATTTTGTCATTCATGTGCACCATGGTATTCCCGTTTTCGTCAATATAGTTGAGCCTGTATTCTTTATAAAATGGCGCTTGGTAGTAGAGCCCGCCGGAAAGACGCATGGAAAGACCCGGATTTTGTTCCGGGGTATAGGTGAGCATGAACCGCGGGCTGATCAAAGTCTCGCTGTTGAAACTCCAGTGCGATAGTCTGAGTCCGGCAATCAGCCGCATCCGGCCGCCCAGTCCGTTCCAGCCGTAGCTCTCTTGTAAGTAGGCCGACATTCTGGTCGTTGTGTTTTCGTAAAAAGAATGCAGGTTGTAGATCATTTCGACCGTAGTGCCTGTATGGGGCAAGGTATAACCGGAAGAATCTCTTCTTTCCCATTCGGCAATTCGGTCGTCGATGGTCTCGCGTTGCAGGCTGATTCCGTATCCGAGTCGGTGATGTCCGATTTGCGACGACCCCTTGAATGCCAATGCCATGACTTTTGCGTTCAGGTAGTTGCGGGCGTGCTCATGATAGGCGCCCACACCCAGCGAGTTTTGGCCGCCTTCGGTCGCTTCGTCAAGCCAATATTCGCCTGCGATGTCGTAGGAAACTTTTTCATCAGTGGCAAATGCTGATGCCATCAGTTCCAGCTCTGTTTGCCGCAATCCTTTAAACCGTAATGTCAGTGCTCCGAAATAGGTGTCGAAGTGATCTTTTTCCTGGCCGTCGAAGTACACTTTGAAATGATGGGGTGCATCCATGGTTCCGAACGACGTCTCCCGCGTGCGCGGTGTAAAGTTGTAGGTGTTCCGGGCTATATTGCCGAGGAATGACATCTCCCAGTTTCCGGAGGACGAGAGCGTCAGATAGGTCTGGTAGTCGAAGAAGCGCGGATCGTATTCTCCATCGGTATCCAGACTCGACAATATGGAGGTATTGCGTTTATATCGGAGCCCGTGCAGTTGCGTGAATTTTTCTGAGGCTTGCCCTAACGAGGCCGACGCCCCCATCAGGCTGGCCGATGCGGAGGCTTCGAATTTCTTCGGTTTCTTATAGGTGATATCCAGTACCGATGACATTTTGTCGCCGTATTCCGCTGCGAATCCTCCCGTCGAAAAATCGATGTTGCCCACCATATCGGGATTGATGAAGCTGAGTCCCTCCTGTTGCCCGGAACTGATCAACTGAGGGCGGTACACTTCGATACCGTTTACATAAACAAGATTCTCGTCAAACGAGCCGCCGCGGACGCTGTATTGAGACGAGAGTTCATTGTTCATATTGACGCCGGCCATAGTGCCGAGCATATCCTCGATGGCGTTTCCTGAGGCTGACGGTACGTTTTTTATATCTTTGGCCTCGATACGTTCCAGCGTGTTGGTGCGTTGCCGGGCGGCGGTTACCTCGACATCGCCGATAACGGCGCTGTTGCTTCTCATCGTCACGTTGAGTTGCAGACGGCGGCGCCCGTTTTCGTTCGGCGGCACGTTGCTGGTGTTGACGATTCGCTCTTCACGCTTGTAGCCTAAGCTGGTGAAGATGACGCGCAGCGTATCGCTTACCGGTACGTTTAAGTCGTATTCGCCTTTGAAGTTTGTCAGGGTGCCGATGCTTCCGCGCGACAGCCGGACATGGACGATCTCCATCGGCTGTCCGTCCGTATCGGTTACGATTCCGTGTAGCCGTACGTTGTGATTGTCTGCCCCTTTCATGCTGCTGCTCATGAGGCTGAAGAACAGAAACAGGAGTATGGCCGGACGCGGGAGATATGCTGTTCGGTCGTTCCGGCGGGAACGGAAAGGCCGGACAGCATATATGAGGTCTTTCTTTTTATCCGTAAAGAGCTGAAGATATCGACTGAGTATGTTCATGCAAAAATTTTCTGATGGAAAATGGTCTCTGATAAATAAAACGTGGAAATTTTACTTTTATTATGGATGATGGTGTTATTCCCTGTCCGGCCGCAACGGGCATCGGTACCGTAGTCTACGGCTCCAGTGTCGCCGTATCATTTGATCACTACCTGTTTGATGATTTCGGCCTCCAGCTTTTCATTGAGGAGATGCATGATGGCGGTGCGGCGCATGAATAACTCGTTGCGGAGAGAGGGGGAACGCAGAACGATAAAGAGCAGACCGTTCTGGAGATGTATGCGGTCGGTTTCTGCGGCAACGGCATCGCCGAGGGTTTCCTGCCAGATGGCTGCCAGGCGGTCTTCAAAGATGCGGTTCTCGAGTTGCGAGGCTTTCAGAAACTGGTTCAGTATCTCCCCGATGGTTTGTTCGTTGCGGCGTTGCATGGCGGTATCTTTTTGTTTCGTGGGTTGTGGCTGTCGGGATTCGGTCGTTATTCCTGCGAGGAAAGGAGACTGTATCTGCCCTCATGTACGCTGAACAGTTTATAACTGTCGGTCAGCGCACCGATGATCTGGTCCAGATATTCGCGATTGGTGTCGGTAATGAAAATCTGGCCGAAGCGGTTCGAAGCTACGAGCTTGACGATCTGTTCCACGCGGTCGCTGTCCAGACGGTCGAATATGTCGTCGAGCAACAGGATGGGGGTCGTATGGCCCATACGGCGCAGAAAATCGAACTGCGCCAATTTGAGAGTGACCAGGAACGTCTTGTTCTGTCCTTGCGAGCCGAGCTGTTTCATCGGGAAGTCTCCCAACGACATNATGAGGTCGNCTTTATGNGCGCCGCGTGTCGTATACTGGACTGCGATGTCGCGGTTGCGTACCTCATCGAGAAGCGGAAGCAGAGAGCCGCCGGCAAAATGCGACTGGTAGGTCAGCCTTACTTGTTCGCGGNCCAAGGAGATCTTGTCATAGAACTCTTGAAAAACGGGGANGAAGNNGTCGATGAACTGTTTGCNGGCCTGGTAGATCTNCTGACCGTAAAAATCCATCTGTTCCNCCCAGATCCTGTACAGCGAACGGTCGTTTACGGGCGGATCCTGTTTTAACAGACAATTGCGCTGGGTGAGTGCCTCATTATAACAGATGAGTGCATTCAGATAGGGCTTGTTGAATTGTGAAATTACCTGATCCATGAACTTTCTGCGCTCTTCGCTCCCTCCTTGCAGCAGGACACTGTCGG
>WFLX010035065.1_pt1 | contig 21730 bp, 18 predicted proteins | sample 4967041 | NCBI WGS metagenome assembly WFLX01 (sample SAMN12857096, study PRJNA449069) | gut metagenome | isolation source: stool from male and female vole | host: Microtus ochrogaster | place: USA:Florida | collected 2017
AATATTGTGGGGCGCTTCGGCAGATACCCTCATCCCGAATTTGAACGGATCACCATCTACAACCCCGGTATCGACATCGAGGTGGGTTCCGGCTCTAAGGCGCGCGCCGTATTTCCCGGCAAGGTCGAGGGCATCTACGATATCCCGGGCTTCAACAAGGTTGTAGTGGTAAGCCACGGCGATTATTACACCGTATACGGCAATCTTGCCGACATCAAGGTGACGGAGAATATGGAGGTAAAAGACGGACAGGTCGTAGGCTCCGTAACCAGCGACAAAGGCCACACGGTNNTNCACTTNGAGGTGCGNCTCGGCANTGACGCNCTCGACCCCATGCAGTGGGTNAAACTNTAGGCTCATGTCGGCNGTGTCGCGCACGGTGCTCAAGGCACTGGGAATATTCAGCGGCGTGCAGGCCGTCAGCATGCTTTGTTCGGTAGCGCGAAGCAAGCTCATAGCATTATGGATAGGACCGGCAGGCGTGGCGATATTCGCGATATGCAACTCAGCCATAGACATGATTTCAGCGGCCACCCGTCTCAACATCCGCGAAAGCGCCGTACGCGACATCTCATCGGCCCCACCCTCTCGTGTGCCATTTGTGGCAGGAGTGGTGAGATGGTGGTCGAGTCGACTGGGGCTGCTCGGAGCTCTCGTCATATCATTGCTCTCGCCTCTGCTCAGCATATTCAGTTTCGGTGATCTGTCACACTGGTGGATATTCGCGGCTCTCTCCGTATCGATGTTCACCTTATCCGTGGCCGATGGTGAGCAAGCCCTGCTGCAGGGCACGGGCCGTCTGCGCAGGCTTGCACGGGCATCTGTCAGAGCCGCTATATGGGGCACTGTCATTTCCGCTCCTATGTATTATTATCTGGGTGAGGCCTCGATAGTGCCGTCGGTCATAGTTTACGGCGTAGCCTCATTCTTTTCATTCCGCAAGTCATGCGACATCGGGTCTGCCAGAAACAAGAGGCATGATAATATCGAGGCCGGACGCGGATTCATCCGTCTGGGAGCCTATATGACGGTGTCGGCTGTCATCACATCCACTTCGTCATACATATTCCTGTCATACATTACCAATACCGGCGGTGAATCTGCCGGTGGCTTCTTTCAGGCCGGCTACACCGTCATCATACGTTATACGGGCATCATATTCACAGCCTTGTCCATGGAGTTCTTCCCGCGTGTTGTCAAGGTAGCCGCGAGACCGTGGATGACATCCGTATCGGTATCCCACGAGATTCTCCTTATCGTATATCTGCTTGCTCCGGTAGCCGTGGTGTTTATGGCAGTTGCCGGCTATATAATGGAGATTCTCTACACACGCGAGTTTCTCGTATCACTGCCGTTCGTCCTCACGGGCATCTGCGCCATGATATTCCGTGCGATATCCTATTGCATGGCCTACGTAATCATAGCGCGTGGCGACGGGCGCGTGTATATCGTCACGGAGATTACGAGCTGCGTCGTCGGCCTTGTCCTGAATATCACGATGTATCATTACTACGGCTTTGCCGGCCTTGGGCTCTCGTATGTGATATGGTACGCGATCTATACTTTTATGGTAGGCTATGTATACATACATCGCTACGGCATGAGTCTGAGCTCAGGTACAGTGAGGGCATGTGCGGTAGCTCTTATCATTACAGCCGCAGCTCTTGCTTTGCGCATGATTTCCTGGTGGGCGGTACTGCCGCTGCTGATTCCCGCTGTGTGGTTTTCCGCCATAGGGCTTCGCGCGATGTTTGACCGGAGCAGGCGCAAAGAGTCAGCNTTCTGACGGATGCATGAGNNCNCNNCCGTGACGCATNCCNTAGANNGNNCCCTNGNTNANATACANGAGATTACGCANGAANCGCNCCGGAGTATCATGGCCCGAGCGCCACGCCTTCAGCACGATGCGCGGCACGATAGTAAGGCCGAAAGCCTGTGAGATATATGCTCCCTGAGCACGCAGCACGCCTGCACTGGCGATTTCTCGTTCTCCTGTTGGCACACCGGGATGCTCGGCGATGGTGACCGGAAAAAAACGGCCGCAAAGCCCCGAGCGCAAAGCCGAGAGTACAAACATGTTCTCTTCGCCGCTGTGCAGATACGGTGCGCCTATGCCCATCAGCGGGGTAAAGGCCAGACGGCACCGGCGCACGGCATCGGTGCGGAGGGCTATCTCAAATGACGTGAGATAGTAGTTACGGTAGTTTCGCGCCAGGTCGTGTTGTCCGGGCGGATACACTTTCTCAAATGGATACACACATCTGAATGTAGCTACATCCACATCATGATTCCGCTCAAAGATGTCGATTATGGAGGACAATCCCTCCGGACGGAATTTCAGGTCATCGTCAGCGATCAGGGCATACGGTGCAGTAACCATAGACAGCGCCTCGTTGCGGTTGTTGCTAAGCCCCCGCGTGTCGCTGTAGCGCACCTCGATGTCTTCACGTATCAGTGTGTCGGGCAGGCGGCACGGCGTGCTCTGACATGACACCAGATACCTCACACCATCCACTGCCGGCAGATTCATTGCCGCCACCTTTTCCAGCCCCTTGTCTCCGCAAGTACATATCATCACGTCGAGCTTTGGATTCATCTCATCCTCCTTTCCCAGAACTCGATGCAGCGCCGGGCCACCACATCTGCTGAATTATACTTTGTCACAAATCTGCGGGACACATCGCCGTTGGCTACAAGCAGGCTCTGATCAGACAGCAGCCTGTCGAGCTCATCACGGAGGGTATCAAGATTATACGGGTCGGCATTGATCACTGGATGCTCCTTAGTCTCACCGATAAAATCATAATATTCCGGCTCCCCGCCCGATACCACCGTCTTGCCCATGGCCATGGCCATCAGCGCGGTCGTGGCAGGTGTATAGGAATAGAGCTGGTCCACGACTATGTGAGCCCGCGACAGCAGCCTGTTGAATTCCTCCAACGGCACATTCTGCACCAGATCGATATGTACGTTGTCATGACTCGCCACCACACTCTCTACCACGGGCATCATTCTGTCTATACCCTTCTCACTCTCGCGCCCCTTGTGACAGGCCACCAGGATATTGATGCGGTCAGCGGGCAATTCGGTCACAGCAGCGGGAATACTGACAGGTATACCCGCGTATGCGAGCTTGTCTGGGGGCACATACCGGCTGCATACCTGATGATACTCATACAGAGCGGTAAGCACACCATCGACATTATCATATACATACCGGCAGTAGTCACTGAGAGCGGGTGCGAGCCACATCTCCAGCTCATCGCGGTGGCTATCCATGTAAGGTGTGGGCCGGCCTCCCACCTGCCATTCGCTGTAACGCAGAGGCGCGTCCTGGGACGTACAAGCGGCTGCATACAGCGAATCCGTGCCTAATGCCGCCATAGTCACGATACCGTTGCGGCGGCGCAGCTTGTCGAAGATGCCACGCAGCAGATTAGGCCGCAGATACACGAATCCGGGTGAGGATATCTGCACCACGTCATAGCCTCGCAGACTTGACATAAGCATGGCGTTGAGACGCATCCACAGCCACATTCCGGACATCTTGCCATCTCCGCGCGACAGGCTCAAATCCCGGCCCGTACGCATCCAGCCGCCCCCGTCCGAAGCGATGGTCACATCATGTCCGGCCGCCCTGAGACCGGTGGCAAGCGTGTGGTGGTAATTGCTGGCATCGCCCATCAGGAGTATCTTCATAGCCTGAACAGTCTGTGCAACAGACGGGCAGCTCCCCGCCCACCCGCGCGTGTATATGTATAGGCCGCGTTGAGCAACACTCGGTGGTACGCTCCGTCGGCGGCATCGTCTACTCCCGTCATGATTTTCCGCGCTCTCTGATCAGTGCCTCCGGATTCTCGGCTCACCAGAGCCGCGAGGATAGCCAGCTTGAGCAACGCGATATACCTGCGCCGAGGAGGCAGATTGTCATACATGGCACGGCATGCCCGGCACAGATCATCAAGATGATGTGTGAAATCCGCTCCCGTTATCGAATCGCCGTGACACATAATATCGACCGTAGGTTCACCGGTAGCCTTGACGATATTAAGATGATCGCGGCAGGTGAGAATACGTGTACCGAGCTCGATATCGTCCCATCCGCGCATGGCGGGATTCCATCCGCCGGCCTCACGCATCAGCTCCGTACGGCACATATACCTCAATGTCGCCATAGTGCCGAGTTGTATTCCGTAATAGAGTGGATCCGACGTATCAAACGGCTTCTTTACCGGTGCCGGGCCCAGCCCGTGCATCATCACATCCCAGCCTATGATGTCGGCGTCAGGATTGAGACGCAAGGTCTCAACGGCTCTCTCCACATGGGTCGCGGTCATAATATCATCGGAGTCGAAAAACATCACCCAGGGTGTACAGGTGATACGGAGCGCCGCGTTGCGCGCGCTAGAGGCGCCGGCGACCGGTTCGGCCACTATATCTACTCTGAAATCAGGCCCGGTCACCTCACGGGCCCATTCCTGCATGACCAGCAGCGACGTGTCTGTCGAATTATTATCCACCAGAATCACACGCAGCGGTCTGAATGTCTGGGATGCTACGGAGTCAAGTGTAGGACGCAGCCTGTCAGCGCGGTTATAGACAGGTATGGCTATGGTCACCGGTGAGTCGGTCATAACTCTATGCGTGGTTTCTTGCTCGAACGGTGATAGCCCGGCAGTTTTGATTTCAGGTTGCGGAACACGCCTTTCAGACGCCGTATCCATGGCGAGGGAGCGCGCGCGATGTCTGATGACAGAGGATCGACAAACGATGTCACACTCTGCTCCTCGCCGAATTGCTCGGGGAATATCACGAGCAGGTTATTGTGCTGGAAATACTTCTGCAGGAATTGCGGCATCTCCACCATAGACGAATCGTAAGATATGGAGTTGACGCGCGCGCCTATCACGACAAACAGGTCATCATCGGCTATCTTATTAGACATCAGCACNAAGTCNTCCCANTTNTCCACGTTGCGGAATTCNCATCTCACNCCNTAGTTCTCCTGATATATCACACCTCGTATACGCAGCTGCGCACCCTCGGCACACATGAACACCACCCTGCAGCCGATCTGCTGCGTAAGACGGGCGATAGCCCTCACCCACCTTGAGAATCCGGTCTCGTACTCGGCATTGACCGGAGCCCATACCACTATACGTGTCACGGTGTTGAGCGGTATGAAGCAACGGCTTATGATCAGCATTTTGTTGGTGGAATCAAGCAGCTGCTCGATCTTGCTGCCGAAAAATGAGTCGATCACCGTGGTGCGCCTGTGCATGCCCAGCACCACCTCGGTGACATCGCGCTCATTGATAGTATTGAGCACACCGGTGACTGTATTGATGTCATACCGCTCTATGGTCTCGATTTCGGTATCGGCTAACGCCGCCGCCTTTTCTGCATCTTCCAGCGACTGTCGCGACAATGCCTTGGCCGTGTTGGTGTTCTCGTTGCGCACGTGCAGAGCGTAGAATTCGTGAGTGCCGCGTGTATTGCGCATCAGCATCGCGAGTTCGATGAGCGACGGGGCTATCATGGGGGTTGATACTGACACAAGCGTAGTATTGTGGCGCGTATGTCTCATGAGGTTATCTCCCGACCCGTCCTCACTCTCCATCATCTCTATTTTCAGACGCATGGCGGCTCTTGATGTCACCAACGGAGCCACCGCGCATGTGACGAGTATCACCAGCACTGTGGAGTTGAGCACCTGCTCGTCGAGCATGCCCATATTGTAGCCCAGCGTGACCACCGCGAGAGCCACGGCCGTGTGAGCTGCTGTGAGACCGAACATCACATCGCGGCTCGGTGTCGAGAGTTTGTTGATCTTCTGGGCCAGATAAGCGGGCAGCCATTTGCTCACGAATGCCACAGCGAGCATTATCGCCGCCACGGCCAATGTATCTGTGTCGAGCACCACCCTGACATTTATCATCATTCCTACACTGATAAGGAAATACGGAATGAAGAGTGCGTTGCCCACGAATTCTATCGATGTCATCAGAGACGACCCCATCGGTATGAACCGGTTGAGCACGAGACCGGCAAAAAAAGCCCCCAACACACCCTCCATCCCTATGGCCTGGGCTCCGAGAGCAGCCAGAAACACAAGAGACAGCACGAATACATACTGCATTACCTTGTCGGAGTAGCGTTTGAAAAAGGCTCTGGTGAGCACCGGATATATTATCAATGTGGCCACGCAGAATACTCCGAGCTTACCTAACATAAGCAGGATGGCTGATATGTCAAACACGCCTTCACGCTTTACGTTCACCGTAGCGGCAAGCACTATGAGGGCGCCGATGACGGCTATGATCGTACCCACGATCGAAATGAGCACCGCCGGTGAGCGGGTGATACCTATACGCGCGGCCACGGGATAGGAAATCAGGGTATGCGAGGCGTACATAGCGCCGAGCAACAGCGCCGTGAGCCAGTCGAGATGGAGCACATACACACTGGTGAAGACTCCCAACAGCAACGGGATGAGCAATGTGAGTACGCCGAACATCATGCCGCGCCTCAGGTTGAGACGCAGATGATACATATCTATCTCCAGGCCCGCCAGAAACATCAGATACAGCAGACCTACCTGTCCGAATATCGCGAACGAAGAATCCCTCGCGAGAATATCGAATCCGTAGGGGCCCACCACCACTCCGGCCACAATCATGCCTATGATATGAGGTATCTTGAGCTTGTTTAGCAGCATGGGCGCAAGCATGATGATCACCAGCACGATAAAGAATATCGCGACCGGCTGTGTTACTATGACTGCGCTTACCATGACTGTGGTGTTTGGGATACGTGGTGTTTGGGATAGGCGGATTTAGAGAAACTTGGATTTGGGAATACGTTGATGTCAGTTGTTGCGCGGATGGGCAAGCATATACTGAGCGATCTGCACTGCATTGAGGGCCGCGCCCTTCTTTATCTGGTCGGCGACGATCCAGAATGACAGACCGCAGGGATTGGTCAGATCGGCACGCAGGCGACCGACATACACGGGGTCGCTACCTGCGACATCCAGCGGCATGGGATAGCCGCATGCCTCGCGGCGGTCGATCAGCACGATACCGTCAGCTGCCTCAAAGGCTGCGCGTGCCCTCTCCACACCCACGGGCTCCTCGGTCTCCACCCATACAGCTTCGCTATGCGCACGCAGCACAGGCACCCTCACACATGTAGCGCTTACGTCGAGATCGGGAGCATGCATGATCTTCTTGGTCTCATTATACATCTTCATCTCCTCCTTGGTATAGCCGTTGTCAAGAAAGATATCCACGTGGGGTATGACATTGCCGGCAAGCTGGGTCACGAATTTCTCGACAGTGGGCTGCACACCCGAGGCGATCTCCGTGTATTGGCGCTCCAGCTCCGCCATGGCACGCGCTCCAGCTCCGCTGGCGGCCTGATATGTGGCCACATGCACGCGACGCACAGGGCTGATGTCATGTATCGCTTTAAGGGCAACCACCATCTGTATTGTCGTGCAGTTGGGGTTGGCGATTATCCGTCGGGGAGCGTCGAAGGCATCTTCACCGTTGACCTCCGGCACCACCAGAGGCACATCGCTATCCATACGGAAGGCGCTTGAGTTATCTATCATGACCGTGCCGTGACGGGTGATCGTATCGGCGAATTTCTTGGATGTGGATGCACCTGCCGACACGAAAGCGATATCGATACCCCGAAAGTCGTCATTATCTTGCAGCAACGCTATGGTGTATTTCTTTCCCTGCCATTCTACGACTGAGCCGGCACTGCGCTCCGAGCCGAAAAGCTTGAGCTCATCTACCGGAAATTTCTGCTCGTCAAGTACTCTCAGTAATTCGTGGCCTACAGCACCACTCGCGCCTACGATCGCTACATTCATGTCTAAGTCGATTTTAATGTTCTTTACTCCCACAGGCCTTAAGCCTCAATTTTTGTGGGCAAAATTACGAAAAATTATCCTTTTCTCAAAATTGACAGGTGCGCCTCACTTATTGTAAGTCCCGAGACACACGGCATAACCCATCGCCAGATACACCGGACCGGGCTATAATGTCATCACTGCTGCAAAGCTCTGGTCACACGCAGCCCGCGGCGCACATGCAGCTTGAAGGCCACGAACAGCCCCGTAGTGTCACTGTTGTAAATGGCATCATACCAGCCCTGCCCTAAGAAATCCAATTCAAACACAGCCGCAGCCACACACGGCGAACTGGGCAACCCGGAAGTAAGCCTCTCCTCACACCGCAGATTCACCCCGTCATAACTGACGGCCAGACTCACCGCCCCCGACATAGTGACATCATCAGGCAATCCGCGACGCACGAGAGTCACCCGGCCGCCCTCATCACAATAGACCTCGATCTCAGGACCGGCGCTCATCTCATCCTCTCCTGCATCACGCAGACGGGATGCAAGCAGATACTCACGCATACTGCCGCGCGTACGCGGCCGCGCCGACATCGCTATGACACTCGCGGCCACCACTACCATGATTACATAAAATTCTATCGAACTGAAAAAATCCATCTCACAATGTATTGATTTAAAGAGAGCGGCGTGACTGAGACTCAGCCACGCCGCCTGTTATGAGTTTGTGTCGGTAATTACTTGTCGTAATTCTCAAACTTCAGAGAGTTGTTCTTGATCTTGCGGTCGCCGGCGAGGAGAGAGAACGGATCATTGAATCCAAACATTCCTACGAAAGTCTGACCGTCGCTCTGGAAGTTGTACGGACGCTCATTCTTATTTGTACCGTTGACCACGAATACCATTACTTCGTTAGCACCCTTTACAGGACCTACAACTTTACCGGGCTGGGCAGCGGCAACCTTGCCTACGATCTCGTACTCATTGCCACCCAATGTACCGATACGCGAACTTGTGAATACAAACGCCGAGTCGCTGAGCACCTCTCCACCCATCAGGCTTGCGTAGCCGGGCAGATCCTTGGCTTTGCCCTGATACTTGTCCACGAGCTTGTCACCTTTCTTATCAGCCTTTACGAGTGCGGTAAGCTGCTCCTTAACTTCTGGAGAGGTGTAAGGTATATAACCGGCATCATAGATATCCTTGACGGCAACTACCACATAGTAATCCTTGTTATCCTCGAAGATAGGTGATACCTCACCCTTCTTGGCCTTCATGGCCCACTGTATCGCGTGACGGGTATCGGCCACACCGCCTGCTCCGCCCATCATGGGATTATAGTCGAGCTTGGGAGTAGATGCTGATACACGTGTGTGACGCAGATGATAGAGAGAATCGGCGTTCTGCGAGAACTTGTCACCATTGCCGTTGCTTGCCATGAAGCCGCTGAGCTTTGACTTGATGTCAGATACGGTCTCAACCGAAGGATCCACCACATAATTATATACTGCGATGTCGGCATACTGGCGGGGAGCGTTGCGCTTGTTCACCACATATACACCTGTAGTGCCCTGCACACTGTCGTTATACACAAACGGCTGGCCGATTACTGCATTCTCAAACACAGATACCAGATTGGCCGGCGCACCTACAAGACTCATCCACACGCTGTCGTTGGCTGTCTGGGGATTCTCTGTCGCGAAGTCCTTGAATTTCTTCTCNCCTGATACNANCACCTGCAGCACNCTGTCANCNTTTGCCTTNTCNGCNACNGCGTAGGCCGAGATATTGATNGAGTCGATCTGNGNTGTGATGTCAGTNACCTTNGCGATNCGGNANTTATTCTGCNTCATGGGGAACTTATACACAGAGCCTTTCTTGATGAGCGAATCAGGCATCATGCGNAGCTCCGAGTCTTTTTTCACATCAGANAGCAGCATCTGCTTGTTNTCGAGCATAAACTGCGAGGCAAGCATCACGTTGCCACTGTCGGCNCGGAGGCTCTCCACTGCCTTGTCCACCTGCACCTCGGCCGCGTCATAGTCAGCCTTTGAGGGCTGTACGGGCACGAGTATGAAGTCGAGCTCACGAGTCTCTTCCTTGATCTTGAACATAGGCTTGAGTGTCNCCCACTTAGCCTTCAGATCAGCATCGGTCNCNTGCACCTCGCTGTCGGCGATTGATGAGTAGGGAGAAGTAACGTATGATACTATACCTGTGGTGGTGTTATCGTTGTAGACAGACTTGGCATCAATCTCATTGGCTGTGAACAGACCGCCCATGAGCTTGCCGAAAGCCTGCTGCTTGATTGACATCTCAACATCCTTCTCTGTGGCCGCCCAGGCATCGGCAAGGGTAGGCACTCCGAAATAATATTGCGCGAGCTGGTTGAGCACCTCATTGCTCAGGTTGTANCGACCGGGATTATTGATAGCGTCAAGCAATGCGCTACCGCTTGTCGAGGGCAACTGCAGGGCCTGTGCCACACCGGTGATAAAGCGTGTGGCTGCCGGATGAGGGATTGCGCCAGTCATGGCACGGCTGATCTCCGCGTCAGTCACCTCTATGCCCAGTTTGTCGTATTGTTCGTTCATGAGAGCCTCGCCCAGCAGCTGATTGATCACAGTCTGTGACAGCACATCGCGATCCTGCTGATTCTGCTGATTCTGTTGGTTGGCGCGGTCGATGCGCTCGCGATACATCTCATGGTCTATCTTCACTCCGCCCACCTGAGCAATAGTGCTGCCCGGGCCCATGCCGAAGAGATTACGCACAGAGTTGGCGTCGGCGATAGAAATGATAAACAAGAAAAGTGCCACGATTACCACCGCGAACAAGAGCTTTTGCTTGCTTCTGATTTTCTCTAATGTTGCCATTTATTATTTTGTGATTAGTTTATTATTCCACTGTTTAGCAGTATAATACCTGCGCATAGCTGGACAATAGGCATAATAGGTGCCGATATATGCCGCAGCGGTATGCCGCAGGCAGCACACCAAAAAGCGCACAAAGGTAATAATTTTTTTGCAATAGCTCAAAGCATTGCCTCGCTTTTTTTGAAACGCACACTCAAAATTCACTAATCTTAACCATATCAGGCTAAAAATAAATCGGGTGACATGGTTTTCACACCCTGTCACCCGTAAGATTCAGTTTTTGCAGATGCCGCCGTGCATTTGCATCAGCCGGCAATCCGCATATATCAGCGATTGTAATATTTCTTGCCGTCCTTGATGACGATACCTTTATAATCCTTGTCGACGGGGAGGCCCATGAGATTATACATTACGCCGTTGCCGGCAGCCGGGGCGAGTATATCGTGGATGCCGTCAGCCTTCACGATCTCTACTTTGGTCACGATCACGCCATCACCGGTGATCATAAACTGCACGTTGGCCGGGTTTTTCACCATATCGACATCCTCGGCCGACATTGCGAGCATCAATCTGCCCGAAGCTCCCTGTTCACCGAGATATACGGTCTCATATTCAGCGTTATACGACGGGAGAGCGACACATGCGGGGAGCACCTTGTTTTCCGACCACCCTGCCATCACTTCCAGAATCTTGACCGAGCCGTTTTCTTTGTTGACAGTATAATCGATAGCCAGATTGTCACCGACCTCAAGGTTCTCAAACTTAGCGGGAACAAGCACTACCGCATTCTCCCACCAGTCGATCTGCTGCTCTCCGCTCCATATCACCAGATCCGGAGCCTTGCCGCTGTTGTCCACGAGCTTGGCCGACACAAGAGTGATGGTGGGGGCGCTTGTCATCGCNCCGCACTGNATNTAGATCTGCTTNGTATGAGCCTTGCCNTCNTCGNTGAGCTTGCATGNAAGATTNGTNTCACCGATATTGAACATACCNGTCTCGCTGCTTGTAGCATCGACGTANTCACACACGATCTTAGCNTGNATAGTNAGCGGAGCNACCTCGATTTCCACATCGGTGTANTGNGAATAGTCCACATCATTGAGCCACCAGCCACGGCCGCTCCANTCGCCTTCGTAAGTAATTGTCTTGGTAGAGGCGTCGTAGGATGATGACCATCCTGAGCCCAGATCGTCAAGGGGCAGGTCGAGAGCCTGAGCCGACACTGCTGTCATAGCCACTACAGCTGCTGAGAGTAAAAACTGCTTCATAGAATCAAAAATTTTAGGTTAGAGAATCTTTTGCGCAAATTTAAATATTTTAAGATAGCAACAGAGTGTATTTATCGAAAAAATCAGCAAAATCACCGAAAATGCATCCTAACGGTAAAAATAATATCATAATACCCCATTAACAAGCATCATTTTTTGACTTTTAAGAAGTCGTTTAAACTTATTACAAATTAACATTTCGAGATTATTTACGAGGCGATTTTGAGCTTTTTGAGGAAGCGATGGGGATCCATCGTGACCGGGGAAAGAGAAAAAATCGACCGTAAAGAACTCGAAAGGTTAACAATGAGGGTAACATCATAGATGGATTTAACATTTTGTAATAAGTTTAAACGACTTCTTAAAAACAATTCATACATACATAATTGTTAAAGTAGTATCTTTGCAACACCAATAGAAAAAAAATTATGAAAGGACGCTCGTTATCAATACNCGGAATCATCGCCGCAGCGGTCGGCGCAGTTNTTATCCTNGCCTGNAACACANTNGACATGCACACACTCGNNATTATCGTCGGTGCGATATTCGTGGCGTCAGGCTTGATCGACCTCACGGTCTTCGGAGNTTCACCCNATAAAGACAACCGCGCGTCCATGTCATTTCTGTCNTGCGTAACATCCATCGTATTCGGTATCACGATGCTCGTATNTGCCGATNATTTCGTCCACATCATGCCGTTCATGCTCAGTATGCTCATCGGGGCATCAGCCATATGGCAATTCGTCACTCTCGCGCTAGCCGCCCGCCCCTATCAGCTGCCGGCATGGCTCTATATATTCCCGCTTGTGCTCGTAGCAGGTGCGATATACATATTTATAATTAAAGACAGCCAGGATAATCGTCTGCTGATGCTGTCATCAGGTATCGCCATTGCAGTAATCGGCGCAGGGTGCATCATCGAGGGCTCAGTGCTCGGTGTGGCACGCCGCCGTCACAATAAAGAAGCCGCGCTGACCGAGACATCGGACGATGCACAGACAGATGAATCAGATAAGGCTGACGATACCGAGCCGGCTCCTAAGAAGGAGAAGACCAGGCGCCCGGTAGAGACTACCGAAGACCTTGACGACGAGGTGAAGTGATAAATCACCCGCTCGAAAAAACAGCAAAACAACGGTTTTGCTGTTTTTTTACAATCACTTTTGCTTGTATATCAAAAAAAATTACGATATTTGCACTTGCAAAAACTCGCAAGAGCGCTGCAACATACTTCCAGACTGCCATCAGCGCAGATCTAACGATATAATTAACAGATCTATATGACAAAAGCTGAAATAGTTAACGAGATAGCCCGCTCGACAGGTTACGAGCGTGCCCACGTGCTTGAGACAGTAGAGCAGTTTATGAAGACTGTCAAAGACGCTCTCGCCCAGGGCGACAATGTATACCTGCGCGGTTTCGGCAGTTTCGTGATAAAGACACGACGGGAAAAGACAGCACGCAACATATCTCTCAACGCACCAATCACTATCCCGCAGCACAACATCCCCTCATTCAAGCCGGCCAAGGTGTTTATGGACGATGTCAAATAGCTGCTGCAACGATAAACTTCATATATCAAAATATTAGTCTAACCCTTAACATTAGCGTAAAATGCCAAGCGGAAAAAAAAGAAAAGGCCACAAGATGGCTACCCACAAGCGCAAAAAACGTCTGAGAAAAAACCGTCATAAGAAGAAGTAATATCTTCTCGACAATACTTTTCGAAGATACGGTAACGCAAAAACACAGAACAAACAGGCCAACGGGAATGACTATTTTGACTGACCTCGGTGGCTGTTTGTTCTATTTTTATCTATCATTAACTTATGAAGAGCGAACTCATTGTCGACGTGCAGCCACAGGAGGTGTCGATCGCACTGCTTGAGGACACACGTCTGATGTCTCTGCAGAAAGAGGCACGTAACATCGCCTACGCAGTCGGTGACATTTATCTGGCTAAGGTCAAGAAACTGATGCCCGGACTAAATGCCGCTTTCGTAAACGTAGGCTACGACAAAGACGCTTTTCTTCATTACCTTGATCTTGGCCCCCATTTCGCGTCGTACGCCGCCTATCTCGACTCCCTGTTCGCTGACCGCAGCGCCCAGCCCCCTCAGATCTCAAAGATCAAGCTCCTGCCTGACATAGACAAGCACGGCTCTATCGCCCAGACACTTACTCCCGGGCAGGAGCTACTCGTGCAGATCGTCAAAGAGCCCATCTCGTCGAAAGGCCCGCGTCTTACCACCGAAATCTCTTTCACCGGGAGATACATGGTGCTGATTCCATTTGCCGAAAGAATCTCTATCTCCCAGAAAATCAAAAGCACCGAAGAAAAACTGCGTCTGCGCCAGCTCATAGCATCAATCAAACCCAACAATTTCGGCGTGATAGTGCGTACATCGGCCGAAGGCAAAGGGGCCGCCGAGCTCATACATGAGCTGTCAACCCTGCGCAAATGCTGGGACGACACTGTTGCCAAGGCCCGCACAGCCAAGCCCCCCCAGCTCATTTTCGAAGAGGAAAGCCGCATCGTGGGCATGCTGCGCGACGTATTCAGCCCATCGTTTGAGAGCATTCATGTCAACGACCCTGAGGTAAAGGAGCAGATATCTAAATACGTATCGCTGATAGCTCCCGACAGAGCGGATATCGTGAAACTGTACAAGAGCGACATCCCCATTTTTGACCATTTCAACGTCACCAAACAGATCAAGTCATCGTTTGGCAAGACCGTCTCCTTCAAGTCAGGCGCATATCTCATAATCGAGCACACCGAGGCTCTGCATGTGATCGATGTCAACTCAGGTAACCGCTCAAAAGCCGCCAACGACCAGGAGACCAACGCCCTGGAGGTGAATCTCAGAGCAGCCGACGAAATCGCCCGACAGCTCAGACTGCGCGATATGGGAGGTATTATCGTCATCGACTACATCGATATGGCCAAGGCCGAACACCGCCAGGCCCTATACGAGCACATGAAAGAAGTCATGGCCAACGACCGCGCACGGCACAATATCCTACCGCTCAGCAAATTCGGTCTGATGCAGATCACCCGCCAGCGCGTGCGCCCGGCTCTTGACATCATCACCACCGAGACTTGTCCGTCCTGCTTCGGCAAGGGAGAGGTACAGCCCTCGCTGCTCTTCACCGACACACTCTACGAAAAACTGAAATATGTCGTGGAAGACCTCGACATGCGCAATATCCGACTATATGTCCACCCCTACGTCGATGCCTACATCAAGAAGGGCCTCTTCTCATCGATGATCAGCAANTGGAGACACTCGCTGGGACGNACATTCAAGGTCTTTCCNGACCAGTCGCTCGCNCTGCTGCAATACAGGGTGATCGACCAGGACAACAATGANATCGACCTCAAGGAAGAAAAAGACATGAACTCGGCATCGGCAGAAAAAGTAAAAAACAAAGCCAAGAATCGCGGAAGTGAGGANACGCCGTCTGCGTAACACCCTTACNGANCTTTACATTCTACCCTACACAACAGAATCCGCACGGCGTTGGCCGTGCGGATTCTGTTGTGTAGTACCGGATTATTATCATGGACGAGGTCGCGTCGTTTCATCCGCGATTCCTGACCCCGCCAGCAGCGTAAGGTCATCAGTGGTTTCCTACCACCCTGCATCCGGTGATCCGATATGCATCAATTATTTTCTATCGATAGTCATCTCTTTGTTATTATAACACCCCACCCCATGATATTGNNGCATCATAGCGCGGGTATATCCGCATTTTTACAGGTTAATTTTTTTGAAATTTTTTAGGAAAATTTGAAGTAGAAAGCGTATCTTTGTAACTGCAAATAGTATGAGTCATGAGCAAGCTGCAATTATATATAACGATATCACATAAAGGATATCGCAACCAGGCCGAGATAAACGCTAACGAGACAGTGAGGCAACATGTCACCGACGTGTCGGCAGTACTTGAGGATGTAACCTACAACGCCAGAGAAAAAAACATCTTCTATCTACTGAAATACACAGACAACGGCGTGTTTGTCACCATATTGCGCACGATTCCGTCAAGCCCGACCGATCACCTTGCCTCATGGATATTCATCCCCTCCGACATCCGTATCTCAAACGAGGAAATCGAGGATGTGGTTAAGAGCGTCGTTGAGGTGGTGTCCAAGTCAAAGATAACCAGCGAAGGATTCAACACCCTCAGGGAGATTTTCGACCATATATACCCCACCCTCGATAACGCCGGAGCCACAGTGGCCAACTTCGGCGCCCAATACGCCCACCGGTTTTTCGGCGCAAACTCGGGCTACAGCCTCGCCGACTATATCGGCATCCACCGTTACCAGACCGAATACCTCAAGTATGCCGGTGTGCTCCTCGCCGACAAGACACGCGTCGAGAGCATCTACGGCCCCGATCTCACACCTATGCCGCTTGAGCAGATGGTCAACATATTCCCCCCTCTGCCGGGCCAGCGCCCTTATCATCCCCTCATATTCGGACAGCCGTTCAACAAGCCATATCTCGTGCCTCTGATGAGCACTATCGAGATCGTCTGGGAATGTTCGGGCGCCGTAGACATACGTCAGTCCATAATGGTCAGCAAGCCCAATATGAGGCCTGACAATATCACCAACCCGGTGCAGCACGCATCCGAGCCTGAGCCCCACACTCCCTCAGCCCCCACGCCGGCGGTAAACGACACGCCAGCTGCCCCAGCCAGGGAAACCACTGAGGCCAAGCCGGATACCGTCACCACACCACTCTCGGGCACTCAGCCCATCCATAACCCAACAAAGCAGCGCAACGAGCCCAGATTCGAGCGCCGTCCCGAGCCAAAACCCGCATCGATCGACAGGATACATATATATAATTTTGAAATTCCGGCCAAGTCAGCCGACATTGCCGGAATGATACACTTCGAGATACAGACACGCGGCACCATCGAGGGCAGCCCCATCGACGGCTACGAGCCCAGTGACACAATACAGGAGGGAGCAAGCCGCAGCAACCATCTCATCTATTCGCCCAACGTAAGCAAGCTCAAGACCACAGCATGGGGCATAGCCGGCCTAATCACGGGCATCGTGCTCACCTTTATATGCATGAGCTCTTTCGGCAACAAAGGCAACGCTGCGGCTGATATCTTCTCCGACGACGAAGATACCACAGTGATAATGCAGAATCCCTCCGACACTGTGAATATTCCCGGCGGAGTCACGGCAGCTATCTCCGCCGTACTGGGCCCAGACGCTGACGTGTCACTCGAAAAAGCCGTGGCCTATCTCGACAGCAACGACAAATGGGACAAAGCCACTCTCGAATCATACCCCGACCTACGTGGCCTCTACGATGACATGAACACTATGAACCGCGCCCGGATCATCGACCATTGGGGCACCAAACTACAGGACTCACGCAAATTCAGCAAAATAGTGGAGCACACCCGCAAATCGCTGAAAGCACACAAAAAGCCGCGCACCAAAGGTCCGGACGGCAAATTCAACACCGATAAAGTCACAACCATCACAGTGCGCAGCTGGCTTAACGCCGTAGATCCCTGACAACAAAAAACCGACAGACCGATATAAATCAAGGCCCCGGAGCATCGCCCCGGGGCCTCTTCCTTATTCTTCCCGCATCTATCTATATTCTGTACATCAAATTATTCAATCCTGTACGGCGATAAACTCACCGTTGATATCAAACACATAGGTATCCGGATCAGGTATGCTAAGCTCTACCTCCACAGCCTTGCCGCGCTTGTCGAACTCTATCGATTCGACTCTCGCTGTCAGACCCGCATCCTGCAGACGCTTGAATGCCTTGCCGGGCAGTAAATCCTTGACCAAAGCCACAGGCAGAAGAGCGTTGTCCGGAGCATCGATCTCCATCACCTTACCCTTGGTGTTGAATTCTATATCCACACCATTGGCAAGCTCTACCTCATAGATACCCTTGGCGAAATACTGCTCGCACTTCGATACCCCTACTCCCTTGAAATGCTTGTCTATGAAATGCCTCGCATCCTTAGGCAAACTGGAATAGTTGCTCGATCCTGACATCACGATACCGGGGGTCTGAGCCTCGGCCCTGAACACTGATGCTGGCGTGCCTATCGACATTGCTACAGCTGCTATCACTCCCATGTAAATGTATTTCGCTTTCATATATTCCGTTTTTTTAAATTTCCGTTATTAAATNATCCTNGTTGTTGATATATTAACAACGGCNATGNGGNAAATGTTCAGAANCGCCAGAAAATCGACACGAATCCGCTGTGGGTACCNCGGTCGGGATTATCNGGCAGATCGAGACTGCTATACGGTCGCCCGGAATAGAGACTGAATGTCGAATATCCGTAGCCCGCCTGCAGCCCGAGGCGGTCGATATCCAGCTCCACTCCACCGCGAATCTGCCAAGTGCAACAATTCGCTCCCCGGCTCCCCGATGCTCCCGGCGACAATATCACGCCAGGATTCGCAAACAGATGGAAAGTACCGTCCTGCGACTTCCAGCGCACCAGAGCCGGACTCTTGAATTCAATCGACGGCATGAACTTAAAACGGCTCGTATAATATGTGTCATCATCGTAGCCGTAATAGTCATCATAATAGCCATCATCATCGAAGATCCACCCTAAATCCCAATTGGACACAGGCTCTATCTCACCGGCCATACCTATCGCGAATTTCACACTCACATACTCAAAGGGCACAAATGAAATTCCGGCATCCCACTCCCAGCCATCACTATTGAGCCCGGCCGATGCCGAGAACCTCCACAAATATATGTCGTCGGCATATCTGACATCCCGGTTATGCGCGGGCGCCGCCGCAACACAGACTATCAGCGTACAGACCGCCAATGCCACACATATCCCTCTTTTCCAATTCAACTCCATACATAGGATTTTTGAGTAATACTTTTTTGACAGCAACTTCGCCTCATGGTTTAAGTCCTCCACAATAAACACCCTCGCCCCCGCGTTTAAATAGACAGCTTATTAACATTTACGCATATATCATGTTTTCAGGAATAGTAGAAGAAGCTGCCACCGTAGTCGCAGCAGACTTTGCCGACGGCAATCTCAACATACGTGTCAAATCATCATTTGCCGACGAGCTCACCATCGACCAGTCGGTAGCACACAATGGCGTGTGCCTCACCGTGGTGGAGGTATCACCTGACAGCACATACACAGTCACTGCCATACAGGAGACCCTCGACCGCTCCAATCTCGGTGACCTCCGCCCGGGCTCACTCGTCAATCTTGAGCGCTCGATGATAATGAACGGCCGTCTCGACGGTCACATCGTGCAGGGCCACGTAGACTGCACTGCCGTATGCACAGATATCGAAGACGTGGACGGCAGCCGATACTACAAGTTTGAATACGACATCGACCCCGCCATGGCCAAAAAGGGATACCTCACCGTGGAGAAAGGCTCGGTATGTGTCAACGGTGTCAGCCTCACAGTATGCGACAGTGAGAAATCATCATTCCGCGTAGCCATCATCCCCTACACATTCGAACACACCAACTTCAAGCAGATTGAGGTGGGCACACGCGTCAANATCGAATTTGACATCATCGGCAAGTACATAGCCCGCATCGCCGAATTCTGACGAACCATCCGATCGATTTTTAGCTGATTGACCTAAAAAATATTTGGTGGATCAGATATAAATGCTTAACTTTGTGGGCAATTTTCCGTAACGGGCTCCGAAAAAGCAGCCAGGCCTCTCGTGGCCAAGACTCGCCCGTCGGGTTAACTTATTTAAATTCATCTATTTAAATGTACGTTATCGTAGAAATCCAGGGACAGCAGTTCAAAGCTGAGAAAGACCGCTTCCTGTATGTACACTACCTTGGCGAAAACGTGGAGAAAGGCGCGACCGTAGAATTTGACCGCGTGCTCCTCGCCGATGCTGATGGTCAGGTCAAAGTAGGCGCACCCACTGTAGAGGGCGCTAAAGTTGTCTGCGAGGTTGAAGAGCCCCTCGTAAAAGGTGACAAAGTGATCGTTTTCAAGAAAAAACGTCGCAAAGGCTATCGCCGCAAAAACGGCCATCGCCAGTANTTCNCCAAAGTCGTGATCAAAGAAATTGTAGCTTAACCCTTTAAATCCTAAAAGAAATGGCACATAAAAAAGGTGTAGGTAGCTCGAAGAACGGCCGTGAATCAGAAAGCAAACGCCTCGGCGTCAAGCTCTTCGGCGGTCAGTTCGCCAAAGCCGGCAACATTATCAAACGTCAGCGTGGCACTCAACATCACCCCGGCCAGAACGTGGGTATGGGTAAAGACCACACTATTTACGCTCTCATCGACGGCACCGTAGTGTTCACTGTCGGTAAAGAAGGCCGTAAATACATCAACGTACAGCCGCTGGCCGAAGCTTAACAGACCCTCGGATATCAAGGCAGGAATTGCTTGATATGTGAAGCTCTGATGCGAGCCAACCTGAAAATCAAACGCCGCGATTCTATCACAGAGTCGCGGCTTATTTTTTAATCACTACGTATCCTACATCATGTATCTTACCACAATCATACCATCACACACGATAGCGACACTGATAATGGAGTCGATCGACTCTGTGCTCAACCGTCTCGGACTTGAGAAATACCGTATGCTCGAAGACCTGATTTACTTCGCCGTGATCATTGCCGCATCATTTTTCATCGGTGTCGTCATCCGGCGCGGCATACTGATGGTGCTTCAGAAGATCGCCACAGTCCACAACACCGGCTTCACACGTGAGCTGCTGCGTGAAAAGACAATCACCAAAGTGACCCGCATCATCACACCACTTGTGTTTATCGCCCTCATGCCTTTCGCTTTTAACAGCTCGGCCCTGATACACACGATCATGGTGAGATGCGCCGACATCTATTTTATCCTTACGGTAGGCTACGCACTCACAGCCGTGCTCGTATTCATATTCACCCGATTCAACGCCAAGGAAAACACCAAAGGTCTGCCGCTCAAAGGTATACTCAACGTATCTATAGGTATCACTTGGGGCATCGTCATCATAATATGTATCTCAGTGCTGGTACAGAAATCACCCGCCACGCTGCTCACAGGCATGACGGCATTCGCAGCAGTGCTGATGTTGATATTCAAGGATACGATACTCGGATTNGTCGCCGGAATACANATGTCGCAGAANGACATGGTGCACGTGGGTGACTGGATAGTGGTGCCCTCCACCCTGGCCAACGGCACGGTAGAGGATGTATCGCTCACCACCGTCAAGGTGCGCAACTTTGACAACACTCTCGTCACCGTACCCCCGTATTCNCTGGTACANGGCTCATTCCAGAACTGGCGCGGCATGCAGAATTCCGGCGTGAGACGTGTAAGCCAGAATATCTTCATCAATCCCGACAAAGTCACTGCTCCCACCGACCAGCTCATCTCGACCCTCTCAGCCAAATATCCNGGNGTNGCCAAATTCGTCGAGTCACTCAAGGCCAAAGGCGCCACCGTAGCCTGGGACAAAGGCAACGCNCCGCTCAACGGCACCATAGAGAGCAACCTCGGTCTATTCCGCGCNTATCTCATCGACTACCTGCTGCACAACGACATGGTAGACAANACCCGCGACCTCTTTGCGTCGATCCAGCCCATGTCGGCCGAGGGAGTGCCCATGCAGCTCTATTTCTTCGCTGTCACCACCCAGTGGGAATCATACGAAGCCATACGCAGCGCCATCATGGA
>WFLX010049507.1_pt1 | contig 21728 bp, 18 predicted proteins | sample 4967041 | NCBI WGS metagenome assembly WFLX01 (sample SAMN12857096, study PRJNA449069) | gut metagenome | isolation source: stool from male and female vole | host: Microtus ochrogaster | place: USA:Florida | collected 2017
AAGTCGGCATACACGCGGTTGCCGGTGCTGCGGAAATAGCGGCCCAGCTCCTCGCCGTCGCTCGAATAGATCACCGACGCAAAACGGTCGTGGGGATTCTTAAGCTCCTCAACAGGAGGCATATAACCGATAAAACCGTTATAGACGAGAATGAAGAAACATCCCGCCGCAACGATAGCCACGGCAAAGACTATCCACAGATATGTTATGATTTTTCGCTGCATCTTTCTTTTCAATTAGCAATTAGTAATTGGCAATTAGCAATTCATAATTGGGAATTGGCGCAATTGAATGCAAAGGTAGAACAAATCCCCAACATTAGCAAACCCCTCTCACATGGAATAAGTTACCGAACTTTAAAAATTGCTTCGTTTGATTAAAAAACCCCACTCGCCACTTATCGTTAAAATATGTAAATTTGCACAGCAATTGTTTTTTTATTACAAGAATTAACTAATTTTGCAGCGCTAATAAGTCAAGAGTGACTATTACGCAAACGGCAAGTTTTATATTTGCTGACATATTTTTTTCATAAGACGTCTTACTACGTCATCTCTGTGTCATCAAACTTCGCAACTTTGACTACATCTCACAGAAATGCCGCAGCGACTCGTCCTTCTTGAGCTATCTACCGCAAGGAATAGATATACTCTCAAGATGTGGGCTGTGTCGTTGCCAACTCTTGAGATGTAGGCAATGCGAAGGCATGATGACTGGAGTTGGTAACTGTAACAACTCCCACGTCTTTTTTTTACCTAACACGTCGTTTTGGGGAGAATACGACATCAACAGTTCTATTATGAGAAAACTCTTAAGAAGCTTTTTCACTGCGTTAGTAGTATTTGTATTTTCAATACTACCCGCACAAGCAAGTGACTTTTTTGTCGGCTTTACTTCGCAAGGTTCAAACTTTTGGTTTACCCCAATGCAAATTCCAGTTGCATTGCTAAACTCTGTTATTGGAGGTGGCTCCAGTGGCCTTACTTATGATTGGGTTAACTTCTCAAGTGATGATAATCGAAAAATAACAGTAGACAATGGTAAATTTTTCGGTTTTAAAGCCAAAGATATGTTTAACAACTTTGGTATTGGTGCACAAGTAACATATCAACCTCAATATTCTATTTTTGGAATGTGGGTTAAAGGAGGCTATAAATATCGTCAATTTCGTGCAGATATTGACCCCACATTAGATTATTTACAAAAATATAAAGTTAACGCATGGAATGTTGGAGTAGGTATAAGGCTTACGCCATTTCGCAGTATGCTCGAAAACCACAATTGGAGTCCATTTGTAGATTTTGGAACTACATATAACGATGTGTTTAATGTGAAAGCGCCTTACGACAACGACAAGAGCCAGTTTGGTAATGGCATGGCAACTTCCTATGGCATCGGTGCAAGAATCATAGATGACTACGAAGAAAGAAGTTATAATATTATGCTATCTGTCTCGCTTCCTCATTATGACTATCTTCGTCGAGATTTCAAACTTGCCGACGGCACAATGCCATACGAACATATTAAGTCAAAAAATTACGCAATATCATTAAGCTTCCAACTTGAATTTTAATTTAACCAACTCATGAACAATAAAGCATTTAATCCCATTCTAATTAGCATATTAACAATATTACTTTCAATGATGGCATGTGCTAATACCTCTTCTAAAAAGGGGAAAAAGAATACTGTCACAAAAGAGGCTCCGATCTGCGCAGAGTGGATTCATCCTGATTCTATAGCTTATTCTATTCTTGGCCGTACTCTAACAGATATAACTTTCAACCCCAAGAAGGTAACAGCTTATTCTGTTGCAGTGAAAGACTCTACCAACAGGGACAACATAGCCGTAGAACCTTTTTATGTAGTTGACTCAATTCTAGGTCAACTTAACAAAAAACAGATTGCAGTAATTGATTTCATCCTCTTATCAGATGGTAGCAATTACACCATAGATTCTATTCAACCAATGATACCTCACCGACCGGTTATTGCCTTTGAGTTCGTAAATAAAAATGGAAAAGCCTTAGTATGGTATTCTCCTGATGATTATTTATGGGGAATAAGGTATGATGATAAACAAATTTGTCGATATAACATCAGAAACTCAAATCAAGTTAACAAATTCAGCCGTAATTTTTTACCTTCAAAATTTAAATAAACCTGATCCGTAAAATGAAAAAATATATCACTTTTCTTGCTATATGCATATCTTGTCTTGCAATACACGCTCAAACTTTTCATGCTATAATTTTCTGTAACACCATAGACGAATCTATAGGTGCAAGTATGGGTGTAGAATACGCTAATTTAGGAAGACATTTTTCCTTATTGGAAAAAGCCCTAGAAGATGAATACGTGTTCAATATCATTAAACTTGACGGCCCTAATTGTTCACGTACCAATTTGAAAGCCATAATTGACGAGTTGGAAGTTGGGCCTGATGATGTTATTTTTACATATTACGGAGGGCATGGATCTCACGCCGACAATAACAGTAGTGACCCCTGGCCTCAATTCTGTATGAATACAGGCTTTGAGAACCAATCAAATTGGGTTCCTATGGCACTATTAGACAAATGGATTTCGGGAAAAAATCCTAGACTTCGGGTTATTATGGCAAACTGTTGTAACGTCATTCAATCAGAGACAACTATTAAACCCATGTGGGCATCCGAAGGGCGTTCGACCCCTATGGACGGGATAAATGGTAATAACTTCAAGAAATTATTCTCTGCAAAAGGAAATGTTATGGCTACCTCAAGCGAATTAGGTCAATACTCTTGGTGTAGGTCGGATATTGGTGGTATTTTTACTAATTTTTTCCTAAACTCTCTTGTTGAAGTTGGTAAGGGACAAGTTACTCCTGATTGGAACGCTCTTTTATCTAAAGTAAAAAAAGAGACAGATAATTGCCCTATTCAGGATATGTATGGCAAAAAATGGAGTCAAAATCCATATTATAAAGTAAATTTGTCAAATGCAGAACCTCGACCTCGTGTAGATAACGATAGACGACCTAATTCACTGGAATCAGAGCTCAATCAAATAGTTAACAAAAGTATTCCGCAAGAACAACGGCTACGNATGATAANCACTGTCGCAGGGAAGTNNCTCGCTGGAAANAAAATCGTGANTATAGCNGCCGATATGAAAACGGCTGTTGACTATGAAGACCCTGTCGACTTCTTACGCCGTATCTGTCTGTCAGATTATATTTCTGCAATGTCGGTTCTTTCTGAAGGAAACACCATCGTTAAAGTACATGAATTAAAATAATAATAAGACATAATTATGAAAAAGATATTTATAATAGTTTTCACTATGTTTTATACCGGCTGTTTAAACATGATAGCCAATCCTATAGACATAGAACTTACTCCTGAACAAAAGGAAATTGTACGTCAAAGAGTTGTTCAAAAAGTGGACGAATTTGTTGATGCCCTAACTCGCATTGTCGATAATAATATGAGTCATGAGGTGAGAGTTGAGAACCAAAACAATCTTCTAAATTTATTTATCGGCAAAGGCCAGCCGTATGACTATGAGGATTTTTCTGTTGGTAGAGTACATTCAGACGGTGTTCAAATGTGGACAAGCAGCGTAAACCGTAGCGGGGCATACTCACAATTACTTCGTAACTACATCCGAAGATTGTATAATCCAGATAAACGAAGATCGGAAATGAGCTATAACAAAATTCAAATAAAAAAAGCAGCCGCTGTGAGAGTGGACAATATCCAAAAAGAAGGAGACCACTACGTTTGCGTTGCTCATTNTTATCAGNANTNTTATGGCATTAAAGATGGTAAAGTTATATACAAAGACCGTACAGGTAAACAGATTAAATGTTATATATCAGCTATTGAAATTCCTGATAGCGGTGGGGATGTTGTGTTTGACGCAAAATTAGGAGATATTACCGTAACCTCGACTCAGCGGATATGAAAATGAGATATATAGTGTTTGTAATTATAAGCCTATTGAGCTTATTATTTACTTCATCACACGCTATTACTTCTTCAAGGTCGCCTATTCAACCTGACGACCTTGAAGTTATCAATGCTGCGTCAGTTAAAAGTATAAATGAATTCATAGCGCGTTTCAATGGAGAAGAGAATCACCCACAAGTTGCTCTTGATTCATTAGCTCATCGAAATACTTTAGCAACTTTATTCAACTGGGGGACGGAAGAAAATCCGTCTACTCTCAACAAGAATATAGTATCAGAATTTATTGATTCAGTGATAATAAATAATGTAATCCTTGATCTAGACCACAGTGATATATGGTCTGAACTTCTATGCGAATTTGAGCTTGACGGAAAGCGTCTTGATATTACACTAATTTTATCCCGTGAGAAGACTAATAGTGGTCAATCAAGATGGAGCATTGTTGCCGTAAAAGGCTTTGAAAAGGCGAATCTTATTTCCGATAAATTAGCAACATTCAGTCCGGTAGATCACGAACTAAATTTCACATCATTAGAGGACTGGGTTAATTCAAACCCCCACCTTATAACCTCGCTTCGTGCTGAAAATTCAGCTATTAACCAACTGAGTTTTTTTATGGGACTTGCCTATTCCGGTAATCTGAAATTTCGTTATCCCCGTAATCAGAAAATTCATGTACTAAATGTACCGGGATTTATATTTACTATTTCAAGAGTAAATAGAAATTCAATTAATACAGGTTGGCTAATCCAGTCAATTGAGGAGGCCGGAGAGTTCAACAAATTAGAATATCTAAATAAATTATTTATCGAATGAAACATCTCTTAAGGTTAGCTATTATCATAGTATTTTCCCTTTCCCCTATAAGTAATCTTTACGCCATATCCCCAAATTTCTATCATAGAATTGATCTTACAAGTGGGAATTTGTACTCATTTGCAGCCTCTAATCTTCTTTCTGCGGGATTAAACAAACTAAGTCAAGATCGGCTACTTGACACGTCTTTTGGTTACACTTATAATAGTGTCACCACAGACTGGCATACTCAACATGCCGGAAGTTATAACATTGCAGGTCTTTTAGCTCGTGATTTATTTGCCGACACTTCATTAGGCATTAAACTTGGATATCAAAGTTTTAATTTCTCATGGTTCAACTGGGGTGTATTTGCTTCCATTGGAGGTAAATATAATCGATTCAAATGGAAATATATTGACGATATATATAGCGTNAAGTATCAACGATTGCAACCGNGTACAGGCTTANTGCTCTCTCTTGGAAGCATGGAATCGAGCAGCCGCATAATATNAGAATGTCAAATAAAGTNTAATATTCCATTCGGTAATTGTGGTGCATGGGGAGATAAAGCCTCTGAGGTTTATAAGAATAATTTTTCCAGTCATTATTCCCTACGTTTTGCAGGCGCTTCCTGGCTACAAGGTTTTGGTATTTTTGCTGAGATTCTGCACGGTAATCCTGTAAAAAGTACCCGTTACTCATCTACAACCATTTCGCTTAAGTCATTTACTTTTGGCATCACATATACTATTTGCCCATGGGACGAAAAGTTATAAGCAGTTTATTGAAAAATAATCTTCTATTTTCTGCTTTATTTACATTTTTAGGAGCTAACGCTCAGACCACTACAGTACCTACGGCTGTTTCTATTTTTTATAATGGCATAACAGCTATGTATTCAGCTAGTAATTCATCCACTTTGGGTCAGATAGAAATGGAAATGCGCAATTGCTTCTATGGCAAAGAAAATAGCGGAATCAATATGCCCAACGATTTTAGATTCTTTGAAAATGACAAAACCAATTCTGTTAACCAAATAACCATACTAACATCAAATAACTATGTTAATAAATTAAGTTCATACATGTATCCTGAGAAAAGACTAGAGCCAAATGTCTCAGTTAGTACCTATAGCCGAGAGGTAGGCTCTCTACCGAATTTCTCAAATGGAAAAATGACAACTCAGAAAGCCTATGTGGAGACGATCGTTCAAAAGACCTACTCGATAGGACAGATTTCTAAAACATTTATGGACACTGTATATACTCATGTCGCATATAACAAAATAATGTTAGTAGTGAATGGAAATGGTATTTCGACGATCAATCCAGACGCATTGCGAGTTGAAGCAGCTAAATACTATATGGAAAAAAACTATAAAAAAGCATATGAGGTTTTACTTAAAATTGTTGATTTAGATAGAACAGATGGTGATTCTTACTACCGATTAGCTCTTATGACCTATTATGGGCGAGGATGTAAACGCTCCCGTAAAGATGGCGAACGCTATCTTGATCTAGCCATCAGGAACTCAGACTATGATGTTTCTAACAAACTTTACAATGTTCAAAGATATTGGAAATACCCAAATCAATAACATCTTTCAAACGGCTCCTTAAACCCTTGTCTTTAATCTACATCCTTTTGTTATCTAAGAAATAGATTACAAGAGGATGTTTTTACTTTATTAATACAAGAGGATGTTTTTACTTTATTAAAGAGCGTATTGGTATTCGCTCGTCCTAAAAATGAAGAGAGAACACCAGTTGAACATCAGAAGGAGAACAGTAATAGAACAGTTAGAGAACAGTTAGAGAACAGTAATAGAACAGCTAAAGAACAGTTAGAGAACAGTNAGAGAACAGTTAGAGAACAGTAATAGAACAGCTGTAGAACAGCTGCAAGGTATTTCTGTTCCCTTAAGGAAGTTATTACTCGCTTTAGGTGAGAAATGGCAGACGGCTCAGGAGTTGCGAGATAAGATGGGGTATAAATCAAAAGGCTCATTTTGGATAAACTATCTTTCTCCGGCCATTGAGAAAGGTTTGGTAGCATTGGAAAATGAAGGAAGTCCTAAATCTCCTAATCAACGATATGGGTTGTCGGAAAAAGGCAAACAGATCCTAAACGCAATGGAGTCTTAATTCTACTTTTATACACGTTTTACCGTCAATAAATCAATTTCGTCTGAAAAAGTTATATCTCACATAACGAGGATAACTCAAAAAGGATGTCTTTTAGAATCACTCCCCCCGCGGACTGGGGGTTAGGGGGCGGAGCGGTGGAAGAGGAAGGTGAGGGCGTCGGATTGGACTTTGGAGCGGAGGAGCCAGTTGAGGCCGACATAGACTGCGAGGCCGGCGGCCAATTGGGCAGCGGCGAGGAGCCACGGGTTGGCGATCACGCCCATGAGCAGCCACATAGGCAGCATGGCCACGAGGGTCTCGACGAGGTAGGGCAGCAGGTCGGCGAGATATTGCCACCAGGGGCGCTGCGACTGGCGGGCTATGATAAAGAGGGTGACGATCCATGTCACAAACGAGGCGGCTATCTGCCCCACCACAAATATCCTCACGCCATACATGAAGTCGCCCGGCAGGGTGAGCATCATCATCGGCAGGGTGATGAAGATGGCGATGAGGGCCACGCCGTCGCGCAACAGCTCGGCGTAGAACATCAGCCGCGCTTTGCCCAAGGCGATGATATAGTTGTTGTAGACCGAGGTGAGGATGGTGAAGATGCCGCGGGCAAGGAGCATCTGGAATATGGCTATCGAGAGGTCCCACTTGTTGTTGAAGAGCGCATGGAATATCGGGGCGGCCATCATCATGAGCATACCCATGGCGGGAAAGGTGAGATAGGCCGAGAGGCGGTGGAACTTGGAGCCCACAGCTGCAAATTCCTTCTTGTCGTCCTGATATTTCGACATGACGGGGAGGAAGGTGGTGTTCAACATGCCCGACAGCGACGATATGCCCATCAGGCTCCATTTATCCGCCTGATAATAGTAGGAGAGGGAGAGAATACCTTTGCGGTTGCCGATGATAAAGGTATAGATGTTCTGAAAAATAACATTGAGCGTTGCGCTGCCCATCACTCCCATGCCCACCTTGAAGATGGAGCGGAGCGAGCTCCACGAAAATTCCGCCGAGGGGCGCCACGGAGTGAACACCCACATCACCAACGATTTGACCGAGGCGAGAACAATAGCCTGAGCCACAAGCGCCCACACCCCGAAGCCGGTGAGAGCCAGCGTGATGCCTGCCACCGCGCCCGAAAACACTCCCGCCGAGTTGGCCGCCGCCACAATCTTGACATCCATGTTCTTGACCCTGCGGTTGATCTGCACAATCGAGGTGGCGTTGATGATAAACGTGAGAAACAACACCCTCGACAGGGGGATGATGATAGGGTCGCCGTCATAGCAACGGGCTATAAGAGGCGCGCAGAGAAACAGTATGAGATAGAGCGACAGCGCCATGGTGAGGTTAAACCAAAACACGGTGCTATAGTCGGTCTGGGTAGGATTCTTGCGCTGAATCAGGGCGTAGGAGAAACCGCTGTCGACAAACAGGGTTGCAAACGACTGAAACACCATCACAGCGCCGACAAGGCCGAAGTCATGTTGGGGCAGCACGCGCGCCAGCACAATGCCGGTGACGAGATAGAGCAGCTGCTGAGACACCTTGTCGACCATGTTCCATTTAAGGGCACGGGCAACAGTGTGCTTAACAGATTGTCTATGAGCGGTCGGCTCGGCTGACATATAGGGAGGGGGAGGAATTACTTGTTGAGCGGCTCTGACTTGACCCCTATGGAGTGGTTTTTGATTTCAGGCTCACCGATATAGTAGACAGTGCCGGTGCCGGCGCCGCCAAGATTGAGCTTGCGGCGNGCTACACAACCCACCGAGCCNGTGCCCCACAGGCTGCATTTCACCATNTCAGCCTCCAGNCCGTCGGCCTGAATCTGACCNGTGCCGGCGTTGACAAAGCGGGCGTTGGTGCATTTGCCGTTGACAATCAGGCGCCCCTTGCCGGTCTTGATATTGGCGTCGACATTCACATGGTCGAGGTTGTTGACAATCAGGCTGCCGTTGCCTATCACCGTGGCCGAGAACTTGGCTCCCGACGCGGGCGACTCAACCCTCACTGTGCCGGTGCCGCTGTTCTCTACCTTCGAGAGAAAAGTTGAGTAGACCGTCACCACAGGGAGCTCGGCAACAGTGCTTTCGGAGTCTTTCTGAATGGTGAGCTTGGCTCCTCCGGGTTCAAACAATATCGCGGCAGCCTGATCGGGGNNGGCCCTGNACACGGCGAGNCCCACCGAGTCGGGCACGGTGCGGTGAACTACCGAGATATTGTCGGTGACCTTCAGCTCGGTGAAGTCAGAAACGTTGAGGGTATATGTGGTGGCATCGCCGGGACGTGAGGCATTGAGGGCCTCAACCGACGCAACGGCCACGAGCACTAAGGCAGCCGCTCTTGTGAGCGAAAAAACTTTTGAGAGTGTCACTTTGAGATAAGACCGGTTAAATTGGTGAATATATTGTGCTCCACATGGTCGAGAATCCCGAAAAGCTCCTCCGGAGTCTCGGCGCGGAGCATGGCGATTCTCACATCGCGGAAATGGGGAATGCCCTTGAATAGCGGCGAGGCGGCAAGGTGACGGCGGGTGTGAAGAATGCCCCGGTAATCATCTATGCGGCTGATGTTTTCCGACACCTGACGGCGCAGAAGGTCAAACTTGTCGGCCACCGTGAGCTCGCCATAGCGGTCGCTGTCGCCGGTGAGGAGGCGCTTTATGTCGCGGAATATCCACGGCGCGCCTATCGAAGCGCGTCCTACCATCACTCCGTCAACGCCATAGCGGTCGAAAGCCTCGCGGGCGCGCTCAGGAGTGGTGATGTCGCCGTTGCCGATGAGCGGAATGGTGAGGCGCGGATTTTCCTTAACCCTCGCTATCATCTCCCAGTCGGCTTCGCCGGTATACATCTGCGAGCGGGTGCGGCCATGCACGGTGAGCNCCTGAATGCCGCAATCCTGCAGCTGCTNGGCGAGGGTGACTATCACCTTCGACTNATGATCCNAGCCGAGACGGGTCTTGACGGTGACGGGCAGGTTGACCGCCTTGACCACCGCCGCGGTGATTTCGAGCATGAGGGGGATATTGCGCAACATGCCGGCGCCGCCCCCCTTGCCGGCCACCTTCTTGACGGGGCAGCCGAAATTGAGGTCGAGAATATCGGGCCCTGCAGCCTCGACAATCTTTGCCGCCTCGACCATCGAGTCGACATCGCGCCCGTAGATCTGAATGGCGGTGGGGCGCTCGGCGGGAGCGATCTCGAGCTTGCGGGTAGTGGCGGCGATNTTGCGTATCAGGGCGTCGGCCGACACAAANTCGCTATATGTCATGTCGGCNCCCTGCTCCTTGCAAATCAAGCGAAACGAGGCGTCGGTGACATCCTCCATCGGAGCCAACATCACCGGGCGCTCGCCTAAATCTATATTGCCTATCTTCATAATCGGGCTCTTGAATCATGCTTCTCGGCCTCAAAGCCGAAAGAGACTGCAAATTTAGTGATTTTTTTCTTAAGAACCACTAACTGTCAAGAGCCTCAACCGCCGGCTGTCAGCGGCCGGTAGCCTGAAGGTAGGCCAGTTTCTTCAGCTTGAAGTTGCCATATGATTCCACAAACTTGTCTTTGGCCTGACGGTAGAGGGTCTGCGCGTTGAGAAGGTCGGTCACCGTCACGGTGCCCGCCTTATAGAAATTGTTGTTGAGGCGCAGGTTTTCCTCCGACTGGGCTATCGACTCGTTGGCTATCTCGATCTGCGAATAGGCTGTGGAGAGGTCGTTCCACGCGTTGACCATCGCAATCTTCAACAGCTCGGAGTTATCTTCGAGCTGAGTGCGCGCCATGCGGGTTTCGAGGCGCTTCTTCTTCATGTTGCTTGAGCCGCCCCACCATTCGGTGAGTGGAATGCTCACCGTGACATAGACATTTGCAAAGGTGTGGCCCTGCTCCAGAAGGTGCTCGTAGTTATAGCTCGCGCCGGCAGCCACCACGGGCAGATTGTTGCCCAAGGCAATCTTCTGCTCCAGCTCCTTGGCCCTGACATTGCCTGAAAGCAAGCCGAAGCCCACGGTCTCCGACAGACACTCGTCGGGGTTGATGAAAATATCCTGAGGAAACGGCTCGATGGTGCCGAAGGGAATCTCGGCGGCCACCTCCACGTCGCCCGACACTCCGCGGCCTATGTATTGGGAGAGCAACATGCGGATAACGTTGATGCCGTTGTCGAGCTCATTGCGCGCCGAAAGCATCTCGTTGCGCTTGAGCTTCACTTCGAGCAGGTCGTTGGTGGTGGTGAGACCCGCCTTGACATAGTTGTCAACCTGAGAGGTGAGGGTGTCGAGCATGGCGATCACATTGTCGAGAGTCTCGCGCTTTGAGCGCAGGGTGACGAGCTGCCAGTAGTATTGCTCCACATCGCGGCGCACATCATCGGTGGTTTGCCGGTATTGCAGGCGGCTTACCTCCTCGCCCACATGAGCGAGCCGGTTGGCATTGACGATGCGCCCGCCCATAAACACCGGCTGAATCAGGTTGATGCCCGCCACCGAGCCCTTCTTAAGCAGACTCAGGTTGAAATCCATATCCTGCAGCCCCATGCCCAGCATTGAGAGCGGAAGCTCGAAACTGTGTTGCAGCATGCCGTGGTTGGCGGTAAAGAGGGCGCCGCTGAGGCTCACCGAGGGGAAATATTTGGTGAACATCTCGCGCGAGGTTTCATGCGAGGCCATAAGGTTATATTTGGCCGTGCGCATACGGGCGTTATTCTCCAGCGCCATCTCCACACACTCGTCGAGAGTGAGCGGCTGAGCNGAGGCGCAAAGCGAAATCAGGAGACCCGAAAAGAGAAAAACCGATATTATCTTTTTAATCATATTGAGTTCGTTTTGGTTGATTGACGGTTCATAACCTTCCAGTAGAGCACCGGGATAACAGTGACGATAAAGAAGAAAGTGATGATGGTGCCCCAGAAAATCACGGTGCCCATCGGCCTCCAGAGGGGTGAGCCTGACAGCACCATCGGCAACACGCCCATCGAGGCGGCGGCCGAAGTGAGGAAGATGGGGCGCATACGGCGCTCGGCGCTGTGGAATATAGCCTCCTTGACCGTCATACCCTCCGAGCGCTGCAGCTCCTCGGCATAGTCGATCATGATAATCACGTTTCTCACCAGAATACCCATCNGCGNNNTGAAGNCGAGNNTGCAGGTGAGCGAGAGCACCTCGCCCTGAATGGCCAGGCCGATGCCCGCGCCGGGAATACAGAGCACCATGCAGAGCAGCAGGAGCGACGAGGTGGCCACATTCTTATAGTGGGCAAGGAGAATGAAGAAGATAATCACCACAGCCATCAGCAGGGCCGAGATGATGGGGGGCCACATCTCCTCCGACTGGCTGTAGTCGCCGCCATATTCGATTGTCACACCCTCGGGCAGAGGCAGTTTGTCGAGTTTCTTCTTAAGCTCCTGGGTGAGCGATATGGCAAAGGCGCCGCGCTCAACCTCCGAGTTGATGGTGACACACGGCATACCGTNGCGGNGGGNAAGCTGACCGTAATGCCNCGAGGGTTTCACCTCGGCTATCTGGCGCAGAGGGGCGGTAGCCACTCCCATCACCGGTATCGGCTCGTCGCGGAGGTCGGCCACGTCGGAGCTTTCGGAGGTGGGTGTGCGGAGCACCACAGGGGTGGCATAGGTGCCGTCCCACACGGTTGCCACCGGCAGTCCCGCCGAGGTATATCTCATGGCGAGGTTGGCCTCAAGCATGAGGTCGCTCAGTCCGAGGCGCGACATGGTGGTGAAATCGGGCGACACCTGAGCGGCCACCAGCGGAGAGTTGAGGCTGCTGCTCTCGAGGTTAATCTCGGGGAAGGTGCGCATGATAGCCAAGACAGTGTCGTTAACCTTCTGCAGGTCGGCATAGTCGGAGCCCTTGATGCGCACCTGAACAGGATAGGCGGCGTTGGAATAAGACAGCTGCTTGAACCTCACTCTTGCCTCGGGGAAATAGTCGCGATATTTGGCCGTGTATTCATTGAGCACCTCGATGGTAGCCTCGTTGCTCACGGTGTTGACGATAAACTGGGCGAAGTTGGGGCCACCCACCTGAGGGGCATAGGTGGTCTGGAAGCGGGGGGATGAGCAGCCGTGGAAATTGGCCACCGACACCACCCTGTCATCCTTGCGCAGGATTTCGGCGAGCGAGTCGGCCACGATATTGGTCTTGGCCAGCGGTGTGCCGGTAGGGAGATAGATTTCAACGGCAAACTGGTTGCGCTCGGCTATAGGCATGAGCTGCATGGGGCGCTGCATGAGCAGCCATCCGCCCACCACGGTCATAACCACGGCGATAACCAGTGTGGCCCACGGGTGATTGAAGCAAACGGCGATAATCTTATTGTAGGCCGACTGAAGAACGAGCAGCAGCGAGAAATGCTTTTTGCCGTCGGCAGGCGCGGCGCCGTCGAGGGCAGCCACCTTGGCCGGCTTGATGAACTTATATTGCAGGAAAGGCACGAGCAGCTCGGCTATGAGTAGCGAGCCCATGAGAATCAGTGTGATGGCCCACGGAAAATCGAGCAGGAAGTCGTGGAACATGCCGGTCATCGTGAAGAGGAACGGGAAGAAGGTAATCGAGATGGCGAGAGTGGCCGAGAAGATCGATTTAAGGAACTCGGAGGCGGAGCGTATGGTGGCCTCCTTGCGGTCCATGCCCTCACCTATCAGCTCCACATAGTCGTCGATTATCACCACCGAGTTGTCGACAATCATGCCGAGCGACACGATGAGACAGGCAAAGGTAACGGTGTTGAGCTCTATACCAAACACATTAAACAATCCCAGCGATATGAAGATGGTGATGGGAATTGTGGCGGCGGCAATCAGCGCAACCCTTATNGGNAGGAGCAGCACTATCACCACTATCACGGCGATGACGGCGATGAGCAGTTCGCGGAGAAAGTCCATCACGCTGCTGTTGACCACCTGCGGCTGGTTGGTGATGCGGAATATTGTCACATCTTCGGGAAGCTCGGCCTCAAAAGCCTTGAGCTGTTTCTCAACCTTGCGGCCCATCTCCACGATGTTGTTGCCGTTTTTCATCTCGACCGACAGGAGAATACACTTGCGGCCGTTGTTGGTGATAAACGATGTGGGCTCGGGATATTCGCGCTTCACCTCGGCTATATCCTTGAGGCGCACCACCTCACCCCCGGGAGTTGACATAACTATCTGGTCGGCGATGTCGGCCACCGAGTTGAGAGGGTTGTCGATATAGATGGGAGAGGTGTAGGAGTCGGCTCTTATCTCTCCGCCGGTGGTCTGGAATCCCTTTGAGAAAAGCGCNGCGGCGAGAGTCTTTTCCGACACNCCGTAGTGTGANAGCCNGGCGGGGTCGACATTGATTGAAATCTGCTCATGCTGAGTGCCGGAGACACTCATGGTGCCCACGCTCTCAACAGTGCGCAGACGGTCTTTGAGCTTATCCATATAGTCGCCGAGCTCACGGTAGGTCTTATCCTCGCTCTCCATGGTGATGAGCAGTGAGGAGGTGTCGCCGAAGTTTGAAATCACCTCAACGGCGAGCACTCCGGGGGGCAGCTGCTGCTTCACGCTTGCGAGTTCGCGGCTAAAGGTGTTCCAGAAGCTGTCGGTATCGGTAATGTCGTCGTCGAGCTCCACGAATATCATCACCATTCCGTTGGTGGCGTTCGACTCGGTCTTTACCTTGTTGACCTCCTTAAATCCGAACACATAATCCTCCAACGGCTTCATGACCTGCTGCTCCATCTCGAGCGAGGTCGCTCCGGGATAGACAGCCACCAGCACACCCTCACGGATAGTGAAGTTGGGAAATTCGTTCTTGTCCATGGTCTGGAGCGAGTATATGCCGAAAGCAACCAGCATACACACCATCAGCACCACCACATTGGCATATTTCACACCCCATGCCACAAGCGGGGAATTCTTGACGGGAGGAAGTTTCGACAGCAGTCCTCCCTGAGTATTGTTGTTTGAATCCATAGCGCNGAGGGATTATTTCACCGATTCAACCTTNGTGCNGGTCGACACCTTATCCATGCCTGAAACAATTACCTTGTCGCCGACATTCAGGCCCGACTCTATCACTATCCCTTCGGGAAGCATGGCGCCGGCCACAACAGTGCGGCGGCGGGCGGTGGAGCATGAGTCAATCCACACGAAATTGCTGTTGTCGGCCGATAGCAACACCGATGACACCGGCAGAACTATCCCTGCGGGGTCGGAGCCGCAGCTCACGGTGAGNTCGCATATCATGCCGGGCAGCAGNTTACCTNCNGAATTGTCGACCTGAAACTTGGCGGCATAGGTTCTCGACAAGGGATTGGCCGACACACCCTTCTCTACCAGCACACCCTGATAGGTCTCGCCTGCCGACCCTGCCGAGGTGATGGTAGCGGTGGTTCCGGCGGGATAGAGCGAAATCTCGCTTATTTNNGNCAGCGAGCNTCGCTCACCTTCACATTNCTGATGCCNACNATCTTNACCACAGGCACTCCGGGGGCAACGGTCTGGCCTACCGANGCTATCTTCTCCGACACNACTCCCGNCACGGGCGAACGGAGCTTGGCGTCGTCGAGGGCTATGCGCGCCATCTCGGCGGCNCTTTCGGCCTGACGGAGCTTGCTCTCCATCTCCACCCACTTTATGTCGGCCAAAGAGTTTGAGTCATGGAGCAGCTTGAGGCGGTTGTAGGCATCGCGGGCCTGGTCTAAGGTGGCGAGGGCTATCTCATAGGCGTTTTTGAGGGTTCCGTCGTCGAGGGTGCCTATCAGCTGACCTTTAGCCACCTTATCTCCCTCCGAGATGTTGAGGCTCCTGATGGTTCCGGCAGCCGAGAAGCTCACCACGGTGGCATTGTCTTCCTCTACGGTGCCTGAATATGTGCGGCTGTTTTCGATTCCGCTGTCGCCCACGGTGAGGGTCTTGACTCTCACGGGGTCGCGTTCCACGGGCTTGTTGTCAGAGCTGCNGTTACAGGCCGCGAGCNNCGGTAATATCATCATCAGGCATAGAGCCTNACCTACAGTAAATAGTTTCATGATTGTGTATTGTTATTGATTTGTTGACATGTTGGGTAATTTCGGCTGCAAAGGTAGTTTTATAACCGAGGTGAGCAAATGGCATTTTTATTGAAAGACTTGTCAAATGGTTCGATTATCCATTGATTTGCTTTTTAATCTTGTGTGAATATAGTTACTTTGTATTCCTGTTATAATCCGCGACCAAATCATGCAGACACCACTCTACATACACACCGAACTCATCACCCCCGATAAATATGAAAACCGTGTTTTCGATATGACCGGCCGGTGTGGCTTTGCGCTGTGTATCGNCGGGGATTTTGATGTCAGGATANTGANCAGTGANTTCCGCATCACCAACAACACTATGGTGGTGTGCCTTCCCTTTGTGGATATCCACATCGTGAGAGTGAGGAGGGCGAGCGAGGTGATAGGCATAATCACCATGCTTGAAAATGTGCTGTCGATAATCAACTATACCGTGTCGACGAGCAACATTCTCGCCATACGCCGGCACCCGGTGCTGTGTGCCGACACCACGGAGTTTCAGGCCATCAAGTCGTCGGTCGAGGAATATGTCCAGGCGTTCGCCGAAAACGAAGCCGATCGGAGTGACAATCCCTGCGCCCTCATCAATCAGGAGATAGTAGAGGTGCGCACGAGGCTCATCATCGCCCAGGTGTTGAAGCTCTACTTTGCCAACACTCAGCTCGAAATGTTGCCCTCCAACCATCATGATCTGGTGTTTCAGAACTTTATGTTAGACCTCTACGCCAACTTCCGCCGGCAGCGGCATGTGAAGTTCTATGCCATGCGTTCGGGGCTGAGCCTCAAATATTTTTCAACGGTGGTGAGTCAGATTTCGGGCGCCGGTCCCTCCGAATGGATCGAAACCGTGGTGGTTGGTGAAGCCAAGACCCTGCTGCTCAATCAACAGGCCAATATCAAGCAGGTNGCCGCGTCGCTCAACTTTNCCGACGCCTCGACATTCACCAAATANTTCACNCGCCTCACCGGCATGACACCCCGCGCCTTTCGCCGNAGCATGATTAACTGAATCTTCAGTGTCAGAGGTGAATAATCGGCNGCTATCAAACTTTTTTAACTAAAATAGCTAAATTTAACAGTCGATTTTCACCANNATNTTGTTGTAATTNTNTAATTTTGNGTGCAGTNTCGGNGAGATACNTNCNTCCGACNCCNCGAANCNGNNCCTTATCATTCGATTATCACCATATTATATATACNTTATACTCTTATATGAGCGAAAACGTTAACATCAGAGAGCTCAACGACCTCGTGGCCTCGAAAAACGATTTTGTGCAGCTGGTCACCAAAGGCATGGACCAGACAATCGTTGGACAGAAACACCTTATCGACTCCTTGCTGATAGCTCTGCTGGCCAATGGCCATGTATTGCTTGAGGGTGTTCCCGGTCTGGCAAAGACATTAGCAATCAAGACCCTTGCGGAAGTTATCGACGCTAAATACAACCGTATTCAGTTTACCCCCGACCTCCTTCCGGCCGACGTGACCGGCACAATGGTCTATAGCGTCAAGAACGAGCAGTTTCAGATAAAGAAAGGCCCCATCTTCGCCAACTTCGTGCTGGCCGACGAAATCAACCGTGCTCCCGCCAAGGTGCAGAGCGCATTGCTCGAAGCCATGCAGGAGCGTCAGGTGACCATCGGCGACCACACCTTCACCCTTCCCGAGCCTTTCCTCGTGATGGCTACCCAAAACCCCATCGAGCAGGAGGGCACATATCCCCTTCCCGAGGCGCAGGTTGACCGTTTCCTGCTCAAGGTTGTGATCGGCTATCCCTCGAAGGATGAGGAGCGCGCCATCATACGCCGCAACATAGCCCCCACCCCCGCCACAGTCAAATCACTGCTCCGCCCCGAAGAAATCCTCGAGGCTCAGAAGATTGTCAAGCAGATCTATCTCGACGAGAAGATCGAGCGCTATATCGTGGATATCGTCTTCGCAACCCGCTACCCGTCAGACTATTCGCTCAACGACCTCAAGGAGCTGGTAGCCTTCGGCGCCTCACCCCGTGCGTCGATCTCACTGGCCCGCGCCGCCCGCGCCTATGCCTTCCTCCACCAGAGAGGCTATGTGGTGCCTGAAGATGTGAGAGCCGTGGCCCACGATGTGCTCCGCCACCGTATCGGCCTGACCTATGAGGCCGAAGCCCACAACATCACCACCGACGAAGTTGTGTCGGAGATTCTCGACAAGGTAGAGGTGCCCTGATCAACCTCTCCCGCCCTCCCCTCACGGGAATTTCAGCTACAATCCTAAATCATCAACACTCCACTACTGCGGCCGCTCCGGTGAGCGTGGCCCGATCCTGCCTATATGGAAGCCAACGAACTCCTTAAGAAAGTCAGAAAAATCGAAATCAAGACCCGAGGCCTCTCGCAAAACATCTTTGCGGGNGAATATCACACGGCCTTCAAGGGTCGCGGCATGACATTTTCAGAAGTGCGCGAATATCAATATGGTGACGATATCCGCGACATTGACTGGAATGTCACCGCGCGCCACAACAAACCCTTCGTGAAGGTCTATGAGGAGGAACGCGAACTCACCGTGATGCTGCTCGTTGATGTGAGCGGCTCGCGCATGTTTGGCGCCGAGGGCGCGCAGAAGCGCGAGGTGATGGCCGAGATTGCCGCCACGATAGCTTTTTCAGCCATTCAGAACAATGATAAGATCGGAGTGATATTTTTCTCTGACAAGGTGGAGAAATTCATTCCTCCCAAGAAGGGCCGCAAACACATTCTCTTTATAATACGCGAGCTTATCGACTTCGAGCCGGAGCATAAGCTCACCGACATATCGACAGTGTTGCGCTATTTCACCGACGCGCTCAAGAAACGCGCCACCACCTTTCTCATCTCCGACTTTATCGACTCACACGACTACAGCAAGGCGCTCGCCGTGGCCCGCAACCGCCACGACGTGATTGCCGTGCAGGTCTACGACAAGCGCGACGCCTCGCTGCCCGACGTGGGCCTAATGCAGGTCACCGACCTCGAGACCGGCGCCGAAAGGTGGATCGACACCTCGTCGAAGAAAACGCGCAAGGCCTATCAGAAATGGTGGTATGACCGCCAGCAGCTGATGATGAACGATTTGCGGCGCGCCCGCGTAGACCTCGCCTCGATAGCCACCGACGAGGATTATGTCTCGGCATTGATGAACCTCTTTCGCCGTCGCGGCACAAGATAAACTCCCCCTCACCCTAAAGATATGACCGTCAGAAAAATCATATATGCCCTGATAGCATTCGCGGGGCTCTCGGCCTTAAGCCTGTCGGCCCAGCGGCCCGGGCAGCTCATCATGAAAGCCGAGCTCGACTCTACCGTTATGGAAATGGGCCGTCAGACCACCCTCCACCTCGAAATTATAGGTGAGTTGCCCGACAGTGTGCCCCTGCTTCTGCCCGACTCGATATGGCAGGATGTGGAAATCTCAAAGGTAGGCGCTCAGAAAATCACCGATCTCGGCAACGGTCGCCGTCAGATGTTGGCCGACATAATAGTGCAGTCGTTCGACAGCGGAGTCTATACCCTCCCGCCGGTGATGTGTATAGTGGGTGGCGACACCTTTGCCTCCAACCGCCCGGTATTGAAGGTGTTGCCCTGTGATGTCGACACCCTCAAGTCGATTCATGACTATGCCGACGTGCTGTCGCCCAAGCGTCAGATTTTCGACTATGTGCCCGACTGGTTTGCCGACTACGGCTGGTGGATTCTGCTCATACTCGCAGTCGCCGGCTTCGGAATATGGTGGCTTGTGACACACCGCAAGAAGGGTGAGCCTGCAGCCGTCAAGGTTGAGAAACAGGAGCCTCCCTACGAAATGGCTATGCGTATGCTTGAGGAGCTCCGCACCGAGGGCCTCTGTGAGCGCGGCGAGGAGAAAGCCTACTACACCCGCCTCACCGACATTCTGCGTGTGTATCTCGACCGCCGCTTCGGTATCTCTGCCATGGAGATGACCTCCACCCAGATACGCCATGCCCTGCAGCATAACGAGGCCACCCGCCTGAGCGGCAAGATGCTCAACTCGGTGCTCGAGATGGCCGACTTCGTGAAATTTGCCAAAGTGCGCCCGCTGCCCGACGACAATGCCGCCGTGATGCGCTCAGCCATAAAATTTGTTGACGAGACCAAGCCTCAGCCCGAGCCCGAAGTCAAGCCCGAGGCCGACAGCGCCGACGGTCAACCCACCCGAAACCCCTCTTAATATTGCCAAGCCATGATGTTTGCCCATCCCGAATATCTGTGGGGATTACTGATTCTCCTTCCTTATATAGCATGGTATGTGTGGAAACGCGGCCGTCTCCACGCCTCAGTGGCCATGTCGACTCTCGCCCCCTTTGCCAAAACCGGCGTGAGTGTCAGGGCCCTGCTGCTCCACGCCATGTTTTTTGTGAGACTTCTCGCAATAGCCGCGCTGATAGTGGTGCTTGCGAGGCCGCAGATACGCGACCGCTGGAGCACTTCGTCGACCGAAGGCACCGACATCGTGATAGCCCTCGACATAAGCTCGTCGATGTTGGCCCGCGACTTCAAGCCCGACCGCTTTGAAGCCGCCAAAGAGGTGGCCGCCAAGTTTGTGGCCGGCCGACCCGACGATAATATCGGCATAGTGATATTTGCCGGCGAGAGCTTCACGGCAGTGCCTATGACCACCGACCGCGCCATGCTCGTCAACTATATCAACGACATCAAGATGGGTATGCTCGAAGACAACACCGCCATAGGCGACGGTCTGGCAACTTCGATCAACCGCATCAAGGACGGCAAGGCCAAGTCGAAGAGCATCATCCTGATAACCGACGGCTCGAACAACGCCGGAGTGGTGGCGCCCCAGACCGCCGCCGACATAGCCCGCAAATATGGCATTAAGGTCTACACCATAGGCATCGGCACCAACGGCGACGCCCCCTTCCCGACCGAAAACGAGTTTGGCCGCATAGAATATGTGCGTATGCCCGTGGTGATCGACGAAGCCACCCTGCGCAACATAGCCTCGGCCACCGGCGGCAAATATTTCCGCGCAACCGACAACACGGTGCTCAACGAAATATTCAGCGAAATTGATTCGCTCGAAAAAACCGCCATCGACGTGAGAAACTTCACCCACACCGAAGACAACTATCTGCCGTGGGCACTTCTCGCCCTGCTCCTGCTGGCTCTCGAACTGATATTGAGAAACAGTGTGCTGAGATCTATGCCCTGAGCCCCATAGAAAGGAAATCTTTTTCCCTCAATATGTGATCCAACCTCCTTAACCGATATATAAGAATGAGTTTCGCCAATCCCCAATATCTATATCTGCTTATCGCAGTTCCCCTCATAGGCCTGCTTTATGTGATGGCCCGGCTGTCGCGCAAGCGCAAGCTCAACCGCTTCGGCAAGTATGCCGAGGCCTCGGGTTTGATGCCCGACNTGTCGCGCTATACCGNNTNNGNGAANATTNNGCTCGAACTTNTAGCCGCTCGCTGCGGTGATAATCGCCGTGGCGCGCCCCATAGCCCCCTCCAAGGCGGGTGTCAACGAGGAGACCACAGCCCGTGGCATCGAGGTAATGATATGTCTCGACGTGAGTAACTCGATGCTCGCCTCGTCGACCGACGACCCTGGCGGTGTGACCCGTCTGCAGCGGGCAAAGTTCATACTCGAGAAACTCATCGACAAGATGAACGACGACAAGGTGGGCCTGATAGTGTTTGCCGGCGAAAGCTACACCCAGCTCCCCATCACCTCCGACTATATCTCGGCCAAGATGTTTCTCAACGACCTCAATCCCTCGATGGTGCCCAC